>Ga0256830_1001224_pt1 | contig 18438 bp, 14 predicted proteins | sample 128326metaG_FD_190537 | JGI IMG/M metagenome (GOLD analysis project Ga0256830, IMG submission 190537) | Hydrothermal vent microbial communities from Lau Basin, Pacific Ocean - 128-326 | ecosystem: Environmental > Aquatic > Marine > Hydrothermal vents | place: Pacific Ocean: Lau Basin | collected... | reverse complement strand
TTCTGGGTACTTGCATCTCCATGTCATAAGCCATGGTACCTTTACGCCTTGAAAATGGAAATACATGAAGATAATTTATGGGGGAGTTATCTATCACTTCTTGTGACAAATTGAACAATTCGTCCGTCTCACCCGGAAACCCTGCTATAACATCCGCTCCTATGCAGATATCCGGAACTCTTTTGCTTAATTGTTCCAGAAGCCTGAAATACTGTTTTGTTGTGTAATTACGCCCCATTTTTAAGAGTATTTCATCGCTTCCGGTCTGTAAAGGTATATGCAGGTGCCTGCAGAGGCGCTCTTCATCTGAGATCATGCCGATCAAGCGATCATCAATTTCGTTCGGCTCTATCGAGCTTATCCTATAGCGGACTTTACTTGTTGCAGCCAAAAGACGGGTTACAAGATCGGTTAAACAGTGTTTGTCACTTGAACTAGAGCTTATGCCGCCAAGGTCATTGCCGTAAAAACCTATATGTATACCGGTCAAAACAATCTCTTTAAACCCTCTAGCCTCTATTTCGCGGGCTGCAGCCACCACATTATCAGTTGGAACGCTCCGGCTTTTACCCCTTGCCTTCCAAACTATACAGTAGGTGCACCTGTTGTCACAGCCCTCCTGTATTCTTAAAAAAGCCCTTGATCGCTTTGTTGAGGCGGCGCTAGTCAGGTTGTTCAGACTGTTCCAGTGGGAATTATCGCTTATAATGCAATTAGTTGCAGCCTTATTCTTAATGTGATTGATTATGTTATGCTTTTCCAGGTTAGGCAGCACTGAGGAAACCCCATCGATTTTTCGAAGTTCATCCGGATGCATTTGTGCATAACAACCGGTCACAATAATCTTTTTCGTATTTTGTAAATCAGCAGATTGTTTTACCATGCGGCGCACAAGTTGCCTGGACTGATAATCGCTTTTGGCGGTAACACTGCATGTATTAATTACAGATACATCCGCCTGTTCATCCGGTTCGGCTTCCACGAGCCCTTCCCTTTTAAGCAGCTCTTTCATCATTAAGCTGTCATACTGGTTAACCTTGCATCCAAGTGTAACTATGGAGAATTTTTTTTCCATTTTTCGTTTTGCTAAATCTGAGTTTAAATATTCCCCCTCCCCTATCTTGCTGCTATATTATATATGTGTAAACTTGATGCCCTCAACGTAAAAAATATGAAACAATTATGAAAGCAATTATGAAATACCGTTTTTACATTTTTATTGGCGTTACTTTATTAGTGTCAGGGATATTAGTATCTTATTCAATAAGTAGCGAACAAAACTTGTTGCTTGATGCAAAAAGCAGTCTGAATATCTGCTCTAAAGAGAAAACAGAAGGCAGAAACTTATTTTTAAAGGTTATGAAAGATATATCTACTTCGATAGACCAGGAAATTGTAAGGGTAATGTTTAAAGATGAAAACAGGCATGCAGAAAAATTGTGGATAGAGTTTTTTGGTGAATGCTTAGTTGTTACTAAAACTCGGGTGGTTATACGAGGTCCCTCCGACTATACATGGTTTGGAAAGATAGATGGTGATCCATCAAGTAATGTACTCTTTACAGTGGGTGGTCAGGTCATGTTCGGCAGGATAGAGTATTCAGGCAGTCTATATAGTATTGAACCTATCGGAGACGGTCTTTTTCATCGTATTATAAAATTAGATACAACCAAGAGCGTTCCGTTTGGTGATGATTCTCTTCTCCCTTAAATGAGGTGGCATAGTTGTTTAATAGGCATTCTTTATTTTTATTTATTGTTTTCCTGACACTTACGTGCAATGTTCGACCTTGTATGGCCGGCTCTAATGTGACTGCACCGAGACTCTTTCAACGTTTGGGTGTGGACCAGCTTAACCTGCTCGAAGGAAACGCGTTTATGCTAAAAGAGAAGCTAAAAAAGATGCCAAACGAAATGGTCATACACCTTAATCTCAACCTTCTTAGAGGAGAATATGGATACGCACCAAATATGCTGCTGGATATATTTGGTAAAAGCATTCAAGTTAATCGAAGGAGAGTGACCAAACGAGGGCCCTCCGACTATACATGGTTTGGAAAGATAGATGGTGATCCATCAAGTAATGTATTCTTGACAGTGGGTGGTCAGGTCATGTTCGGCAGGATAGAGTATTCAGGCAGTCTATATAGTATTGAACCTATCGGAGACGGTCTTTTTCATCGTATTATAAAATTAGATACAACCAAGATAATGCAATTTGATAATGATATTCTTATCCCTCCTGAAAAAGTTGAGCCAAGCAATGGAGTTACTAAAAATTCTCAAAATTATCAAATTACTCAAAACACTCTCTTAGAACCCCCTGTAGCAGCTCTTGATAACGGGTCGGTTATCGATATAATGATCCTCTATACCGATGGAATGGCAGCAGCTTATCCGGACAATCAGATAAATACCAAAATAAATTCGCTTGTTGATCTTGCTAACCAGGCCTATACGAACAGTCAGGTTGATACAAGGCTTAATATCGTTAAGACCCAACAGATATCATATACAGACGGAGGATCCCTTAATACGGCTCTTACAGAGCTGATCAACGGTGCCGGAGTTTTCTCTGATGTTGCAGCTTTAAGGGATCAATATGCTGCAGATACTGTCGTTTTGCTGAGAAAATATCAAACATCGAATGATTCTTGCGGGCTGGCCTATGTAATGCAGAATGTTAGTTCTTCTTTTGCCTCAAGGGCATTTTCTGTAACCCAAGAAGGTAAAACCAACGATGGATTCCGTTGTTCAGATTACGCCTTAGCTCATGAAGTGGGGCATAACTTGGGCAGTGTACATGATCGGGCTCATTCAACATTCAGTGGAGCCTACGATTATTCTTATGGATATGACGTAGCAGGTGTTTTTGGAACTATAATGAGCTATGAGGGGCCGACAATCGGATATTTTTCAAACCCCGGTATTACTTACAACGGGTATTCAATAGGCATAGCAGAAGGACAGCCAGATTCGGCTGATAATGCTCAGTCAATACGAAATACAATAGCAACAGTTGCCAGGTTTCGCGAGTCGCCTGGTTCTGACTCCGATATCACGCCACCTACCGTAACTATATCTTCTCCGTGCAGCTCATCATGTACTGTTTCATCACCAACAATTACAGTAAGCGGATCAGCAGGCGACTCTGGGGGATCGGGGCTCAACAGAATTAACATTAAAAGTGGAGCGGATGAGTGGAACTTATACAATGTGTCAGGCGACTCGGATGTTTTTTCAGTATCTGGAGTTTCTCTAAGCCAAAGTCAGAACACAATTTCGGCTCAATCTTATGATAACGCAGGGAATTTTTCAGATCTTTACACTATTTATGTAACATACAGCCCACCCTGTAGCGATAATGACAATGATGGCTATTCTCCAGAAGGTGAGACTTGTGGACTTGTTGACTGTGACGACAACGATCCTGACAGGTCACCTGGTAACTCCGAGATATGCTATGACGCAAAAGACAATGATTGCGATGGATTAATAGACTCACTTGATAATGACTGTGATACAGTAAAATATTACTGTGATAAAGATAATGACGGGCATATAGATGAATTTGTGACCGGCACTTGTCTGGGTAGCGGTTGTCAACCCGGAGGCTGTCTGACAAATCCTGGAACTGACTGTAATGATAGTGATCTTTCTGTCAACCCGGAAGCAGTAGAAGGACTGGGTGACGACAGTTCGTGCAGCGACACAAAGGACAATGACTGTGATGGTGCCACTGATAGTGACGATACCGGTTGCGAATATTTATTCATACCGGACATTACAATAACCGACCAAACAGCTCCAATAGATGACCTGGAAATATCATTTGGCAGCCTGCTTAACTGGAGCTCATCAGAGCAGGTAGTATCAATAAGAAATGACGGGACCGGAGACCTTGCTATCGGAAATATAGCTCAGAGTAATCCTCTGGAGGACCCGTTTAGCATACAGATTGACAATTGCTCGGAGGAAGTCTTAGAGGCTTCGTACGGCTGTGACCTGACAATCCGTTTTTCGCCAAGCGAACCTGGAACATTTAATGATAGTTTTGATATTTCTTCCAACGACCCTGATGAAAACCCTGTGACGGTGAGTCTTGAAGGAACCGCTTTTTTAGAAACCAGCAATAAGCAACCAACGCCTTTTCAGCTTCTGTATCCGGCAAATAAACAAACCGGGTTGGGAACGACGGTAATATTCAGGTGGACAGCATCCAGTGATCCTGAGGGCAGTGATGTAACCTACAGTCTTTATTACTGCAATGAAACTGATCCTGAAAAATGTGACCCGGTTGAGGTGCTTGCAGCCGCCGGCATTCATAGGTTGCCGGCTTACGATTATGCAGATATGCTGTTTTTGGGAGTGGTTTTTGTGATCGGTGCAGGTATAAGCCGTAAAAGAAGATTAGTCATGTTATTAGCAGGACTGTTTATACTATCTGGTATTATTTTGGTATCATGCGGAGATGAACCCAAAAAAGAGACGCCTGCTAATAATGGTATATACAACAACAGAACCGGCGGCGATGAGGTCAGCTATACAATGTCGGGTCTTAACACAGGCGCCAGGTATTATTGGATGGTAACAGCAAGTGACGGCGACGGAGAAAAAACAAAGAGTGATATCTGGAGTTTTAGCACTAAATAGATAGAAACAGGTGTCTAAAACAGTTCTATAAATTATGGTTAGTGTGAGTACGTATTTCTTTTTTTAAAAGTTTTTTATGAAGAAACAGGGGGTAAAGCGTACTTGTTCTAAATGACATATTCAGACGATTGTGATTCTACTAAAAATTGTGTTACCCTTGTTGTGGCCGCTCGGGCATTTAGGTTGAAGACCGTGGAAAGCCTACGAAACAAATAGGAATTAACCTGATTGCACGGCCTGCAGACAGATTATTTGTACAGATTAGAGTTTAATAACCACCCGTTTTGGGTCCTGTAGATACCTTGTGATTAAATTCGATAATGTAGTCAAGTACTACGACGGGCAGCCTGCTCTTAATAATGTGTCGTTTCACCTTGAAAAAGGAGAGATGGCTTTTCTTACCGGCCCTAGCGGGTCTGGGAAAACTACTCTTTTGCGTCTGATCTATAGAGACGAAGTAGCGGAATCGGGCCGCATCATTATAGCCGACTGGGATCTTTTAAAACTTACCGGGGCCAGCATACCTTACCTTCGCAGAAACGTGGGGGTTGTGTTTCAGGATTTCAAGCTTCTGCCGGAGCGAACGGTTCGTGAGAATGTGGAGCTAACTCTTCGTATCCAAGGAGTACCGTCCGAAGAGGCCAGGGAACGCGTTACATCTACGTTGAAATTGGTTGGACTCAGGCACAAGTCGGATGCGTTGCCGACTCAGCTTTCCGGGGGCGAACAGCAAAGAGTGGTTATAGCCAGGGCTGTTATCGGCAACCCTGCCGTGCTTTTAGCCGATGAGCCTACAGGCAACCTCGACCCTGAGACATCCAAAGAAATCATGGATGTTTTTAAAGCGGTACATGCGAAAGGGGCTACAGTTTTTATCGCTACGCATGACCCGGCTTTATTCGAGCATTCTGGTTGCCGCGTTTTCAGGTTAAACCATGGAGGAATTAGCTCATGAGAATACTCAGTTTTCATATCAGGACGGCCCTCTCCAATATGTTTCGTAATATCGGTATCAATCTTCTTACCATATTTTCTATTTCCGTCGGGCTGTTTCTTATCGCGATCACCACTGTTACGGTTAATACACTTAACAGCGCGGTCAGCGAATGGACTGAAGGCTTTGGACTCGTTGTGTATTTAATGGATTCTCTTGATGATGAATCTATAAAGGCTTTAAAAGCAGAAGTAGAGAATGAGCCCGAGGTTAAAGATGCAAGATTTATCTCCAGAGAGACTGCTATGTCAAGGCTAAAAAAGGTTCTTGGTGAGGCTACACTTGATGGTCTGGACGAAAATCCGCTTCCAAATTCCCTTGAGATTTCTCTTAGGCAGGGAAATGTACAGCCTGAAAAAGTGCGGGAAGTCGCAGCGCGTCTTAAGCGGCTTGAGGGCGTTGAGGGTGTTCAATTCGGGGAAAAGTGGGTTGGGGTACTTGCAAACGCGGCACGGCGCTTTACCTTGTTCGGCTCAGCGCTTGGAATTTCGCTGACCGTCGGCATAATATTTATTCTTTCGAATACTATAAAAGTTCTTTTCTACCGCCGTTCTAACGAGATCAAGATTTTAAAACTACTGGGCGCTACAAGCTGGTTTATACGAATACCCTTTCTCGTAGAAGGCGTTTTATTCGGCAGCGCCGCCGGACTACTTGCTTCTGGAGCTTCATACGGTGCAGCCTACTGGCTGGGCTCAGGCCATGCACTGCCTCCAAATCTGGTTTGGCCTACACATGCTGTAATTCTCTTTGGTGGAGCGCTTGGCATTATAGGAAGTCTTCTGGCGGTAGGCCGTATACGCCTATGACAAGAACGCTGCTTCCGGCAATCACTATACTTTTGATAGTTTCGTCTTCGCCCTTGTTTGCAGAAAAAACCACAGAATCTTTTACAAAAGGCTTTGTAAAAAAAACTGCAAAAAAAAATATAGAAAACCTTAAACCGGAAACCGAATACGAACAGGTTCAGGAACAACTTGACGAGGAGAAAAAACGAATCAGTCAACTTCTCCTTAAGGAGGGTTCCCTTCTTACGGAACTCGATCGGATAGCCAAGCTTCTGAAATCCAGAAAAGACGAGCTCAAAAAGCTGGACAAGGAAGCTAAAAAACTCCAGCAGGAACTTATCCGGACGGAAAGCCAACGTGATATACTAAGCCGCGATATCGACCAGCGAAGAGAACTGTTTCAAAAACGCATGAGAAGCCTGTATCGCCATTACCGTGAAGGCGAAATAGCAGCTTTGGTATCAACAGATGACTACCATAGCTTTATAAACGAAGCACGCATGCTGAGCTACCTTACCTATACCGACAGCATGCTTATCCAGCAGTACAAAACCGACCGGCAAGAGCTTATTAAAAAAGAGAACAAGCTTCTTGATATTCAGCAGAAAATCCTCCGCAGCAAGGCCAAGGTGGCAGCAAAGAAACAGGACATAGAAAGAGAAAGAAAGAAAAGAAAGCTGCTTCTGGCAGGAGTAAAAAACGATAAAGAACAGAGCCGTAGAATGATACAGGAGCTTGAAAAAGCCTCGGAAGAGTTAAAGGAGATTATTCGGCTGGCAGAAAAGGTTAAGCCGGAAAAAATACCACCTGGAGCATCTTTTGCAGATCTGGCCGGCAGGCTTCCCTGGCCTGTACAGGGAATCGTGACAGTAAAATTCGGCAGTCAGAACGACCCTCAATTTGACACACCCGTGGTAAGAAACGGGGTTGAGATTCGTACCAAACCCGGAGAGAGGGTATTGTCCGTACATGCAGGCGGCGTGGTTTATGCCGACTGGTTCAAGGGTTTTGGACAATTAATAATTATTAATCATGGCAAGGGCTATCACAGCCTATATGCCCATCTTTCGGAAATGTATGTAAAGACAGGTCAGTTAATAACCGAAAGGCAAGTTATAGGAAAAGTCGGTGAAACAGGGGGATATTCAACGCCCGGCCTGTATTTTGAGATAAGAAAAAAGGGAAAACCTATCGATCCAATGAAATGGTTGAATCCAAACTAGTTAAATTCGTTTTAGCTGCCTTTACTTAGTTGCAGTTGTATTGATTTTGTTTAACCCATGTTCAGTAAAAAACGTTCAACATGACTGAATTTTTTAAAGTAATATTGTAAGTTTGCTTGAAGATGGAGGACCTGGTATGAAATCGATCAGAAACCTTTTTGTAGTAGTTTCACTTTTTGTTGTTCTTGCATTTTCAGGAGCTTTTCTTGATAGATGGCTTAGTGATGCTGAAGCGAAACGTGAGGTTTATCCTGATTTAAAAATTTTTACAGAAGTTCTATCGCTTATTGATAAAAACTACGTTGAAGAGCCGGATAACAAAGAACTTATCCAGGGTGCTATCCGTGGAATGCTGCGAACACTCGATCCCCACTCTTCTTACATGACACCGGACCAGTTCAGCGAGATGCAGGTTGATACAAGCGGTAAATTCGGAGGATTGGGAATACAGATAGGCATGAAAGAAGGAATGCTTACCGTTATAGCTCCTATCGAAGGTACCCCGGCCGAAAAGGCCGGCATAAAGGCCGGCGATAAGATCGTAAAAATAGAGGGAGAACCGACAAAGGGAATTGACCTTCACGAGGCCGTAAGTAAACTACGTGGCCCGAAAGGCAGTAAGGTGACGATCACCACCTTTCGCGAGAGTGATAAAGAGTTCAGAGATGTCACCATTACCAGAGATATTATAAAGGTTAAAAGTGTAAAGCATAAGGTGATAGAAGATTCCGTAGGTTATGTAAAAATTAACCAGTTCCAGGAACGAACAGCCGAGGATTTGAGTGAGGCGCTTAAGAAACTGGCGGAGCAGAATATCGATTCCCTGGTGCTTGATCTCCGTAATAATCCCGGTGGTCTTTTAAGCAGCGCAATAGACGTGGCGGATCAGTTTTTTCCTCCGAACAAGCTTATCGTATACACAAAAGACAGAAGTGGCCGACGAACAGAATTTCTAAACCGGGGCAAATACACAAACTACACATGGCCTTTGGTTGTTCTAGTCAACGCAGGCAGCGCCAGTGCCTCGGAAATTGTGGCCGGAGCTGTAAAGGACTGGAACAGGGGCTTAATACTAGGCACCCAAACTTTCGGAAAGGGTTCTGTTCAGACGGTTATTCCTTTAAGCGATGGATCAGGGCTGAGGCTGACAACATCCAAGTATTACACCCCCGGTGATATTTCCATACAAAACACCGGTATAAAGCCGACGATCATAGTTAAGCTCGAGGCAAAAAATGGCGAGACTCCACATTCCGTAGTACGCGAGAAGGACTTAAAAAGACATCTTACAAATGAGCAAGAGCAGAAAGAAAACAATATCACAGAAAAAGAGATAATGCCGTTTCAAGTGGAAGAAAAAGACGATATCCAACTTCGGCGTGCAGTTGATATTCTTAAGAGCTGGTCTATTTTTAAGAGCCTTCAGGTCTCCAGCGAGTAAGGCTTAACAGTTTATAGGATGCAGGGTTCAGTTGTTCGGTCTATATTTCGAGTCCTAATAGTTGCACCTTGTGAGAACTGTTAAGCTGAAACCAACCCGGCCAAGATTTATAATAAACTCTTTGATATGGAGACTGGTTAGATGATATCGGGCATTTCCTCTAAATTTTCGCGTATGACGACTATGCTCATTCTGGTTGATGCGCTCCTTCTTTTTATTTCCGCATACCTGGGGATTCTTATAAGATTTAGCGGAGTTCCAGGTTCCAGTTCCGAGTCAATATACCCTAAAGCGATATCGTTTGTTCTTGTTATGGGTTATGTGTTCTACCTGGCCGATCTGTACAACTACCACAAACGACACATCGTATACCGGCGTATTATTTACGCCTTTCTAATAGGGCTTGTACCTCTTTCTCTGCTTTTCTACTTTATTCCGGAGCTTTCCATAGGCAGAGGATGGTTTTTAATATCATATGTTCTTGCGTTTTTTCTCATCCTGGCCTGGCGGTGGGCGGCGGAACCTCTGCTTGATAAGTTTAGGCCTCATGAAAAAATACTTATTGTGGGCACGGGATCCTCGGCATTGGACGCTGTGGATATTCTTAAAGAAGAAGGCCAATATATCTACGACATAGAAGGCTTTATTCCGATTAGTGGAAACCAGAGGCTGGTTTCTCCGGAAAAAATCCTGGCTGAAGATATTGACCTGGCCGAATTTGCAAAAAACAGAGATATAGACAAAGTGATCATAGCCGCGGACGACAGACGAAGATCCCTGCCCTTTAGCGAGCTTCTTGAATGTAAAATGGCGGGCATTGATGTACTGGATGTTCCAGCAGTAACAGAGGCTTTAAAGAGCAAAATCAGTCTGAACATATATCCTAGCTCCCTGATATTCACATCAGGCTTCAAGCGTACGATGATGATAAAGACATTAAAAGCTAACATTGATAAAGCCCTTGCAATTCTGGCGCTGATAATTTCATCGCCGCTTTTTCTCATAATCCCCATCCTTATAAAACTCGATTCCCGTGGTCCTGTCATTTTTAAACAGTTAAGAGTAGGAGAATACGGTAAGTATTTCGAAATAATGAAGTTTCGCACGATGCGTAAAGACGCGGAAGCCGGTGGGCCGTCCTGGACAGCATCCGGCGATTCAAGAATAACACGGGTAGGCGGATTTCTTAGAAAAAGCCGCTTGGATGAACTTCCGCAACTAATAAACGTTTTAAAAGGTGATATGAGCTTTGTAGGGCCGCGGCCCGAGGTCCCTCACTTTGTAGATAAGTTGAAGGAGGCGATACCCTACTATGCACAAAGGCACGTGGTAAAACCTGGCATAACCGGCTGGGCGCAGATTAAATACCCTTACGGGGCTTCAGCAGAAGACGCTGGAGAAAAACTTCAGTACGATCTATATTATATAAAACACTTTTCAATTGCCCTGGACGCATTCATAGTTTTCGAGACTGTCAGGTCCGTGTTAACAGGCAGGGGTTCCAGGTAGGGTTAAAGACGAAGGGCCCTTAACCTCCCTCCCCTAGCCTTTTGCCTTCAGTCTTCATCTATACTTTTGACCCCGGCCCTATCCTTATGCTATGGTTATCACATTTTTCATAAGCAGCTATAAACTAAGGAGAGATAAAAATTGCCTAAAAAAGTTGTCTTAGCATACTCTGGAGGTCTTGATACCTCGGTCATAATAAGCTGGTTGAAAGACAGATACGAATGCCAGGTGATAGCTTTCTGTGCTGACCTTGGGCAGGGGGAAGAGCTTGAGCCGGTCCGGGAAAAAGCTATAAGCACAGGGGCGTCCAAGGTTTATGTTGAGGATCTAAGGGAAGAATTCATAAGTGATTATGTTTTTCCCATGATGCGTGCAAATGCCGTATACGAAGGGGTTTACCTGCTTGGCACATCAATAGCCAGGCCTCTTATAGCAAAACGGCAGATAGAAATAGCAAAAAAAGAAAAAGCCGACGCTGTAAGCCACGGAGCAACAGGAAAGGGTAATGATCAGGTCCGTTTCGAACTTACCTACTACGCGTTGAACCCGGATATCCAGGTGATAGCCCCATGGCGCCTGTGGGACCTTGGTGGAAGGAACTCACTTATTGATTATGCAAAAAAACACGGCATTGCAGTACCTGTAACCAAAAAGAAACCCTATAGTACTGACAGGAATTTATTGCACATAAGCTATGAAGGAGGTGTACTGGAGGACCCTTGGGCCGAGCCGCCGGCCGGCATGTACACGATGACTATGCCGCCTGAAAAGGCTCCGGCAAAGCCGACCTATACAGAAATAGATTTTGTTGCAGGTGACCCGATTGCGGTAGATGGAACCAAGATGAAACCACACAAACTGCTGGAACACCTTAATAAGCTTGCCGGCAGAAACGGTATCGGCCGGGTGGATTTGGTGGAGAACCGTTTTGTGGGCATGAAATCCCGCGGAGTATACGAAACTCCCGGGGGCACCGTAATACAGGTAGCACATCGAGCTATTGAGTCTATAACCATGGACCGGGAGGTGTTGCACCTGCGGGATTCGCTTATCCAGAAATACTCAGAAATGATTTATTACGGCTTTTGGTTCTCTCCCGAACGCAAGGCGCTTCAGACGCTGATGGATAACTGCCAGAGTAGTGTGACAGGCACTGTCCGCTTAAAACTCTATAAGGGCAACTGCATTGTTGTCGGCCGCAAGGCTCCAAAGTCGCTCTATAACCCGGAGCTGGCCACTTTTGAGTCCGAAACAATATATAACCAGCAAGATGCCGAAGGTTTTATAAAGCTAAACGCACTTCGGCTTGCGCAAAAAATTTAAATCAGTTGGATAGATTAAATATTGGATATACTAAATATCTGAGTAAATATTAAGTTTTTGGAAGGTGATATTCGATATTGGCTTGCGCTTCGACGGGCTCCTGATACAGGCGATGTTAATATTCGCCGGCTTGTGGAGCACTTCGGTTCACCGCGGGAGGTTTTCCGCGCTAATAGAGCGGACTTGTCAGTTGCTGGAATTACAAGCAAAGCCAGGGTTGAGGCTTTAGCAAAATTCCTCAAATCTTTCTCTGATTGGAGTTTTATTGACGACGAGCTCAGCAAAGTAAGCCGAATGGGGGCCAAGATAATTTCGCTTACAGACAACGAATACCCGGAACTCCTGAAAAATATCGCCAATCCACCTGTTTTGCTTTATGTAAAAGGCAGGCTTGAAAAAGAGGATATGCAGGCAATTGCGGTTGTTGGGTCTAGGTTTGCTACAAGTTACGGCTTGCAACAAGCCGAGAGGCTGTCCTGTTCGCTGGCACAAAAAGGAATTACAATCGTAAGCGGTCTTGCAAACGGTATTGACAGTGCAGCCCATAGGGCAACAATAAAAGCCGGCGGACGAACTTTAGCAATATTGGGATCCGGACTGGATGTTATTTATCCACCTAAAAACACACCCCTTTATTTTGATATTGCGGCAAATGGAGCAGTAATTAGTGAATTTCAGCTTGGAACTTCACCGGAACGCGGGAATTTTCCGAGAAGAAACCGCTTGATAAGCGGCCTTTCTCTGGGTACAATTGTTGTCGAAGCTGCCGCCAAAAGCGGCTCGCTCATTACCGCGTCTTGCGCTCTGGAGCAGGGACGAGAGGTGTTTGCAGTTCCGGGAAGTGTTAATGCACCCACATCCAAAGGGACAAACAAGCTTCTAAAGCAGGGAGCCAGGCTGGTGGAAGACGCCGATGATATTATCAGCGAACTTTCAGTAGTTCTCTCAGGGGTTCTTTCAGGGTTTACTAAAGATAAAAGCAGCATTTCCCGGGACTCTGTTGCCGAGCCTGTTAAGCCCGTTAAACCCAGGCCCCAGCTTACCAGCGATGAGGAGGCGCTCTTAAGTGTTCTTGCATATGAACCAAGACATGTGGACGCAATAGCCGCTGAAGTGAAATTCAGTACAGCGCAGTTACTCAGCCTGCTTTTGGCTCTTGAACTAAAAGGGTTGGTGCACCAGGACAGCGGTATGCAGTTTAAATTAGTATAGCGTATAAACATATGGTAGTGATTAAAACTTTTAAAACAAGTTAGACTAAATAGTTTAAAAATAACCAAGGCTAACAGGAGGCAACTTGGCACGTAAAATACCTGACATGATACAGATTTTATTAAAAGAGTCGGATCTCTTGGATCTTGATTCCAAGAACCTTGACCAGCTTATGACTCTTATTGACAGCAAAACCGGGATGGAAATATTGAAACACGAATTAGAGGCTCCTCTTGAAAGTATGCTGCCAAACCTTGGCAAAGCCGAGGTTGACAAAATTCGTGCAATTTTGGATTTTATTCTCACGCAAAACTTCGGTCTGAACAGGGATGATGTTTACAGTTTGCTGTATTCAGGCGGAACCAGAATAGTTTGGCATTAATTCAGATATGAAATCACTTGTAATTGTAGAATCGCCTGCCAAGGCTAAAACCATTAACAAGTTTTTGGGAGCCGGTTATGTAGTGAAGGCATCGGTGGGACACGTGCGGGATCTACCAAGTGGTCGTATAGGTATTAATATCGAAAAGGAATTTGATCCTGAATATATGGTCATCAAGGGCAAGGAAAAGATCATAAAGGAGCTGAAAAGTCTGGCCAAAAAATCCGAATCCATCTACCTCTGCCCGGACCCTGACCGCGAGGGAGAGGCCATTGCATGGCATATAGCCGAAGAACTTGGTGGCGCTGAAAGTGATAGCATATTTCGCGTTACGTTTAACGAGATCACCCGCAGCGCAGTACAAAACGCTATTACGAACCCCGGTAAGATCAACATGGACCTGGTGGAAGCTCAGCAAGCAAGACGAATACTTGATAGGCTGGTGGGATACAACTTAAGTCCGCTTCTGTGGCGAAAGGTTAAAAGAGGGCTTTCTGCCGGCCGTGTTCAATCCGTGGCTGTTAAAATGATCGTGGACCGCGAACGGGAAATTGAAGCATTTATCCCGGTGGAGTACTGGACTGTCACGGCAAAGTTTGATGGTGGAGAGCCTCCCCTGTTTGATGCAAAACTTGCAAAGTACCGCGGTAAAAAACTCGAACTTCCTGACGAAGAAACGGTAAACAAGGCGCTTAAAGAAATACGCAATGCAGACAGCTTCAAGCTGGAAAAGATAGAGCGTAAAGAACGAAAGCGAAACCCGGTAGCTCCATTCACAACGAGCAAACTTCAACAGGAAGCAGCCCGCAAGCTCGGCTTCGGGGCAAAGAAGACTATGATGATTGCCCAGCAACTCTACGAGGGAATAGAGCTCGAAAGCAAAGATGCTGTAGGCCTTATTACCTATATGAGAACGGATTCTGTTCGAGTGGCTGCAGATGCCCAGGAAGAGGCCAGGAGCTATATAAGTTCCAATTTCGGCAAAGATTATTTGCCTGCCAAACCTCCGGTTTATAAGTCAAAAAAAGGTGCACAAGAGGGACATGAAGCCATAAGGCCAGTATCTGTGGAGCAAAGCCCTAAATTACTTAAAAAATTCCTGAGCAGAGATCAGTACAGGATGTATACTCTTATCTGGAATCGTTTTTTATCCAGTCAGATGGCGCCTGCAAAGCTTGACCAAACAACTTTTAACATAGAGGTGGGAGACTACACATTTCGTGCAACCGGAACCGTAATACGTTTCCCAGGATTTATGGCTCTATATACCGAGGGACAAGATGATGTCGAAGAGGAGAAACAGGACAAACTGCCTCTTCTTAAAGAAGGGGTTACTCTCAAAGCTCTCTCTATCGAGCCGAAACAGCATTTCACCCAGCCTCCTCCCCGGTACTCGGAAGCAACAATCGTTAAAGATCTGGAGGAAAAAGGGATAGGACGGCCAAGTACTTATGCAAGCATAATTTCAACTATTCAGGGCCGTAAGTATGTTGAAAAGAAAGAAGGCCGTTTTTACCCTACAGAGCTTGGTATTGTTGTGAACGACCTGCTTGTAGAGCATTTTAATAGAATTATCGACTACGACTTCACTGCAAAAATGGAAGAAGAGCTGGACGCAGTGGAAGAAGGCAGAATGAAGTGGGTCAAGGTGGTTAAAGGTTTCTATGGGCCATTTAATGAAGACCTTGAGCGTGCTACTGATATCAAGCGGATGAAACCTGAAGACAAACCTACTGATATCATCTGTGAAAAGTGTGGAAAGCCTATGGTAGAGCGTTGGGGACGGCATGGCAGATTCATAGCTTGTACAGGTTACCCCGACTGTAAAAACACAAAACCCCTGGGAGGAGAGCCTGGAAAACCTGCAGTGGAGCCTGTTGTCACAGATGAAACCTGCAATAAATGCGGCAAGCCCATGCTGCTTAAAACCGGGAAGTTCGGGAAATTCCTTGCCTGTTCGGGTTATCCGGAATGCAAGAACACAAGCCCTCTGGCCACCGGGGTTAAGTGCCCTGAGGACGGTGGGGATATTGTTGAGCGAAGATCCAGGGGAGGGCGTACTTTCTACAGCTGTTCAAACTACCCAAAATGTAAATTTTCCATATGGAACCGGCCTGTGCCAAAACCTTGTCCGAAGTGCAAAACCCCGTTTCTTGTCGAAAAGCGTTCAAAGGATAAGGAGCCCACGTTGGTCTGCCATGATAAAGAGTGCGGCTATAAGGCTGAGGAGTAAGTGTTTAATAGGATGTAAATAAAGTCGTGACAGATATGAGACTAAAACCTCAATCTTACATTTTTCGAAGCGTCTCCAGTAGATTCGCCATATCTTGCGGTGGTGGAGCCGCCTGCTCAAGCCAATCTCCTGAGTACGGATGAACAATCCCAAGCGACTCGGCATGAAGCATTTGGCGGGGGACGTTTTCTCCCCCTATTGTTGTCTTCCTTCCGTAGACCCTGTCACCAAGCACAGGATGTCCTGCAGAGCTGAGATGAACACGTATCTGGTGTGTTCTGCCGGTTTTTAACTTGGCTTCGATTAGTGAAGCCCCTCCCGGACCTGTAAAGGCAGAACTGAAAATCTCCAATGTTTTCCAAAATGTAACAGCCTCTTTACCCCTTCTGGTCCGAGTTGACATTTTCTTACGGTCACTTTCGGATCGCCCTATAACGGCATCTATGACACCTGAATCTCCCTTCATCTTGCCGTATATCAACGCAAGATAGCGCCTGCTTATGGTGCGCTCTTTGAATTGTTTCTGCAAGTGATAGTATGCCTTGTCTGTCTTTGCCACAACCATGACTCCGGAAGTATCCTTGTCAAGACGGTGAATAACTCCTGGCCTGAGAGGACCGCCTATAGAAGCAAGACATTTGTTACAGTGATAACGTAGAGCATTCATTAGGGTTCCACTGCTATGCCCTACCGCTGGATAAACTACAAGGCCGGCCGGCTTGTTAACAAATATAACGTGATCATCCTCAAACAGGATGTCGAGCTCCATATGTTCCGGGGCAAGTTCTTCATTGCCATAGGCCGGCAGGGAAAGAATTATTTTATCAGACCGCCGAACCTTGTTTTTGGCTTTGACCGGTATGTCTGTCTGCCCGGATTTAAAGTCTTCTACTATCACACGCCCGTCGTCAATAAGTTTTTTAACCTGAGAACGTGTAATATCTCCTCTTGAGGCGATTACAAGATCCAACCTCTGGCCCGCCTCGTTTTCTGAAACTACGTAGGTAACAATTCCGGAGACCAACTATTCGACTGCCAGTGGCTCTGCAGCAACCTCTTTGCCCGCTTTCCTGGCTTTATAATTTTCTATAGCATTCTTAAGCGCCTTTGAGCCCAGGTTCGAACAATGCATCTTATTAGGCGGCAAACCATCCAACTCCTTGGCTACCATTTCCTTTGATATACTCAAGGCTTGGTCCAGGCTCATGCCCTTTGCCATCTCGGTGATCATGCTCGATACTGCAATTGCCGATCCGCAACCAAAAGTTTTAAACTTGATATCGGTTATTTTATCATCGTCCACCTTAATGGCAATCTCCATCATATCACCGCAAACAGGGTTTCCTTCTTTGCCGACTCCATCAGGATTCGACATATCGCCGGCATTTCTCGGGTTTCTGAAGTGGTCCATAACTTTTTCCGAATATTTCATCATAATACTATCTCCTTCTAAAAAATCTGAAAATTAACCGATAGCGCTCGGCGCCGCCGACATAGCACGCAATCTTTGGACTATCGGCGGAAGAGCATCTATAACACGATCGATATCCTTATCTGTGTTGTACAGACCTACAGACATTAAAAGTGTGCTGTTTGCAAGGTAGCCTGATAATCCAATAGCAAGCAATACATGTGACGTTTCCAGCGACATCATAGTGCATGTAGACGAACTGGATGCATATATGCCTTCATCCGCCAGGGAAAGAAGCATTGATTCTCCCTCAACACCCTCAAAGGACATGTTTAGAAGATGCGGCAGTCTCTTATCGGGATGACCGTTATAAACGGTGTTTGGGATCTTCTCTGTAAGACCTGCAGCCAATTTATCACGAAGCCGTTTAAAGTAAACAAGGCGCTCATCCATATCAATTCTTGCGGCACGTGCGGCGACTCCCATACCTACTATACCCGGCAGATTCTCGATGCCGGTTCTCCTGCCTCGTTCCTGTGCGCCTCCGTGAATGAGTGGGGTTATCTTAACTCCCTTTCGTACAAACAAGGCTCCAACACCCTTGGGACCATAGAAGTTGTGAGCTGAAAGAGTTAAGAGATCGGCGTTTATAGCGTTTACATCTACCGGCACAATACCTCCGCTTGCTCCGGCGTCCACGTGAAAAAGCAGATCTTTTTCCCGGGTGATTCTGCCTATCTCCTCAACAGGCTCGATCGTGCCTATTTCGTTGTTAGCATGGATTATAGAGACAAGAATTGTTTCAGGGGTTATTGCCTTTCGGACATCTTCAGGGTCGACAAGACCATACTTGTCAACAGGAAGAATAGATATTGTATAACCGTTTTTTTCCAGAAACTTTGCAGACGTGAGAATCGAGCGGTGTTCTACCTGAGAGATAATTATATGCTTCCCCTTCGAAGAATAAGCATGAGCAATGCCTTTTAGAGCAAAATTATTCGACTCGGTACCAGATGATGTAAAGATCAGCTCTTCTGGTGTGGAGTTGATCAACATGGCTATATCATTGCGTGCCTCGTTCATGGCCATCTTTGACTTCCAACCGGGTTCATGATCGCTCTGCGGGTTGCCATAGATCTCACTGAAGTACGGCAGTACTGCCTTTGTCACTTCAGGGAGACACGGTGTCGAAGCGATATAGTCCAGGTAAACATCCATAATGATCTCACCCCCAGAAAGTTTTCCAGAATAAAATAATACGGTACATCTA
>Ga0256830_1001223_pt1 | contig 18447 bp, 10 predicted proteins | sample 128326metaG_FD_190537 | JGI IMG/M metagenome (GOLD analysis project Ga0256830, IMG submission 190537) | Hydrothermal vent microbial communities from Lau Basin, Pacific Ocean - 128-326 | ecosystem: Environmental > Aquatic > Marine > Hydrothermal vents | place: Pacific Ocean: Lau Basin | collected... | reverse complement strand
TTCAACCATTACTGGCTTTCACCCTCACAGATCCGGACGTGCGGCTTTCCCGCATCCGGCTCTTCCAAGCAGGTAACCCGGATTAACCGGCAGCCAACTTTCTGAATGTGTAATTTTAGGGCGGGGTAAAGGGAAACATTCCAGCAGTAATTTGTACCTTTCGAATTTAATCGCCTGCAATAAAAGTAAATCAACAGGGAAGCAAGCCCGGACGGGATTCTCCGCAATATATTAAAATAACGTACGACCGAATAAACGATTACTATATTTACTCATTTATATCCATCCCACCATGAAAAAACAATTTTTATTTATTTTAATGTTTGTTAGGTTAATCGGGTCTTTTAGCCCGAATAATTATCCGACAATAGACTAAGCAACCCGGAAACAATTGAATATGAATATTTCAATAATCTTCCGATGTTGCGGAAATACCGGGCTATCGGGAAATCATCCGTCAAAACCGGAGGACAGACATACAACACCCCGTTTAAAGTCCCGAGGAATACGAAGCAAACAAATTTTAACGAATTTATGAATAAACCAGTCGAGACCGTATTAAACTATTGGAATTATTAAAATGGAAGACAACTACTTGGACGATCCGGAATTTCAGGAACTCATTCAGCAATACATTGACTATCTCAAAGAAACACTTCCTGAACTAAAAGCAAATATAGAAAAGAGGGATTTCCCCGCTCTCCGTAAATATGGTCATAATATGAAAGGCAGCGGAGGTGGTTATGGTTTTGCAAATTTGACCGAATTAGGGAAGAAAATGGAAGCGGCGGCGCTTGCTGAAGATATCAATAAATATCAGGATTATGTTCGGCAACTCGAGGATTTTCTGAACCAGCAAGCATAGGTTGCCGGAAAGTTCGTTATTTCAAATTCTTGCCGAGAATATATTTTAAATCTTTTATTGTGAACGGCTTGGGGAGATAATCGTTAAAACCTTCTTTTAGAAATTCTTCTTTCTTCCCTTTCATGGCATGTGCGGTAACGGCAATTTTAGGCACATGATCAAAGGTCTTAATTGCGTTTACCTTTTCTAAGAATTCAACTCCCGACATTCCTTCCGCCAGGCTGATATCAATCAGCATGCAATCAGGGGTGGTTTTCCGAATGAGCTTCAATGCCTTTTCCCCTGTCTCCGCCGATAAATAATTCATACCCATCTTCTTCAGCAGAAATTGAATATATCTCATATTGGCAGGATTATCCTCCAGCACAAGAACCGTATATTTTTTCGAAGGCAGTTCTATTGATCCCGCAGCTTCAGTAGTCGATGTTACCGGTTGAGTTATTCTGATTTCTTTTTCCTTTACCAGGGGTAAATAAACAAAAAACCGACTCCCTTTTCCTTCCTGACTTTTGACTTCGATCCTGCCGCCCATGGCCGAGACCAGCCGATGACTGATCGCCAGTCCTAACCCGGCGCCCTCATAACTGCGATCGTATCCCTCCTCGGCCTGGCGAAAGAGGGCAAACAGGAACGGCTTGAAATCTTTGCGGATTCCGATCCCGCTATCGCTGACGCTGACACAATACTCGTCTTCGGTTATTTGTGTGGATATGGTAATGCTCCCCCGGTGAGTGAATTTGACGGCATTCGATAAAATATTTCCCAGGGCTTGTTGCAGGCGGACTTTGTCTACTTTAACGCAGGCCTCGGGAGCATTGTATTTTTCAACTATCTGTAAATTTTTCTTTTGAGCCTCGACACGAATTTCCTTTACCGATCGCTTAATTAAATCATCCGCCTGAAAAACCTGTCGTTTCAAAAAGATCTGATCGGCTTCGATTTGCGATATATCCAATATATCATCTATAAGCTGTTTTAAACGTTCTCCGCTTTCATGGATGGCATCGAAAAAACTTTTTTCTTCTTCGGAAACGGAATCCTTTATTTCAAGAGCCAACAGATCGGTATATCCAAGGATTACATTTAAAGGAGTCCTGACCTCATGCGACATCGTACTTAAGAACACATTTTTCAGTCGATCGGAAGTTTCCGCCTGTTCCTTGGCTTTAACCAATTCCCGCTCCGTATTCTTAAGAGCGGTTATATCCGTGGCATAAAAATGCACGAGCCCCAGATTCACAATCGGATGGCCCGACCATAAAAGAACCGTGTCACCTAATTCCACCTCATGCGGGACGATATCCTTTCCATTTTTTAAACTTTCCCTGGCCAGTTGCTCGTAATTATCCGGTAGTATCTTGGAGATATTAACGTCCTTATCCCCTAATTTTGCCAAAAGCGATACGGTGGCCGGATTAATATAGGTAAAATCCCCCTGGCTGTCCAATTCCACTACCGGCAGGGGGTTTTCCTGAGGGAAATTAGCCAGCCGGTCAATTTCTTTGCGGTTAAGAATGTGGGTATTCCATTCTTCCAGCCTTATAATCGCGGCCTCCAGGTTTTCACGAATTGACTCAGGTAAATCAAACACAATATGTCCGGGCTTGGCTATAATACCTATCAACCCCCAGGGTGAACCGAACGGTTTCAAGGGGATTAATAGATTCTTACATTCAGGAAAGAGGGCATCGTGAGCAGCCAACTTTTCACTTCTTCCAAAAACTTTAAAACCTTCCAAAACTATCGGCTCATCACCCTGCATTGCTTCCGTCAGGGTCCTGTTATCTCCGATCGGGAAAGTCATATAACGGGCATAAGAAGGTATATACTCCTTTATCTTCCTGTGAATCCGATCATCTGTGGCAACGGCACAGTTCACAAACTGATCAGACTCTACCGATTTGTGGAAAAGTACCACGCCTTTAACCTGCAATATTTTCAGATGTATATCGGCCAGGGACTGAAGGACACGTGACATTTCAATTATTTCGTCATATTGACGCATCGAAAGACGGAAGGTCTCTGACCTGAGTTGCGATTCGAGATAAGCACGTTTCTCTATACGCTCTTTCACCATCCGATCGGTGATATCGACCAAAGCGGCGCGTATCGATTCCGGGTTGCCTTTCTCATCGGTAACGATATTGGCCGTTAACTCAATCGGTAATCGTTCCCCGTTTTGACAAATATACTCCTGGACAATACCTTCCACCTTACCCTTTTGGATAATTTCCTCCAGGGTTTTGGACACGGTTTCCCCGTACTCCGGCGCCAGGAATTCCCTTATATTACGACCGATATACTTTTCCTTCTCATACCCCATGGTGTGTAACAACACCTCGTTGCATTCCAAAATATTGCCCTTAAGATCAAGGGTATGAAACATCACCGGAGCGTGATCGTAGAGATCGCGGTAGCGGGCTTCCGATTGTACTAACGCCTCTTTTGATTGGGCGGTGTCCTCAAGGATATTCAGAATAGCCTTGCGCGTTTTTTCCAGCTCAAGGACACGCTCCTCAAGGTGTTGCTGCAACATTTTCGATTTTTCTTCGGGTCCCATTTTACCTGTCTGATTCGTTGTCATAGTAATCCATTTATCCGATAGAATACGCAGTTTTTATTTTAGAACAAGCCGGAAACTAGCAAAATCATCATGATTGTAAAACCTAATTTAACATGAAAATCAATGACCGGTGAATCCGAAAGCTCTCATGAGACTAAAATGCAGGCAATCAGGTTTAAAAATCATTACCGGTTCCCGTTCCGTGTATCGGATAAACGCTTTTCCAGGATCGCAATTTTTTTCTTTAGCTCTACCATCTTAAGTTCCCGATCAATAGTAACTTTATAAAACAATTCCAGTTCCTGTAAACGTTCATTGGCAGATTGTTCGGACCAGGCCCTTGCCAAGGCGCCACCGCATTGGTAGCCAAACATTTCCAACAAAGCCAGATCGCGGTAGCCGTATTTGTTGGGAGTGTAACTTTGAACGGACAGAACCCCCACTGTCTTATTCCTCCAAATGATCGGCACGAACATTAACGACCTGGAAGGACGGGTTTCATTCCCAAAACGTGTTAAATCGGATTGTTCCGTATCGGATTTCCGATTGATTAATTTAGACTGCCCCTCCAGGATCTCGCGGTTACGCACTTTCTCAACGGGCACGGATTTAGCCGGATATTCCACGGGTTTGGTCCCACCCGGTGGCAGATCTTCATTATAAACCCCAACTAACTCATCCTTTTCTTCATCCAGGAGATCCAGGGAAAATACGTCGTGATCAAATAATTCCTTTGTCGTCCGTGCGGCAAGCAAAGCTATTTCCTTGATTGTGAGGGGACCGTTTAATTGTTGGGAAAATTTGTGCAGAACCTTTTGTTCATATTCCAATTGTTTTTGTTGTGTAATATCCCGGGCAATACTTTGCCAACCAACAATTTCCTTCCCCTCTTTGAGTATCGTGGCAATATTATCCACCCACAACATCTCCCTGTTCCGGGTTAATATTCGGCAATCAAAATTGCTTTCAGCGGAATGTTGGCGAAACATTTCTCGAATTATGGATTTAACTTCTTCCACATCATTCGGATGGACCAGATCCAGGTAATTCATACCAATCAACTCTTCTTTTCGATAACCTGTTTTCTTCAACACCGCGGGATTTACATAGGTGATAATACCCTTTGGATCAGTCCGGAAAATAATATCACGCGCATTTTCAACGATCGAACGGTATTGATCCTTGCTTTTTTTCAGGGCATCTTCATTCCTTTTCCTCAGGATTGCCATTCCAACCGTATCGGCTGCCATCCTTAACACATCGATCTCCGACCGATCCCATATTCGCTCCCGGGTGCATTCGTCAAACCCGATGAATCCCCACAACTCATTTCCGACAAAAATCGGCACAATCGCAATCGCGATTATACCCTGCGACAGAAGAAGTTCCTGTTCCTGAATCGGGAAATCCTTAACCCGACCGGTTACGATATCACCTTTTTTTAAAATAGTAAGCCACCGAGTAAAACCACTTTCCTCCCAGGGTATATCCTGTAACGACGGATTCCCCATCTGGGATTCGACACCCGACGCCACCCATTCGAAACATTGACTGGTATATATGGTACGATCGGCCTTGACGTGGTTTTTAAATATATAGACACGGTCGACATCCGCGGCATTGCCCAAAAGCCGCAGTATTTCCAAAATGTGTTTTTCCCAGTCGACTTCGTCGAGAAATAAATGAATCGCCTGTTGAAGTGCTCTCAACAGGGTTTCCCGACGATGAATTAACTCTTCGGCTTTTTGCTTTGTCAACACCGGTACGTCAATGAATAATAAAGTATTTAGCCAGCATTTCTTTCAGTTCATTGTATTTAAATGGTTTACACAAATAATCGGTGAACCCTTGTTCCAACAATTCTTCATGTAGACCACCACCGTAATAGGCCGTGACCGCAATTATGGGGATTTTCGCAAAACGTTTTTCCCGCCGCAGGATCTGCATCAATTCTATACCGGACATTCCGTGTCCCAGGTTAATATCCAGTAAAGCGCCGTCCACGGTCTTGTTTTTCATCAGAATTAAGGCTTCTTCACCGGTCGCGGCTTTTACCGCAGCCAGGTTCATTTTTTTTAATAAAAATAGCAGATAGTTCATATTTGCAGGGTTATCCTCCACCACTAACAATGTAAGCTCGTTTTCCCCGTTTCGCCCTGTTTTTTTTACTTTTTCAACATTCATTTTACAATCTCAATATTAAACAACTATTCAGGATACCTCTCGATTTCATTACTTATCATTACGTTATTCCATAATGTATTCTCCTTCTTCATCCTTTCGGATTGGTATTTTGCGCCGTTGAGTCAGAGGACTCGACACCGGCTGGAATTTTTAAATAAAACGTGTTTCCGACCTTTTCATTGGTCTTAGGATCTATATTGGCCGCTATCCAGACTTCACCATTATGCGCATCCGCGATCCGTTTTACGATCGCCAGACCCAATCCGCGACCGTGTTTTTTACCATCATTCAATTGGATCCGTCTTTCAAATATTAAACGATAATATTTCTCCTCGATCGGTGTTCCGAAATCAGAAACGCTTACAATAACAAATTTACCGGTCTCATTTAGGTCGTCACTGCTTAAATGAGCTTCGATGATTACCTTCTTCCCGGAAGCGGCATATTTAATTGCATTGCTGATATAATTCTTAAAAACTTCGGCAATAATCGGATTGGCTTCAACGATCAATTGGTCGGTTAACCGATTATTAATTGTCATACCCGCATTCGCAGCCTGAGAACGATATTCCTGAACAATTTGTCCCATCATCGCCGTCAAATCCAGTTGCTTCATGGCAATTTCTTCTTTCAGGGTAATTTTCGCCATGGTCGTGGCATTTTCAATCACCTGTAACAAACTGTCGCTGCTTTCCTTTATAACGCGAATCATTTCATTCTCAGGATCTTCACTCAATATTAAATCACTCATACCGCTGATTGTACCGGCCGGGTTTTTCAAATCGTGGGTAATAATATCCAGCAGCAATGCCTTAAGATTATTCGATTCGGCCAACTGTTCCGAGATCCGGCGGTAATTGGCTTCCGATTTACGTATTTCCTCTTCAATCTGCAAATGGTGGATGGCCATCCCAATTTGATCGGATACAAATTGCAGTATTTTCAATTCCCGGTCGGAATAAAGTGTCGGGTTCGTGTAACTCTGGACCACGATTACGCCTATAACCTGCTCTTCTCCCCGTAACCCCTCGGTTACTTTCAAGGGCACCCCCAACCAGACCTTGGGAATCGTCCCGATGACATCAATTACCCCACTTTCGCCCATTTCCCGGATGGTATCCTGAGTTACAAACAGAGGTTTACCGGTGTGAATCACGTGTGACGAAAGTGTTTTCCGTACTTTAATGGGACCTGGGGCGGAGTCCTTTTCATCTATATAATAAGGAAACGACATCGTTTCTTTTTCACGGTCGTAAATGGCGATAAAAAAGTTTGAGGTATCAACGACGGTGCTTAAATAGGAATGTACCGCTTTAAAGAATTCTTCCAGATTATCGGTTCGCGAGGTCGCATCGGCGATTCGGTAAAGAACCGTTCGTAACCGGTTCAATTCTTCAGCCTCTTTCTCGGCCATTTTCTGTTTGGTGATGTCGGTTAAAACACCGTGAGTTCGGATTGCTTTTCCGTTTTCATCCCTGATGATCAGCGAACGATCCAGGACCTGGATATACGTGCCGTCTTTGCGTAAAAACCGATACTCCAATTCCACCTTCGTTTTATTTCCCATAAGCAATTTAAAATACCGGGATCTTACGCGATCACGATCTTCGGGGTGAACACTAACCTCCCAGCCGTTCTCCATGGCGGATAGTTCTTCAGCCGTGTATCCCAAAACCGATTCCACGCTCCCTCCCCAGGTGGTTTTCCCATTAATGATATCCCATTCGTAGATTATTTCACCGGTTGCGGTAATAACTATCTCATAACGGTTCTTCCAGGTTTTCAGATCTTCTTCCGCAAGTTTACGCTCGGTAATATCGGTAAGCACCGTAAGCGTACCGATAAATTTAGACCCTTTAAATCGGGGGCTCCCGCTCACTAAAACATTAATTCGCTCGCCGGTTTTTCGAACCAGTTCCAATTCATAAGTATTGGTAATGCCTTTCTTTCGCTTCTCATCGATGGTGTAAATAAGACGGTGAAATTCTCTGGGGGTTATTTTGGACCAGTGTTCTCCCTTCAATTCACCGGTTGTATAACCCAACATTTTTTCCGCCGCCGGGTTATTATAAATAATCTGCCCCTCCTCATCCATAACAAAAACACCTTCGGCCATATTGGTTACAATATTCTCATGGAATTCTTTCAAGCGATTCAACTCTTCGGTAGCTTTTTTCTGCTCGGTTATGTCCTCCACGATCACTTGCCAGCAAACCTCCCCCTTCACAACGACGGGCCTTAATGTGAGATAGGTATCATAGGGCGTCCCGTCTTTCCGTTTGAATTGAACTTCATAACGATCGACCCGTCCCTCTTCTCGTGCCAAATCCAGTACTTTTTTCGGTTCTTCCGGATTATAATACAGATTTCTAACGTTGGACATTATTTCAATATCCGACCGGGAATATCCTCCCGGTTTTAACATGGCATCATTATAGGCAATCAGATTCCCTTGTTGGTCGGTGATCCCGATCCCCACGGTACTGTTATCGAACAGTGTGCGGTACATCGCCTCACTTTCCGCGAGGGCTTTCTCACGTTCCCGCAGGTTCGTGGTCTGTATCTTTAATCGCCACCTTAAAACCAGAATCCATCCGATTACTATGAAGAACGCAATAATGCCAATTATAAAAACCTTTGCATACAGTGCTGAGGATCTACCCACGATTTTTAGATCAAGATCATATCGCGGATATAATTCATAGTTTGAATCGAACGGTTCGATTGTATCATATTGACCGACAATACCCGTGACCATCACAACATCACCGATAGAATAATCATCAATATCCAGAACCGGTCGCCGGTTATGATAGATGAAAACATCAATTCCGGATTGGGGATCTTTGGATAAAGCAACCTTTAAAAACTGATCCCCACTCATGCTCCGGCCAAAGTCCCGAATTGTACCTCTTAACCTGACCAGCATACCTTCAAACTGTTCCCACCGAACCGGCGGGGGAACGGTTTGCAAATCGATAATATCAGGTAAATGAGTTTGTCCCGGTACCACGACATAATCAAGCACACTGATTCCGGATACTCCGTTAAATGTATTCAGAACACCGGTCGCGACAATACTATCGCCGAGTTGGATAGGGTTTTCCCAATTAAACCCGTTAAGTAATAATCCGCCCGTTCGATCCTGGATAAATACGCGCAACCTGGTCGTATCCAGGGTCCCGGCATTCACACTTGCCCGGCCGGCTACCAATACCGTATCCCCTATTCGATCAGGCAGGAAATCCCCGTCCTGATCAATTTTCGTCAAGGCGATTGATGTGATACCGGAGGGAATGGAACCCTGGATTCGCACAATGAATAACAGGCTGAAAACAAACAACCGGTATATTATCTTTCTATGAATCATATACTTTTTTGCTAATTAACATCTAAAATAGCATACATAGTTTAACTATTTTTTCTGCCTTACCATCGTATTTATAAAGGAATTTGGTGTTTTTACCGGCGCTTCCCAGGATAAGAGTCAATTGCGTTATTGTTCACGGTCCTTTGCTAACAATTTGTTCTTCCAGTTCCTTAATGCGTTTCTTTAATTCGATCATTCTCAGCTCACGCCCTATGGTTAGACTCTGGAATCTCTCCAATTCCTGTAACCGCTGTTCTAACTCCTGGGCAGCCTGTTTTTTTTCAGATATGTCACGCGCCGAAGCAATAACAGCTTCTTTTCCGTTATAAGTCGATTTTGTTAAAATGACATCTTTTGGGAAACATTCACCGTTTTTTCGTTTCCCCCACCATTCGAATCTTACAACTTCACCATCAAGAGCCCGGTTTAAATATTCCTTCGCGAGGGACGGATCCACTCTTGTTTCATCGGTTAACATTTCCGGGCCTTTACCCAGTAATTCTTCCCGCATATAACCATACATTTCAATTACAGCACGATTGACGTCCAGGAATCTCCCCTGATTATCATGAATGAAAATTGCATCCGTTGTGCTTTCGAAAAGACTGCGATAGTTCTCTACCAGTTGTTCCAATTCTTCTTCGGCACGTTTACGGCAAATAGTCTGTGCAACTTCCGAGGAAACAAACTCGAGGATTTTCAACTGTCCGGGAGTAAGTTTGATTTCCTCGGAATATGTTTGTACAACCAACGCACCGATGGTCTGATCGGCAACGATCAGGGGTACCCCCAACCATTGGTTCGGGACAGCGCCGTACTGAACAATCGTACCTTCTTTTATCAGTTCTTTTATCTCGGCCCGGGATAAGTATTGACTCTTTCCCGTATTCAGGACGAACTCGGTTAATCCTTTCCCGGGTTTCCGCGGATGAACCGATTCCTTATTTAAAGTCTCGTCTTGGATGTATGGCCAATAAATCCGGTTTTTTTCAGCATCATAGAAAGCTAAATAGAAGTTGCGGGCCGGCATCAATCCTTTAATAATCTCATGAATGGCAGGGTATAAATCATCCAGCGATTCCGTGGTGTGTACAGCTCTTGATAAAGCATACAAACTGGCTTCCAGTTTCTGTTGTTCCTTTTTCTCGGTCAGATCGGCACAAATCGTTAAACTGCCGAGATAATTACCATTTTCATCCACGAGTGGGGAAGCGCTTATTCCCAATATAAGGGGTCGTCCATTCTCACGTTCCACCTTTAATTCATACTCCTCGGAAATCCCCTTTTTCCGTCGCTCTATTTTCTCCTCAATCAGGGTTCGATTGTCCCCGCTCAGAAAATCGTGGAACGAGCGGCCGATTATGTCCTCGGGACGGTCGGAACCAAACAACTTATACATCCAGGGGTTTGCCAGGGTGATAATCCCGTTTTCATCGGTAATCACCAATCCTTCCCGCATCTGTTCAATCAATCTTCTATATTTTCTTTCACTGGCAGCCAACGCTTCTACCGCCTTCTTACGTTCTGTAATTTCAACGGAAATAGTCTGTATGGCTATCCTTCCCTGATATGTTGTCGGTCTTGCGGAGACCAAAACATATATTACCGAACCATCCTTTTTAAGGACCTTTCTCTCTGTGTATGGAAATGATTTGCCTGTCTGAATAATTTCACGGAAACGATCCATAGCGGCTTTCCTGGAATCCGGATGTATCACTTCCCAAACCGTTTTCCCAATCAATTCGTCCTCACTATCGTATCCAAGCATTTCCACCGTCGCCTTATTCAACATCACCCATTTGCCGTCCTGATGAACCGTAATGCTGACCGGGGCCGACTCAATCAATTCGCGATAACGCTTTTCCGATTGTTCCAATTCTTTTTGTGCCTGTAAACGTTGATTCAGAACAACCTGGTTGGCAACAGCCATCGCCAACTGACCGGATATTTTATTCAGCGTTTCAATGTCGTTGTCGCTAAAGTGCTCCCAGTCATGCGATACCAGACTAATTATTGCTGAGATATTCGGACCGATCCTGACAGGTATTGAGTAATGAACCTTTACAATGTCTTTTAAATATTCACACTTCTCCGCACGCTCACATTTTACGACATCCCCCACGGTGGTAAGTTCCCTGTTGAATATTTTTTCCCAGCATGGGCATTGATCCTGAAAGAGCTTCTTTATACCCGTCTCGCTCATCAGGTCCGACAATCCCTGTTGAACTATTAACCGAAAGGGACTGTCTTGATTTTCCCGTATGACTATCCACCCTATTTCCGATTTCACAAAGCTAAGAACAATTTTTAAAATGGATCGTAACGATTCCTTAAAATCCTCATTATGCAATGTCAAAGCGGCATCCGAAAGGATCTGTATTTGCTTTAATTGGTCCTGAGTTTTCCTAAGCAACCGATCCCGTTCAGCCGTCACTTTCCTTCGATAGGTTATGTCGCGTATGTTGGCAATAACACCGATTAATTTTCCGTTGTCCCATACATGGTTCAGTTGTATTTCAACCGGTAACCGCTCGCCATCCCGGCGGAGATATTCTACTTCCATCACTTCCAGTCTTGGTTGTCTGTCCGCCATTTTATTAACAAATGATTCGATTTTCATCCGGTCTTCGGAAACAACAAGTTTCCAAAAAGGTTCGCCCATCAATTCCTCTTCGGAATAGCCTGACATGTTGTTATTGGCTACATTGGTATAAATAATTTTCCCTTCCGGATCAACGATGACGACTCCATCCGCACAGACGTCCATAATTAAATGAATCAAATAGGTTCGATCATCCTCTCTGAACCGGTGTGGATTTTTTGGGTTATAGGAGTTAGCCATAATGATAATATCCAGACCTCTTTAGGGGTGATATATTGAATGTACATTCAAATAAAAAAAGACTCCACAAAAAAGTGATCGGTTCAGGGCGCGCTTTTATTTTGTATCGGTACTTTTATTCACTTAATTCAACCGGACGGGACGCGCCTGGTTAAATATATTTTGCACTCAAATGGTTTGGAGCCATAAATGAAACAAGCTTGCTTCATGGGGGGGGTGTTTGACTTAAATGCCATACACCGGGGGAATTATCTCCATCTCTTCACAATAACTCCATCTCATTGGTGTAGGGGACTGATCGGAATGATGACAAATTCTTATTTCTTCTCCCGTGGAAGTTTCAAACAAAAAATATTCCCGCTGGGATAATTCGGTTCCACCCAAACTTTTGCGTTGTGAGCATCGGCAATTCGTTTTACTATGGCCAAGCCCAATCCTTTTCCCTGCGGTTTGTCTTTTTCGAGTTGCATTCTGCGTTCGAAAATACGCTCATAATTTTCTTTCGCGATTGATTCTCCGAAGTCCTTAATATAAATTGTTATATACTCTTCATCTTTTCCTGCTTCGATAACAATTTTCCCTCCCCGGTGCGCGTACTTAATCGCATTGCTGATATAATTTCGGAACACTTCGGCTATAATCGGATTGGCCCTAACCGGCAATGTTTCGGGGAGATGAGTCTCCAGGTTCATCCCGGTATTTTCCAGTGCGTGAACAAATTCCTTCAATACATCTTTGATAACTTCCGCGAGGTCCAATGATTCTTTTTCAATCTCTTCCCCAACGGCAATATTGGAAAGAGTATCCGCATTGGTTACTACCTTCAGCAAAGCCCGGCTGCTGGTTTGTATAAGCTGTAATTCATCGTTCTCCGGATCCTCGGATAATAATATTTCCGCCATTCCCTGGATTACTCCGGCGGGGCCTTGCAAATCGTGGGTAATAATATCCAAAAGCAGCTCTTTTATGGAATTGGATTCGTCTAATTGTTCCGCCAATACGCGATATCTCTCCTCCGATTGTTTCAATTTTTCTTCCGCTTTTTTCCGTGCTGTAATATCCCGGACAATTCCCATGGAACCTATTATCCGACCGGTCACATCCTTTAAAGTTGATATGGAAGCCTCAATGGACCGCACTTCTCCATCCTTGCGAATGATTTGCCAATCAGACAACTCCGCCGGCTTTCCGGTCCGGTAAACATGATTAAATGTTTTATACACTTTTTGGGCATTGAGATCATCCGTATAATCCCGATAATTCATACCTGTTAATTCGTCTGCGGAATATCCCATGATTCTGCAAAGTGCGTTATTAACAAAGGTGAAATTGCCATCTAAATCCACCTCGTAATACCCATCCTGAATGTTTTCGATGATGGTTCTGTATTTTTCTACCGATCTCCGTAATGCTTCCTCAGCCAACCTTTGTTTGGTTACGTCCGCTTTTACCGCGACAAAATGCGTGATGACCCCTTTTTCATCCTGAACAGGCGCAATCGAGGCCGCTTCCCAATACAATTCTCCGTTTTTTTTCTTATTTACAAAATCTCCCCGCCATTCGTTTCCGGATTTGATGGTGTCCCAGAGTTCCTTGTAAAATTCAGGCGGATGTTTTCCCGATTTTAAAAAGCGCGGATTCTGACCGATTGCTTCTTCCCTGGTGTAGCCGGTTACTTCCGTAAACTTCGGATTGACATACTCAATTGTACCGTCGATATCGGTAATAATTACCAGGGCGGGACTTTGCTCAACCGCACGGGTGAGTTTTCGCAGTTGTTCCTCAGCCTTTTTACGGGCTGAAATTTCACGAACTATACCGGTAAAAAATGTCTGTTGTTCTATTTGCCAGGTCGACAGTGAAAGTTCTATGGGAAATTCACGGCCATCTTTTCCCCTCCCCGACATTTCAACTATTTTCCCGATTAACTTCTGCTTCCCCGTTGCCATAAAGCGCTCCAAGGCCCGGCGATGATCCTCCCGATATCTTTCAGGTATAATTACGGTTAACGATTGACCCAGCATTTCTTCCTCACTATACCCGAAAATCAGCTCCGCACTCTTGTTCCAGAAAATGACTTTCCCCTCGCTGTCGATGGAAATAATAGCGTCTTTGGCCGATTCGGTTAAAGAGCGCATGCGGGTTTCCGATTCCCGCAAACGTGATTCCACCCGGGATCGTTCCGTTATCTCATTCGATAAGGTTTCGTTGATTGCTGTCAATTCACGGGTCCGTTCAGCAACCCTTTCCTCCAGTTCATCCTTAATCCGTTGCAGGTCTTCCCTGGCTTTTTGACTGAGCTTTATCTGTCGTGACATGGGCCGGAAAAAAAAGTGATACAAAACCGGGGAAACGAAAACCGTTAACAAGGCGGCATCCAATAATCCTTCGATTTGCGGCGCCAGAGGTTGCAGTTGATGGATGATATACATTACGATGCCTTCAACGAAAAAAATCACAACCAACATAATCAATAAAAGGCGAAACGGTAAAGAAGACATGTCAACGGATCGGGAATGTATCTCTTGCATTTTATTTATATTGAAATTTGGATTGACTACTCTTTTTCTTATCTTATAGAATGGTGAATATACAAATTATGTCAGGTAAAAAATAAGCCTAATAGTTATTAAGCAGGGGACATTTCATTATCTTGAATTTGATCCGCGGACCGGCGGCGTTTACACCGGCTCATATCGAAGCGAACCCCCATTGAAGAATTCCGTTCCCTTCTACGTCTCATTTCCCGACTACTCTTATCCCGTACCGGAAGTCGGAATATTTCATAACGAATGGGATGTTATAACAGCGATCACCATTTGCAATCAACGTTCGAAGTGCTGATCATACCGTCTGAAGTAAACAATACGCGCGGAAGAGCACCTGATTACTGGTGAACGTGCGGCTTCAACTTTAGATGTACCTCCGCACATTCGGGACAAATACCGTGTGAGAATTCAACTTCGGAATGGGCTTCAACATAGGCATCAACCTGTTGCCAATATCCTTCATCATCACGAATCTTATGGCACCAGGAACATATCGGGATCAATCCCTTTAAGGTTTTAATATTATCCAATGCCTTCCGTAACTCAATAATTAATTGTTCTCTTTCCGTTTCGGCACGTTTGCGATTTATGGCCTGAACAATTTCTTTGGAAACAAACTCCAGGATTCGTTTATGGTTCTCATTTAAAGTGACATTTTTGGAATAGGTCTGAACAGCCAATACACCGATGGTCTTGCCCTCCGTTTTCATCGGTACGCCGACCCACTGAATAGGTGGCTCACCATGTATCTCTATCTCACCCTGATAGACCATTTCCATGTATTCATTGTGATCCAATAACAAACTTTTCCCGGTGTCCAGGATAAATTCGGTTAATCCCTTGCCACGCTTTCTGGTTCGGCTTTTTTCGGGTGGTGTATAGGCATCCGCTATGTATAGCCATCTGATTTCGTCGGTAACAGGTTCAGCCAAAGCAATGAAAAAATTCTCAGCCGGCATTAATTTCATAATGATGGAATGAATGGCGGCATAAAGTTCGTCCAGGTTCTTCGTGGAATACGCAGCTTCCGAAATAGCATAAAGGCTGGCCTCGACTTTTTCCATCCACTTATTTTCCGTCAAATCGGTAATAACACCGGTAGCTCCGATGTACGTGCCTTGTTCGTTGAATAGGGGCGCGGAACTGAACCTCAATATTGCAATTTCCCCGTTAAATCGAAGGATGGAAATTTCAAGCGTCTCCGAGACACCGGTACGACGCCGGTTATTTGCAGCTTTGATTAACGCATGCTGATCCGGCGGTATAAATTCCAGGATGGACCGTCCTATTATATCGGATTCGTGCTCACATCCGAAGATATCACACATCCGGGGATTTACCAAAACAAACACATCCTTATCATCGATTACAGCGAAACCGTCATTCATAACATCTATTAACAGACGATATTTTTCTTCACTTTTTTTCAGCGCTTCATCGGCTTGTTTTCGTTCGGTAATATCTCTGCAAGTGGTGATATATGCTTTCGGATCACCCTGCGCATTGCGAACCAAAGCGATATTCATCTCTCCCACAAACCGTGAATTATCCTCACGTACGAATGTGTACTCCACATTGCGGATTATACCCTTTTCCAAAGTTTCCATTGCGTTTTTTTCAGCCAGTTCACGGTCTTCCGGCGCGATAAACAAAAAAGCGTTTTTACCCAGGAGCCGCTTATTGTCCCTGACCCCATACAATCTGGCCGTTTGCGGAGACGCAAAAATTATTTGCCCATCCAGGTCCATCATGGTTACGGAATCAGGCAGTGTTTCCACCAATGTTTTATAAAGTTCTTCACTCTCCCGAAGCGCCTCCACCGCTTTTTTATGTTCGGTAACATCCCTCACGATTGCCTGAAAACCGGTTACCCAATCCCCTTGTCGTAATAATCTTACTGCCTGCTCAACCCATCTTTCTTCCCCCATGCGGGTTAAAATCGGAAATTCAAAAACAGTATTATCGGTCCGTTCCAGAAACTGTTGCTGATAGAATGCGCGGACTTTATTTTGCCAGGATGGGGATACCAATTCGGTAAAATTCATTCCCATGATTTCTTCGGTTGTATATCCGGTAAACCTGATTCCCGTCGGATTCATGTAGGTAAAGTTGCCTTCCGCATCCGCGGTATAAACCACTTCCGTCGTTTCCTCAATAATCTGCCGATATTTTCGTTCGTTCTCGCGTAGTTTTGTTTCCGACTCGTGAATCAGAAAGGCCACTTCCAGAGCGATGCGTAATTCCTGTTTTTTTACCGGTTTAAGAATGTATCCGAACGGTTTACGGATTTTGGCGCACTGAAACAATTCATCATCTTCCGTGTCCGTTAAAAAGATCACGGGAATGGAATAACGATTCACAATTTGTTCCGCAAATTCGATACCATCCTTCCCACCCCGTAGTTTGATGCTCATAAGTACTAAGTCTGGTGGGGATTGCGCTATTTTTTCAAGCGCTTTTTCACCGGAAGATTCGATCGCAATAGTATTATCACCTCCGTCCCGTAAAAAATCCTCGATAAGCCGGACCGTTACCTTATCATCGTCCACAATAAGTAAGTTAACATTAGACATGATCTGTTCCTAAAATGAATAATAAGTGATATACTGATATATCACTTTTTCATGATTATCATCAATTCCTACTGATTCATTTTTTCAGCCCAAAATCTTCATTACACATGAATCTTTTGTGGTAGTGTTTTAAAGCGCCCTTTCCGTTTCCGGAACATCCGGTTCCGAATCTGAAAAAAAGTTTATTTATGGATAACAGTCTATCAATAGACAATACTTCCATTAATCTAATAATATCGAATCAACATGGTAATGGACAGCAATAACACAATCGATCCGACAATAAAACCTATTCCAAAAATTTTATTGTGTTTAATCACATATTTGTCAATGTCATAGTGCATATTTTCAAGTGGGAGTAACATTAATCTGGTCGAAATCCACCGGTTCATACCGGTGCTGATTTTTTTTAATTTCTGCGGGTTGCCGATCAACAGGATCCAAACCGGAATCCCAGCGCCAACAAGAAGGATGAAAAATAATTTAATGAACCATTGTAAAACATCAAGGAGAGTTTCAGTGGGGCCGCTCGTCAGAGAGGCTTCCCAAATCGGTCTTGAAGGCGATAATGATAAATAAATGAATAGACAGAATACGGAGGCAATTAAAAAGAACCAGCCGATTACTTTGCTATGTTGATAGACAAAGGTATCGGTTTCACGCATGATCTCCAGTGATTTCAATTTCCGTCTTGTCGAATACCACCGGTTTAGAACCTGGTTCATCCGTTCCAATTTTTCCGGTTTAAAGATTAATAGCACTCCTGAGACAGTTGCCAGAACCATCCCCAAAACCAATATCCAGATGATACTATCAACAAAAATTTCCCGCATGAGTTCACTCCCCGGTTTGTCGCTAAAAAAATACTCAACCATGTCGTTCACTAATCACATTCTGAAAAACAGGAAAACCAGATAAAATCCAATCAGTAAGAACAGTAAACCAAAGACCTTCCGGTTGGCGAATATGACATCGTCAATTGTGAAATCCCGGTTTAATACAGATCCCAGTCTTTGCAAAACATCGGGCGCCCACAATAATGAAAGTCCTGTTAACAAAGCGATCATGGCAACGATTAAGGTAAAAACGATCATGTTTCCTCCTTCTATTTTATACGTATTTTATTCCTTATGCAATACCACCCTATTTATTTTGCGATAGGAATCTAAAAAATAATAATGCTAAGTATTACTAATAAATAACTTAGACTTCTTCCAACGCCTTTTCATTGGTTGAGTTGGATTGTTTTATCATCGGTGGCACCGATCACCGATACTCACCATTTACCTCCTTTCAACTGAACCCATGAAAGTATCCACCGGAAAATTTTCTCTTTCAATTCCGGGTATCATAAGAGACCGTCAATTGCATGTCTGGTCCGGGCCTCCCGAACCGGATAACGGCGGCGGCGGCGGAACCGTGGCGGCATCCTGAATGCTGTACTCAGTACGACCGTTACTGGTAAAATAACGCCAGGTGCGCGTCGAATTATTCTTGCGGG
>Ga0256830_1001222_pt1 | contig 18457 bp, 20 predicted proteins | sample 128326metaG_FD_190537 | JGI IMG/M metagenome (GOLD analysis project Ga0256830, IMG submission 190537) | Hydrothermal vent microbial communities from Lau Basin, Pacific Ocean - 128-326 | ecosystem: Environmental > Aquatic > Marine > Hydrothermal vents | place: Pacific Ocean: Lau Basin | collected... | reverse complement strand
AGGATGAAGGAGAGGAAGAAGTACGGCCTTGCCGGTGCAAGAAAGAGATTCCAGTACTCCAAGAGATAATCTGCTGTTGTATATAAAATCTTTTAAAATGCCCGAATAAGAAATCGGGCATTTTTTCTGAATGGTTTTGATATAATCATACTATGCTCAAGGTTGCCATATGTGGAGGAAGCGGTTACACAGGGTCTGAACTGATCAGACTCCTTTCAGCTCATCCACGTGTTGAGATCGCAGCGGTTACATCCGAGCGCTCGGCAGGCCTGGCGGTACACCAGCATTTTCCACACCTGAGGAATCTTTCACACCTCAAATTTGAACCCCTTGAAAGGGAGAGACTCTCTGAAAAGGCTGACCTCTTCTTTCTTGCACTGCCTCATGGTGCTTCACAGGAGACAGTGGCCTTCTTCGTGAAGAAGGGCAAGAAGGTGATAGACCTCTCTGCGGATTACCGCCTTAAAGACCCGGAGACCTACAGAAGATGGTACGGAATAGACCATGCATTCCCGGGGTTGCTTAAAAGGGCTGTATATGGGTTACCAGAACTCTACAGGAAAAAGATCAAAAAGGCTGTACTGGTGGCAAACCCTGGCTGTTACCCCACATCTGCTGTGCTTGCTCTCATGCCTGCGCTGAAGGCAGGTATAGTTGACCCTGACGGTATTGTGATAGACTCTAAATCAGGCACATCCGGGGCCGGCAGGAAGGCTGATGCAGCCTACAGCTTCTGTGAGATAAACGAGTCCTTCAAGGCCTATGGTGTGGGCACCCACAGACATACCCCGGAGATAGAACAGACCCTTACAGGGATTACCAGAAAAGAGGTTATCGTCAATTTCACCCCCCACCTGCTGCCTGTCAACAGAGGGATTCTGACCACTGTTTACTGCAGGCTCAAAGAAAAGGTCACATATGATGATGTAATAGCCCTGTACAAAAAGGCCTATAAAAGGGAACCCTTTGTCAGGGTCTATGATGATTCAACACTGCCGGACATCCGTAATGTGAGGGGCACAAACCTCTGCGATATCGGTCTCAGGGTGGTTGACAGGACAGATACCCTCATTGTGGTTTCTGCTATTGACAACCTTGTCAAGGGTGCTGCAGGGCAGGCTATACAGAATATGAACATCATGATGGGATTTGAAGAGACAGAAGCACTGAAAGAGATCTCACCTCTGCCATGAACTCAATTGTCATACCCGGGGATATCTACAGGGAGATGATCCATCATGCAAAACAGGGGGCTCCTGAGGAGGTCTGTGGTATACTTGCCGGTGATGGAAAGGTGGTAAATACAATTTATAAGATGACCAACACCGAGCACTCACCGGTCAGCTATTTTATGGACCCTAAAGAGCAGTTTCAGGTTTTAAAAGATATGAGGGGAAAGGGTCTGAAGATGATGTCCATCTACCACTCCCACCCCGAGGCACAGGCCTACCCATCAGCAAAGGATGTAAGTCTTGCCTTTTATGATGATGTTGTGTATATTATAATCAGTCTTCTTGGGGCGGAACCACTGGTAAAAGGCTTTACCATAAAGGACAAAAAGGTTGACGAGGTGGAGGTTATAGTAAGAAAGTGAAGGTCGGATTCGTATATGACAGTGCCTATCTTCTTCACAGACCCACTGGTTATCATCCCGAGAGGCCTGAAAGACTGAGGGCCATCACCGACCTGCTGAAGGCAAATTCAATCTGGCAGGAACTTATCCATATCAGACCTGTTGAGGCAGATGACACCCTTCTTGGCACTGTCCATGACATCAATTACATCAATCGGGTTAAAAAGGCAGGGCCTGGCTACTTTGACCCGGATACCTATTTTTCAGAGGGAAGCCTTGAGGCAGCCCTGAAGGCAGCAGGGGGTGTTACAGAGGCGATAAGATATTGTAAGGAAGGCCATATAGACAGGGCCTTCTGTGCCGTGAGACCACCGGGGCATCATGCCGAGGCTGACAGGGCCATGGGCTTCTGTATATTTAACAACATTGCCGTTGGCGCAAGATACGCCCAGTCCCTTGGCTATAAAAGGGTCTTCATTATAGACTTTGATGTCCATCACGGCAATGGAACAGAGCATATCTTCTATGAGGATGACAGTGTATTCTATTTCAGCACCCACCAGTACCCCCATTACCCCGGCACTGGCTCCAGAGAGGAGCGCGGACGTGGTAAGGGCGAAGGTTATACCTACAACATACCCATGCCTGCAGGTGCTGGGGACAGGGAGTACCATGAGGCATATAATAAGACCCTGCCCGAGCTTGTCTCGGATTTCAAGCCTGATATAATTCTTGTCTCTGCCGGATATGACCTGCATGAACGCGACCCCCTTGCCGGTATCTCCGTGACAGACTCGGGGATAAGATCAATTATAAGGGGCATAGTTGACTCAAAAAACTCGGTGCCCTTTGTCTTTGCCCTTGAAGGCGGGTACAGCCTTGAGGCCCTATCCAGGTCTGTGTACATAACGCTGGAAGAATTATTCAAGGATTAGATACAATAGAGGAGCTATGGAAAAAAAGGTAATATATTTTGAAAAACCTGGCAGGACAAACACAGAGGCATGCCTTGAGATCGTAAAGGAGACGCTCAGCTCCACAGACATCATGCATGTTGTTGTAGCCTCCACAACAGGCGAGACAGGGCTACTCTTTGCCGAGGCACTGAAGGACAGCGGGATAAACCTGATAGTGGTCACCCACAGTCACGGATTCAAGGAAGCCAACACAATTGAGATGCCCCATGATCTGAGAGAAACCATACAGTCCCATGGTGCAAAGGTATATACGGGAACAATGATCACCCATTCCCTTGAAACATCACTGGCGAAAAAATTTGGCGGTGTATATCCAACCCTGCTGGTTGCCCAATCCCTCAGGAGGTTTGGAGAGGGGCCAAAGGTCTGTATAGAGATGGTCATGATGGCAGCTGATGCAGGTCTGATCCCGGAAGGTGAGGAGGTGCTGGCAGTGGCTGGCACAGCCAGGGGTGCCGACACGGTAATGATAATCCGTTCAGCAGCATCCAAGAGGTTTCTTGACCTCAGGGTGCTTGAAATCTTAGCAAAACCAAGGGGTTGAAAACTATGAGACTGAAAGACTGGATTGAACAGGCAAAGAGAACCATAAGTTCTGCTGAACATTCCTCTCAGGGAGGTTATTTTGAAGATGCCGCTTTTCTGTCCCATCATGCTGCCATGCTTGCTGTCACAGGGCTGCTCACAAGAAAGGGTATCATAAGCACGGGCCAGTCCGTCTATTATCTCCTCAGACAGATAGAGACGGCCAAACAGGATATCCTTCACAAGGCACGTCTGCTTGACACCTTTTATACCCCATCCCGCTATCCCTACTGCTTTGAGAAAGGGACGCCAAAAGACTATTTTGATGAAGAAATAGCAAAGGAGGCAATCAACAGTGCAAAGGCCATCCTGGAATACATTGAGACAGAGCTGGGCTGATCTCTTCTTCTTTGAACCCCTTTCAGAGTTCCTCACGCGGCTGCATGAGGATCGTGGCGGTGAGGTGGTAGCAGTGGTGATGTTCAGCCCCGAGGGCGGAGAGATTCCACCGCCAGCACCACCGGTACATCTGCTTGTACTTTACCAGGAGACTGTGGACTTCCTCAAAGAAACACAGTTCCTGAGGGAGCACGACCCCTCGGGCATATTGAACTTTTTTTGCTACAGTCTCCCCGATTTCCAGAAAATGTACAAGGGGTCTAATCCTATTGCACATCAGGCAGTAAAGACTGGCCTTATCCTTTTTGAGACAGACAACAGGATGGAAGAGTTTGTCTCATGAGTTTTTCCTGGAAAACCTGAAAAAAGAGGGTTACTTTATTGTTTAATCCTGTGGTTGGCTTATTTTTATGAGGTGCCCTGCCTTGACAGGGATTTGTTTTAGACAGATATGTGTTTAGATAAATTCAGCTCCAGAAGTAAGAACAGGAGATAAATGCTGTAGGCAGTGGTATAAACTTTATCACTATATCCGGGATAAGCGAAACTAACCTGAAAAAAGCAAAATCCGGGAGGATTGAATGAGATTTTCCAGAACCTTTATCCCCACACTCAGAGAGGTGCCTGCAGAGGCAGAGGCAGTAAGTCATAAGCTTCTTCTAAGGGGGGGTTTCATCAGACAGCTCGCATCGGGTCTTTACATTATCCTTCCCCTTGGATTCAGGGTACTTGAGAAGATCAACGGGATCATCAGGGAGGAGATGGATCGCATCGGTGCCCAGGAACTCCTTATGCCTGTGCTTCACCCTGCAGAGGTGTGGCAGAAGACGGGCAGGTGGTATGAGATCGGGGATGAAATGTTCCGGCTCAAGGACAGGACAGGACGTGATATGTGCCTTGGGATGACCCATGAGGAGATCATGACATGGCTTGCGTCAAAGGAGATCAGGTCATACAGGGACCTTCCCCAGGTATGGTACCAGATCCAGACAAAGCTCCGTGACGAGGCAAGACCGAAAAGTGGAATAATGAGGACAAGGGAGTTTATAATGAAGGACTCCTATAGCTTTGACCGTGACGAGGAGGGCCTTGAGAGAAACTATCAGCTCCATATAGAGGCCTACAACAGGATATTCACAAGATGCGGCCTGAAATTCTACCAGGTTGAATCAGACCCCGGAATGATGGGAGGTGCCACGGCACACGAGTTCATGGCACCAAGCCCGGCTGGAGAGGATGATGTTGCCCTCTGTGACTCCTGCGGATACTCAGCAAATGTGGAGCTTGCAAGGAGTATCCCAAAAGAGGTAACCTTTGAGGACTGGTCCTATGAGGAGGTTCACACACCGGAGAAAAGGACCGTACAGGAGGTCTCCCGGTTCCTGGGCATAGGGCCTGAGTATTTCATAAAGAGCCTCCTTTATATGGCGAACAACGGGCCCGTGCTTGTACTGATAAGAGGGGATCAGGACCTTCAGGAGAGGAAGCTCCAGAGGATCATCGGTAACTTCAGGACGGCATTAAAGGAAGAGATTGAGGAGGTTCTTGGTGTTGAGGCAGGCTTTATTGGCCCCCATGGTCATAGCAATATCCGTATAATTGCCGACGAAAGCCTCAGAGAGGGTGTATATGTAAGTGGTGCAAATAAAAAGGACTACCATGTGAGAGGGCTGCGGCCTGGAGTGCATTTTGAACCAGAATGGGCAGACCTTCACATTGCCAAAGAGGGTGATAGCTGCCCGATCTGCAAGTCTCCACTCCGGATTGAAAGGGTCATTGAGATAGGAAACATCTTCAAGCTTGGCACGAAATACTCAAAACCACTTGGTGCAACCTTTCTTGACAGTGATGGCCAGGAAAAACCCATTATCATGGGTAGCTATGGCATAGGTCCTGCAAGGGTTGCTGCCTCAGCGGTTGAACAGAACCACGATGAAAACGGCATAATATGGCCCATCAGCATCGCACCCTTCAGCGTGATAATACTTCCTCTGAACATAAACCATGAGGAGACCGCCCGTGTATCCGAAGATATATACCAGGGCCTACTGAACGAGGGAATTGATGTCCTTGTTGATGACAGAGGTGAAAGGGCTGGGGTGAAGTTCAAGGATGCAGATCTCATCGGTATTCCCCTTCAGGTTATCATTGGGGAGAGGGGATTGAAGGAAGGTGTCTGTGAGTTAAAGATCAGAAAGACAGGGGAAAGAATCAAGGTTCCCACTGCAGATGCAAAAAGGATAATTAAGGAGAAAATAAATAAACTGAGTTGATGAAGTGTTAAAGGACATGTATTAAAACCAATTTCTTTGCCAACTATAGTCATTAGTCTATAACAGAAACAGATGTTTTGTAGATATTGTAGCATATGTCAGCTATTTCTTATCTTGTGGCTTACTCTACATATAATTTAAGCTTGATTTTATAAATCATTAAAGACAATAATTAAATTAAATATAAAGTCTTTTTAAATCATAAAAATGGGCCCTAATATTACAGAACAAGTCTATTTAAGGAAACTTGAAGATTTGCTGAATGAATGGAAATCTCTTGGAGCAGTTTCCACTCCTAGTGAAATTGTTGAACTGATGATTGATTTAGCCGACATAAAAGATTGGAATGGATTGGATATCTTAGAACCTGCTTGTGGATTTTGTAACTTTCTTATTGGAATTTATTTAAAGTATCCACAAAATAACTTTTATGGGCTTGAAATTAATAACGAAGTTTATAACAGGATAAAATATCTCTTTAAAAATACCCCTTTCAACTTAAAAAAAGCTGATTTCTTGCTATGGAAAAGCTCTAAAAAATTTGATTTAGTAATAGGAAATCCTCCTTATGGAATCATTGGAGATGGAAGTCATTATCCTATACATAGTCTTAAAAAGAAAAAAGCAGAGTATAAAAAAATCTTTAGCACCTGGTTTGGAAAATACAATATTTATGGTGCCTTTATTGAAAAAAGTATCAATCTCTTAAAACCAGACGGAAAATTAATTTTTATTATCCCTGCGACATGGATGATTTTAGATGAGTTCAGTAAGTTAAGAAAATTTTTATCTTGTTTAGGAGGTGTAAAGGTATATTATTTGGGGAACAACGTGTTTAAAGGAGTACGTGTTTCTGTATGTATTCTGGTTTTTGAAAAAGGAAAACAAGGGGTGGAACTCTTTTATAAAGAAGATAAAAATTTTTATAAGGTCTCAAAATTAAGTTCATGGAATGGTGGTATTCTTAAGTTTGAGACAGAATTCACTAAAAAATTTGAAAAAAACAAAATCTCTTTGAATAGTGTTTTTAAGATTAAAATATCCGCTCGTTCTCCAGAAGTAAAAAAACTTGATAAAGTTTTACAACGAAACAAGAATAATGCCTTGCCATTTATGAATGGAAGGAACATAAGAAAAGGTTTCATAGACAGAAATAATTACACCAATTTATGGTTAGAAAAAAAAGAAGTTCCAAGCCTCAAATCATTTTATACTGTATTACCAAGAATTGTTGTAGGACATACAAAGGGAGGGAAAATTGTAGCAGCAGTTGAAGAAGAATTATACCCATATGTTGGTGATGTATATCATTTGCTTCCTAAATTCAGGTTTACAAAAGAAGAATTGCACACAATAGTTGAATGGCTAAATTCTGAAGCTATTGAAAATTATGTTACCACCCTGTATAAAGACATTACACCTCATATCACAGCTACCCAATTAAAAGATATTCCATTAAACATGAACAAGAATTTATTGATAAAAAAGGACACAGCTTTTCAAAGTGTACTGTTTATTTGATTATATATATGATTAATATAATTTTCGTTAAATACCACAAAACCATTCTCAAATTTTTCGAGTTTATCACATAAGAAAGTATCACTATCAAAGTTTAAATCATAAGGTATATTGACAGTTTTTACTGGAACTTCTCCTTGAATTATTTTTAAAGCCTCATGTCTTTTGCTTCGTTTTTTAATTTGTATTCCTACTGGTTCTCCCTTTACTATACCATATACATCTATTCCTCTTATATCTAATACTACATCGCTATCCATTTTAAACTCACTAATAATTTTGTTCCAACTATAGACTAAATCTAATTGGGTTAGGAGAGATACCCACGTGCGATAGATCCTGGCTTTAAGTCCAACAAGAATATATCCCTTTATAAATTCATCGAATTTTCCCGTATTAATTTCTTCTTCCTTAAGCTCTGCAAATAAAACCGGGTTTTTTCTGACTTCTTCGCTAATCTGCGCTTTAATAGAATCAAGATTTATAAAATTTATATGTTGTTGAATAAAATGGTCAATGGTTATGTTCTTTTTATATTCCTTCCAGAAGTCTTCAAAGGATAGGAAGTTTCCTTCGGTAACAAATTCTTCATCAATTATCATGAAATCCATTGGGGTAGCATCACTCCATTGTGTGCAAAAAAACCATTTTGTAAAATCATTCTCCGTATTAAAACCAAACTGCCCTAAAATTTTATATAATTCTATTGTCTCTTCATCTCTTGAAAGTATAAAATCGGCTATTTGTTTTAACTTTCTCAATCGTGGAGGGATTTGGGCGGGATTGGTAACTTTTATAAACTTCTTTTTCCAGTAGAGGTGATAAATTAATGATAGATGAAAAGAACGATATTTACCCGAAAGATCAAACTCAATGGTTTTTACATTCTGAAGCTTTCCCCTATACAAAGATAACGGAATTTCTTTAAGAAAATGCTTGTAATTAGAAGCCAAAATATTCCACTGCTGACGAGAAAGTTTATCTGATAAATTTACAGTATAATTTCTTAAAACATGCTCTAGAATAATGTCCATTTATTGTCTTCCTAATAAAAAACGGATCAACCATGTTACCAAAATTGTCAATCTGTTTGCTTTTTACTACAACATTATGTCATAATTGTAACCAGAGAGTAAAGGATTTTGCTGGTTTGGCCGCAGAAACTTACCTCTGCGGTTTTTGTTTTAATAACCTAAAAACAGGGAAAGGAAGGTTGAGATTGGAAATCCAGGTAAATGGCAAGAACATTGACCGTGCAATTAAACTCCTAAAAAGGGAGATTGAGAAGGAGGGACTTTTCAAGGAGTTAAAAAATAGAAGACACTATGAAAAGCCCTCTGTGAAGAAGAGAAGAAAACAGCGAGAGGCACAGAAGAGAAGAATAAAAACAGCAAGGTATAAAAGAAATTCAAGAAATTCAAGATAGCTTTTATTTCTTTAATCCTGCCCAAATTAAACCAAAAAGGAGTAACAGACTATGTCAGTAATGTTTTCTGATTTTAAGATTTCCCATGAGATCATAAAATCTCTTATAGAAATGGGATTTGAGGAACCAACCCCGATCCAGCAGATGGCCATTCCCCCTGCATTGCAGGGAAGAGACCTGATTGGTCAGGCCCAGACAGGCACGGGAAAGACAGCTGCCTTTGGCATTCCCGTGATTGAGAGACTCCAACCAGGAAAGCTCCCCTCGGCACTGGTGCTTGCACCTACAAGGGAGCTTGCCATACAGATAGCAGAAGAGCTGAACAGGATTGGAAGAAGAAAAAAGGTACTATCCCTGCCCATCTATGGAGGTCAGTCTATTGAACGTCAGATTCGTGCACTCAGGAAGGGTGTAAACATCGTTGTGGGTACCCCTGGACGTATCATTGACCACATAAACAGAAAGACCCTGAAACTGACAAACATCAGGACCCTTGTCCTTGATGAGGCTGATGAGATGCTCAATATGGGTTTCATAGATGATATTGAGTGGATAATCAATTCACTTCCTGAAGAAAGACAGACCATGCTCTTTTCTGCCACCATGCCAGAGCCAATTTTGAAGATAGCCAGGAAGTATATGATATCACCTGAGAGGATCTCAGTGGATGCAAAAAAGATAGTTGTATCAAGTATCAGACAGGTCTTTTATGAAGTCAGGGAGGAGGACAAGATAAATGCACTTTCAAGGATCATTGATGTGGAAGATCCCTCCCTTGCCCTTGTATTCTGCCACACAAAGAAAGAGGTGGATGACGTTGCAGGAAAGCTTCAGCAGATGGGTTATTATGCTGGAGCTATCCATGGTGATTACAGCCAGGTACGCAGGGAGAGGATAATGGAAAAATTCAGAAAGGGTGATATTGACATACTTGTGGCGACAGATGTGGCAGCAAGGGGCCTTGATGTATCCGGGGTAACCCATGTGATAAACTACAGCATCCCCCAGAACCCTGACAGTTACATCCACCGTATAGGAAGGACAGGCAGGGCCGGCAAATCGGGCATTGCCATTACCTTTGTCACGCCAAGGGAGTACAGGAACCTGAGGTTGATTGAAAGGACAGCCAGGACAAGGATCCTCAGGGCGGAACTACCTTCCAAAGAGGATGTGGTTAAGATCAGGCAGCAGGAGATAATTGAGGAAATAGAATATGTGTTGCACAACAGAGAGTTCGTGGAAAGGGTGTCCTTCATAGAGGGGCTTAGCGGTGAATTCTCCCTAAAAGAGATTGCAGCCGCTGCACTACAGGTCGCCTTCTCCTATGCCGGGGTTGAGGAGATTGAGGATATATCCCATAAGATGTTTGCCACCAGCGAATATACTAGGCTCTTTCTCTCCATTGGCAGGAGAGACAATGTCACGCCATCTGATATAGTCAGAAGCATTGTCAGGGTGGCAGGCATTGACAACAGGAAGATCGGTAACATTTCCATTCTGGATAAGTTTAGCTTTGTGGAGGTATCCTCGGATGTAGCAGACCTGGTAATCCAGAACGTCAAGGGGACTGTTATAAACGGAAAAAAAATCTTCGTAGACAGGGCCAGGGAAAGGAATATTTAGTCTCATCATTCTGGAGTATTGTTTATTTTCTTAAACAATAGCCAGTAGAAATATGAAACAGGGTTTAACATACTGTAGTGTATTTTCCCTTTCTGAAACCCTTTTTCACGGTCTTGTTACATGTTGGATAAATTTGACGAAAGCCCCTGAAATCCTTTAAAATCAACTAAGCGCCCATAGCTCAACTGGATAGAGCGGCGGACTACGAATCCGTAGGTTGGGGGTTCGAATCCTCCTGGGCGCGCCACAGAAAAAAGATGTTTTTTCCTTTTACCCTGCCTGTTTTTTTTGTTATAATACTGCCTGAAAGATAGAATGTGAGAGCCAATACATGAAGAAACCCTGGGCAGGAAGATTTAAAGAAAGTACAGCATCATCAGTTGAGGATTTTACCGAATCCATCTCCTTTGACTGGAGACTCTGGCCCTATGATATAGAAGGCAGTATCGCCCACACCAGGATGCTTGCCCACCAGGGTATCCTTAAAAAAAACGAGGCAAAAGAGATAATCTCCGGACTTAAGGAGATACACAAAGAGATAGAGCAGGGAATATTCCAGTGGAAAAAAGAGCTGGAAGATGTCCACATGAACATAGAACATTCCCTTATAGAGAAGATCGGCCCTATCGGGGGAAAACTACACACAGCACGTTCAAGAAACGACCAGATAGCCCTTGACCTCAGGCTTTACCTTCGAGATACTACAAGGGAGATTATTAAGGGGATAAAGTCCTTTCAGAAAAGGCTTCTATCCGTTGCAGAAAAAGAGGCCGAGACAATAATGCCCGGTTATACCCATCTGCAGCATGCCCAGCCTGTTGTGCTAGCCCAGCATCTTCTTGCCTATGTTGAGATGTTCCAGAGGGACAGGGAACGCTATGAGGATGGGCTCAAAAGGATTGATACGATGCCACTCGGTGCCTGTGCCCTGGCAGGTACCACGCTGCCCACTGACAGGACATATCTTGCGAGGATCCTGAAATTCAAGAGGGTTGCGGAAAACAGTATGGATGCTGTCTCTGACAGGGATTTTATAATTGAATTCCTCGCTGCATCTGCGATAATGATGATGCATTTCAGCAGGTTGTCAGAGGAGCTCATACTGTGGGCTACGGAGGAGTTCTCATTCATAGATCTGCCAGATGCCTATACAACAGGTTCAAGCATAATGCCACAGAAGAAGAACCCTGATGTGCTGGAATTAATCAGGGGTAAGACCGGAAGGGTGTATGGTTCTCTCATGAGTCTGCTGACAACCATGAAGGCATTACCTCTTACCTATAACAGGGATCTGCAGGAAGACAAGATCCCTCTCTTTGATACGGTGGATACCATAAGGGCAGTGCTTTCCATCATGACCGAGATGTTTCCCAGGATAAGATTTAACAGAAAGCGGATGAGGGAGGCATCCACGGAGGGCTATACCCTTGCCACTGACATTGCAGAATATCTTGTGATGAAGGGGCTTCCCTTCAGGCAGGCCCATGAGGTTACAGGACAGATTGTAAGATATGCCATTGAGAGAGGTAAAGGACTTGAGGAACTCTCTGTCCAGGAACTCAAGGGATTTTCTTCCCTTATAGAGGATGATATAAGGGATATCCTGGATGTGGAGAAGGCTATCAGGAGAAGGAAATCCAGGGGTGCAACCTCGCCCTCGGAGATAAAGAAACAGATTCAGAGATACAAGAGGATGCTCTAATGCTGAGAGTCTTTGTTTGCCTTTTTATTGTAGCGCTGTTGTTCTCCTATGGATGTGGCAAAAAGGGGCCACCCACTTTAAAGGATTATCCAGGGAATAACTACGCAGGAAAGAACCTTACAGAAAAAAAGGACAGATGAAATCACTGAGACGCTCCATAACAAAGGCGGTTGATGCATCAATCAGGACGAAAAAGGAGTTCTTTGAGAAATACCATGACCAGATAATTGAGGTTTCACGTCTCATTGCAGAGGCCTTTGACGATGGCAAGAAGCTCCTGCTCTTCGGCAATGGCGGCTCTGCCACCGATGCATCCCACATTGCAGCAGAGTTCATAAACCGGTTCAAACTTGAAAGGCCAGGGCTTCCAGCAATTGCATTAAATACGGACATGGCGGTGATAACCTCAATAGCAAATGATTATGACTACTCAGAGGTTTTTGCCCGCCAGGTAAAGAGCCTTGGGCAGGAAGGTGATATAGTAATAGCCATCAGTACAAGCGGTACATCAAGAAACATACTGAAGGCGATTGATGTATGCAGGAAACGCGGTCTGATCACCATCGGTCTTACGGGAAAAAAGGGTGAGAAGATGGCATCAAAGTGTAATTACCCCTTTGTTGTTCCTTCAGCAGATACCCCGCGTATCCAGGAGTGCCATATTCTACTGGGTCATATAATCTGCGATATGGTTGAAGAAATCCTCTTTGCCCTCCCGGGAAGATGAAAACCCTCAGGGTAATCGGTATAGATCCCGGTAGCTTTTTCTGCGGCTACGGGGTGGTTGAGATTGGTAAGGACAGGCAGGTTAATCATATATCATCAGGTGTATTAAAGGCCAGCAGGTCTGATCCGCTTCAGAAGAGATTAAGCATCCTCTACAGGGGTATCAAGGATATAATAAAGGCCTACGAACCGGAGGAGGCTGCAATTGAGAAGGTCTTTTTTGCAAAGGGGATAAAGGCTGCCTTAAGTCTCGGCCATGCCCGTGGTGTGGCGATGCTTGCAATTGCAGAGGCGGAACTTGGCCTTTTTGAATACTCTCCCAATGAGGTGAAAAAGGCTGTTGTAGGATATGGAAAGGCGGATAAATACCAGGTACAGAGCATGATAAAGGCTATGCTCTCGCTCAGGGAACTACCATCAACAGACAGTGCAGATGCCCTTGCCGTGGCACTCTGTCATATAAACACCATCCGTGAACATTCACTGTAGGGACCTGTCGGAAAAAGCGGCTTTTTTTACTGCATAAAGACAAGGGACTTATTCTGCCCTGTAATATGCGGGATAGAGCCTTTTGGCACAGTCGGGACATATGCCGTGGCTGAACTCTGCCTCTGTATGTTCCTGGATAAAGGCCTCCACCTGCTGCCAGTAGCCCCTGTCATCCCTTATTTTTTTGCAGGATGCACAGATGGGGATCAGGCCAGAGAGTGTCTTGATCCGATTCATTGCCTCTTTCAGTTCTTCAATCAGCCTGTCCTTTTCTGCTTCTGACTCCTTGTGCTTGATGGAATATCTAATGGACCGTTCTATCATCTGTGATGTTATCTCACCTTTCACAAGATAGTCAGAGGCACCGTGTCTCATAGCCTCCACATCCACATCCTGATCTTCCCGACCGGTCAGCAGGATCACAGGAGCCGTGCAGCCGCCCTGGATAGCCTCCTTCAGGAGGTCAAGACCTGTCTTACTGCCAAGGTGGTAATCAAGAAGATAGACATCATACTCATTGGCCAGCATCTTCCGCAATGCAGCTTCAGGGTCTCTGAGCCAGTCAAGTTCGCCCCTCCATATGGAAATCTCGGCAATCAGGTCCCTTGTTATGATATAATCGTCCTCGTCATCTTCCACTAAAAGAATCCTTATCCTATCTTTCATAAGATACACTTCTATGATCCCCCACTGTCCATCTCATGCCTCACGGGAAGCCTGATTATGAACTCTGCACCTTTGTTCTCCTGGGCCGTTGCCTTTATTGTGCCACCATGTCTTTCCACTATCTTCTTGCATATCGCAAGCCCGATGCCGGTGCCTTCATAATCTGACCTGCCATGCAGTCTTTCAAAGACCCCGAAGATTCGCTCGCTATGCCCGGGGTCAAAGCCAATGCCATTGTCCTTCACTGAAATCTTGCAGATCTCCCTTCCACTGTTGTCTGATATTATATCCGATTCTATCTCAACAATGGGACATGTATCCTCTTTATGAAACTTCAGTGCATTGGCAATAAGATTCTGGAAGAGCTGTCGCATCTGCAAGGGATCTGCATCTATCTCGTGGAGGCGGGCTACACTAACCGTGCCCTTTACCTCCTTGATTTTTATCTCAAGATCGCTGAGCACCTCATTGACAATCCTGTTCAGATCAACCTTCTGGAAGGGCTGTACCTTTGTGGTAACGCGGCAATACATAAGCAGACCTGATATAAGCTGCTGCATCCTTTCTGATGCATTTATCATCCTGTTGAGATAATCCTGTCCCTGCTCATCAAGCTGTTCCTTGTATTTCTTCATAAGCCTTTCACCAAAGGCCCTTATCTTTCTCAGGGGTTCCTGTAGATCATGGGATGCGATATAGGCAAAGTCCTGCAGCTCTTTATTCTTTCTCAGCAGTTCTTCAGTGTATTCTTTCAGCTTTTCTTCAGCCCTTTTAAGGTCTGTTATATCCTTTCCAATAAACACGATTGATTGAACCTCGTCATCACTCACAACAAGAGAGCCTGAGATAAGCAGTGTGAGATATCTCCCACTGCTTGTCCTTATGTTTTTTTCAATATTCTTGAAGGATGATCTTTCCAGTATCTCATCAAACTGGAGACAGTCCAGAGGGTCTCCATCAAAGAGGGTCTTTACATCTCTGCCAAGCAGTTCTTCAGAGGAATACCCCAGGTACTCACAGGTTGTCTTGTTGACAAAGGTTATCCTGTCATCTGCATCAGTCACTATAAGGATATCCATCATTGAATCAATGATGGCCTGGAAATAATCCCTGCTAATCAGTCTGCTTGAGAATCCATCCATCTTCATCTGTGTCCATAGGTTATACAAGTCCTTTCAAGGCGGGAAGTACCAGACTCCATCTCAGTCTTCAGCTCCTTTACCGCAGAACATCTCAACCCTGTCCTTGCCGCTTCTCTTTGCCAGATAAAGGGCGCTATCAGCCTGGTTAAGTATCTGTTCTGGCTCACTGACATCATCATTATAGGAGGAGACCCCGAGGCTTATGGTAACCCTTGTCATGGTCTTGATTGTCCTTCTAAGCCTCTCTGCAACCACAAGGGCATCCTTTATTTTTGTCTCGGGAAGGATTATAAGAAATTCTTCACCACCATATCTGAAGGCAAGGTCTGTTGAGCGGAGTTCCTTCAAGGCTATGGAGCCGATCTGCGACAAAAGCCTGTCACCAGCCTGATGTCCAAAGGTATCATTGTAGAGTTTGAAATCATCAATATCAAACATTATAAGAGAGAATGGCCTGCCATACCTCCGTGCCCTCTGGAAGCAACGCTTCAACTCACTGTTCATCAGCCTTCTGTTGGCAAGACCTGTCAGCGGGTCGGTGATGGAGAGTTCCTTTGTTTTTTCGTATAGTTCTGCATTATCAATGGCTATGCCTATCTGCCTGCCAAGGTTAAGGAAGAGGTTCTTCTTGCTTTCCTTTATCTGGACCCCCTCTTTATAATAGAGAAACATTACCCCTTTGACCTCCTCCCCCCTTTTCAGGGGAATAATAACATGTCCGTGAGAACCGAATTCTCTATAAGCGAGTTTATGTCTTTCATCTTTGTCAGCATCATTGATGATCAGTAACTCTCCAGTCCTGGCAACATATCCACAGAGACAGTCCCCCACCCTGAGGCCTTCGTGCATGTTAACAAAGGTCTCAGGAATATTATAATATTTGACAAGTTTTAGTCTATCTCCATCCACGAGGAAGAGACCGCATCTGTCCTCTCTGTCAATTATACCCTCGTCAAGAAAGACCTTTATTATGTTGTCAAGTTGTGAATCCATATCAATAGAGCTGCTTACAGCAGTGATAATGCTGTATAGAGTGGAAAGCTCCTGGTTGGTTCTTGCAATCTCATCCTTCTGCCGTTTTATTTTCAGCTCGGCCTTTTTTCTTTCAATAGCATATCTGATTGACCGTTCAAGCAGGGGTGGTTCTATGCGACCCTTCACGAGATAATCCGACGCACCCCATCTCATGGCCTCCACATCTGTTTCATAATCATCCTGGCCTGTCAGGATGATCACCGGTGTTTCAATGCCCTTCTCATTAACATACCTCAGGAGATCAAGGCCTGTCCTGTCTCCCAGCCTGTAGTCAAAGATATAGACATCATAGATCCCCTTTTCAATCTCCTCCATTGCATCATCATAGTTATTGAACCAGTGGAGATCATATCTCACATGTTTTATCTCTTCAAGGAGATCACGGGTTATGATATAATCGTCCTCGTCGTCCTCTACAAGCATTACCTTTATGATCCTCTCATCCATCCTGGCTATACCCCGTTACCTCAACGTGACCACTGTCCTGCACCTGTTTTTCTGGCAAAAGAACAATAAAGGTTGACCCCTCACCCGGGGAACTCCTTGCCATTATTCTACCCCTGTGCCGCTCAACTATCTTCTTGCATATGGAAAGCCCGATACCGCTGCCCCTGTATTCGTTCCTTCCGTGGAGCCTCTGAAACACCCCGAATATCCTGTCTGCATACCTCTCGTCAAAGCCTATGCCATTGTCCTGCACTGTAATCCTGTAAAGCCTTCCTGAACCATTGTCTTCAGGTTCCAGGAATACACCCTTTATCTTGACGACAGGTGGTTCGGACTTTTTCCTGAACTTCAGGGCATTCCCGATCAGGTTCTGGAATAACTGCCGCATCTGGAGAGGATCTGCCTCAATAATGGCAAGCCCCTCTGCCTCAACCCTGCCTCTGCTCTCCTGTATCTTGACCTCAAGATCATTTACCACCTCATTAAATACCATCTTCAGATCAACAGGCTCATAAGGCCGGGCCTTTGTGGTCACCCTTGAGTACATGAGAAGGTCATTTATGAATGTCTGCATCCTTTCTGTGGCATTCTGCATCCTCTTCATGTAATCAAGGCCCTTTTCATCTATAACATCGGAATAACGTGATTTCAGGCGGTCTGAGAATGCCATTACCTTTCTCAGGGGTTCCTGCAGATCATGTGAGGCTATATAGACAAACTCCTGCAACTCCTGGTTCTTCCTGGTAAGTAGTTCGGCCGTCTCTTTGAGCCTCTCTTCCGCACGTCTGCGATCAACGAGTTCCTTCCTGAGTTGTTCGTTAACCTCTCTCAACTGGGCTGTACGCTTTTCCACCTCTATCTCAAGCCTGTCTTTTGCCTCCAGTATCTTCATCTCCTTTTCTCTGATGGTGCTGATTGTTGTTCTGGAAATATTGATCACTGTATAGACATAGATTGCCCCTCCGAAAAAAACTGCAGAGGTAATCACTTCTATCGGGAACCGAGACTGGCTTATTAACACATATATGAAAAAGATATAACCAAAAAGGAAGAATATCATCAGGCATATAACGAAGAACCATTTTTTTATCAATTGTTCCGGAACAATACCCAGAATCCTCTTTGCCCTGAGAATTGAAAAGAACATAAAACTGCTACCAATGGCAACCAGTACGCTTGAAATTATTACCATCCTGTCCATTGCCCCTGTTTGACACCCCTGTCCTTACTCTATTGATCCTTTATTTTTTGCCGTACACCATTGCAACATCTCAAGGGATGTCACCTTGCACATCCTGTGGAATACTGACAATCTCAAGCCAGTACTCAGCAAGTGTCTTCATCACCTGCACAAGTCCTTCAAATGTAACAGGCTTTGTTATGAAAGAATTCACCCCAAGGTCATAGGTCTTTAAAATGTCCTCCTCTGCCTTTGATGTGGTAAGCACCACAACAGGTATCCTTCTCAGGTCAGGGTCTGTCTTTATCTCTTTAAGGGCCTCCCTTCCATCCTTTCGTGGCATGTTCAGATCAAGCAGTATCAGTCCGGGACGCGGGGATGACGAGGGGTCAGCATATCTACCCTCTCTCCTCAGATAGTCCATCAGCTCTTCTCCATCCTTAACGAATCTCAGCTCATTGCATATCCTTGCCTCCTCAAGGGCCTCCCTTGCCATGAGGCAGTCGTCCTCATCATCGTCTGCCATAAGGATTACCACGGACTCCTTTGGTTTCTCCACTTTTACCTCCAGATTATTGAATTACAATACTTTTATCGTCCCTTCACAGGTATATCTTTAACCAGGGTCCTGGTTCATCCCCTTACAGAGCCTGATGCTACCAGATACAGCCTGGAGAGAGGCTCTTCACAATTTATTCACTTTTCTGTGTTATAAAATATACATGTATGGAAAGATTTTCATCAGGACTATTA
>Ga0256830_1001221_pt1 | contig 18458 bp, 15 predicted proteins | sample 128326metaG_FD_190537 | JGI IMG/M metagenome (GOLD analysis project Ga0256830, IMG submission 190537) | Hydrothermal vent microbial communities from Lau Basin, Pacific Ocean - 128-326 | ecosystem: Environmental > Aquatic > Marine > Hydrothermal vents | place: Pacific Ocean: Lau Basin | collected... | reverse complement strand
CGCTATCTCGCGGCGCTGCTCCGGAACCTCCCGGGCGGGCCGATCAGCTATGCCCGTATCGCCGTTCTCACCGCCGGGATCGAGAGGCGGATCACCGGCGGTCGCTTCGCGCGGGCGGTCGAGGAGAGCTTCGCCTGGCGGCAGATCGGCCGGGTGCGGGTCGGCCCGCTGCTCACCGATCTTCCGAGCCGCAGCCACATCGGCTCGTCCCGTACCGCCGCCCCGCCCTCCGGTCGGGCGGGGCGGGCATGTCGTCGCCGTTCCCCCCGCAGGGCCTGAACGATCCGGAAAGGAGAGCGATCATGAGCGAAACCCTTCTCGAAACCAGCGCCGTCCGCCTCTACGGCCGTATCGTCCAGGGGCTGGGGGTCGATCTCGAGGGCTGCGGCAAGGAGGTCGGCGGGGGCGGCCCGCTGCGCCGGCAGCTGGAGGCGGAGGGGGCCGCCTTCGCCCGCATTTACGCCTTCGCCGCCGACGGCCAGATCTACGATCTCCTGCGGCCGATGATCATGCTGGTACACGGCGACGGGGAGGAGGTGCCGGAAAAGCTCTTCGAGAACTCTCCGGTCACCGATCTCCGGGTCTGGACCTACGATCGGGCCGATTTCTCGCTGCGCATGGACGTCGCCACCGGCACCATCGAGCAGCTGCTGCTGGCCGGTGCGGCTCCCGGCGGCGCCGCCGGGCAGATGGTGGGGGCGGGCCAGATGGTCGGTGCCGGACAGATGGTGGGAGCCGGCCAGATGGTGGGAGCCGGGCAGATGGTGGCGGCGGGCCAGATGGTTCGTGCCCGGGGCTCCCGCGAAAGCTGACCCCCGCCGCTCCGCCTTCCGGGAGATCCGCATCGTCCGCAGCCGGGAGGCGCCGAGGGGATGGGGCGTTCCTACTCGAGGCCGGCCAGGCGCAGCCCCTCGAAATAGCGTTCGAGATGGGGGGATTCCCGGTTGGGGACGGTGCGGCGCCACGTCTCGAGGGAGAAGTCGGGATGCGCCTCGAGCAGGGCGCGGGCGTGGTGGCGGGCCTCCTCCATCCGGCCCAGCAGGGCGTAGCTCGCCGCCAGCAGGCGATGGGCCTCGGTCTGGTCGCGCATCTTCTTGAGGGTGGCGATCACCTCCTCGAGCCGGTCGAGGGTGAAATAGGCCCCGCCCAGGTTCCAGAGATACCAGTCCGGATGATAGGGATTGAGGCGGATCGCCCGTTCGAGCACCTCCACCGCCGGCTCCGCCCGGCCGGCCGAATAGAGGGCGTCGCCGTATTCGGCGAGGATGTCGGCATCGTTGGGATTGAGGGAAAGGGCGCGCTCGTAGGCGGCGAGGGAGGCCTCGTATTCGCGGCGGTAGAGGCGGGCGAACCCCAGCTCGGCGAACCCCCGGGCGTCGAGGGGGTCGCGGGCGATCGCCTCGTCGGCCAGTTCCACCGCCCGCTCGAGACAGGCCTCGGGATCCGCGTCCCAGCGGTAGCGCCAGACCAGATTGTAGGTCCGTGACATGCCGGCATAGGCGCGGCCGTAATCGGGATCGACGGCGATCGCCCGCTCGAACAGGCGCCGGGCGTGGAGCACGCTCTCGCGGCGGTAGCGGAAGACCAGATGCTGGCCCCGCAGCACCAGCCCGTAGGCCCGCAGCTCCGGCACCGTCTGGCGCTCCAGGAGACGCCGCTCGGCCTCGCTGATCCGCACCGCCAGCCCGGCGGCGAGGGTGGCCGTCACATCGTCCTGGAAGGTGAACAGGTCGGCCAGCCGGCCGTCGTAACGCTCCCGCCACAGGATGCGCCCGCTGGCGGCCTCGGTGAGCTCCACCTCGAGGCGCAGCCGCGGCCCCGCCCGGCGCAGCGAACCGGTCAGCAGATAGCGCACCCCGAGCCGGTCGGCGATCGCCGCCGGCGGCAAGTGGCGCCCCTTGAACAGGAACACGGAATGGCGGGCGATCACGAACAGCTCGCGGAAGCGGGAGAGATTGCCGATCAGATCGGCGGTGATGCCGTCGCAGAGATGATCGTCCTCGGGGTAGCCGGAGACGTTCTCGATGGGCAGCACCGCCACCGAGGTGCCCTCGACCAGGAGCCGGCTCTCCTCCCGCTCCGGCGGCGGATCCTCGGGCGAGGGAGCGAGCTCGGCGGTCTCGACGGCGAACAGCTCGAGGGGCTCGGCGATGTTCTTGAGGCGCGCGCGGCCCAGCGAGCGGAACAGGATCTCGCGGTCGTCGGCCAGCTCGCGCCGTACCGGTTCCGACACGCAGATGCCGCCGGGCCGGGCGAGGGCCTCGATGCGGGCGGCGACGTTGACGTGATGACCGGCCACCCGGTCGCCCATCACCATCACCTCGCCGGCATGGATGCCGATGCGGAAGGCGAGTCGCTCGGCCGCCGCCGACCAGACGGTGTCGTTGCGGAACTCGCGCTGGATCTCGATGGCGAAGCGGAGCGCCCCGGCGGCCTCCTCGAAGACGGCGAAGACGCCGTCGCCGGCGGTGTCCACCACCCGGCCGCCGTAATCGCCGACCAGGGCCCGGAAGAGATCGAGGGCGTGGAGCACCCGACGGTAGGTGCCCTCCTCGTCGTGCTGCATGGAGCGGCTGTAGCCGGCGATATCGGCGAACAGAATGGCGATCCGCCGCCGTTTGGGGCTGACCTCGAGCGAGGCGCTCATCCTCCGCAGGGCACCCGACATGTCGCGATCTCGCGAATGATAGCCGATTGTCCCGGTCGGCGACACATTTCCGTCTCCCCGCCGGGCGGCCAGGCGCCCGAAAGTTTACATAATCCCTCTTATCGAGGCATCGGAGGTGGACCGCAGAGGCGCGGGACCGTCCGCCTCACCCCTCCGCCGCGGGCAGCGGCGCGACCGGCATCGCGGGTGGCCGGCGCATCGGACGACGGGGGACGAAGGGCGCATCACCCGTCGATTCCGCCTCCGCCGGTTCCCGCACCGCCCGGTGCCGGGGCGACAGTTCGCAGGCCGGATCGGCGTTGCGCGGATCGCCCGTCAGCAGCATCGCCTGGCGGCGGCAGCCGCCGAAACCCACCTCGCGGCGCTCGCAGGAACGGCAGGGCTCGCGCATCCGGCCGGTACCGCGGAAGGCGCGGAAGGGCGCGCTCTCCTGCCAGATCCAGGCCAGCGAGGCCTCCCGCACCGAGGGAAAGGTCGGGCCGGGAATGACGTAGGCGGCGTGGCAGGGCAGCGCCCGGCCGGAGGGGGTGACGTTGATCACCATCCACCCCCCGCCGCCCATGCAGGGCTTGGGGCGGCGGGCCCGGTAGTCCGGCACCACATGGTCGATCACGAGCCGCCCGCGGAGCTTCTCCCGCGCCCGTTCCACCACCCGGTTGGAATGGGCGAGCCGGGCGCGGGTCGGCATCGGCGCCTTCCGGTTCAGGAGCGCCCAGCCGTAGTACTCGACATGGGCGACCTCCGGCCGGTGAGCGTCGAGGGTCATCGCCAGCGCGATCACCTCCTCGAGGCGGTCGATGTTGTGGCGGTGCACGACGGCGTGGGCGGTGAGCGGCAGCCCGGCCGCGCGCACGGCCCGGGCGATCACCTCGCGGGGGGCGTCGAACTCGGCGGCCGGCGTCTCGACGGGATCGCCGAACCGCCGCCCCTCGCCCGGCCGCTCGAGGACGGCGACCGCGATCGGACAGGCGAACGGCACCCGCTCCGGAGCCGGCAGCACGTGCCGCCCGCGCACGGGATCGAAGCGCAGCCGCACCCAGGGCGGCAGGGCGGGGATGCGACGGTCGAGGTCGGGTACGGTGTAGAGGCTGACCGCGAACAGCGGGCGTGCGCCCGGGCAGGCGCTGGAGAGCGGCACCAGGACGACGCCGAGACCGGCCTCCATCATGGCGAGGGCCACCTCGTAGGTGCGACAGCGCCCGATGCTCTCGCCGTGCGGCAAATGGCGGCGATACCGGATCTCGATCCGCTGATCGTAGCGGCTGCCGAAGTTGAAGCGGATGGTGCGGGCGAGGATCCGTCGCCGTGCCGGATCGAGATCCCGTTCGGGATCCCTCACCCTCATCGAGTCGCAGATCGGCCGGTGTGGCCAGCACGTGGCACTCCTCGGCGAGTGGGATGCGAGGGCCGGGAGACGCCGAGCTGCTTGGCCGCCTGGGTCGGGGAGGGGCTGTGCGCCAGCGCCCAGAAGATACGCGGCTGATTGAGGGTGAACATGGTCTACCCTTATCCGCGTATCCCCGTCCACGGCGGCCCGCGCCGCTCTCTTCCCCGACGGGAGCGTCATCGGCCGCCGGCGGCCGGCAGGCAATCTCCCCCACCGGCCCCGGGTTCCGCCTCCGGAGGGCGGGTGTTATAGGGTCCGCACCGCATATCCGGGAGAAGCCCCATGAGGCGCCTCGCCCTCCTTCTCGCTCTCCTGCTCGTGACCTTTCCCGGCCGTCTTCCGGCGATCGCCGGCGAGCCCGTCTTCGACGCCCGGGAAGAGCGGGCGATCCGCGACATCGTCGCCGACTATCTGCGGCAGAATCCGGAGATCATCCTGGAGGCCGTCCGCATCCTGCGCGAGCGCCAGGCCCGGGCCGAGACCGAGGAGATCCGCCGGGTGATCCGGCGCCTGCGCGACCGCCTGGAGCGCGACCCCAATTCGCCGGTGGGCGGCAATCCCGATGGCGACGTCACCATCGTCGAGTTCTTCGACTATCGTTGTCCCTACTGCAAGCGGGCGGCGCCGACGGTGCGCGAGCTGCTCGAACGGGACGGCAACATCCGCCTCGTCTACAAGGAATGGCCGATCCTGGGACCGGATTCGGAATTCGCTGCCCGCGCCGCTCTGGCCGCCCGCAAGCAGGGCCGGTATCTCGAGCTCCACGACCGGCTCATGGATGCGAAACGGATCGACGAGGAGCGGGTGATGGCCATCGCCCGCGAGCTCGGTCTCGACATCGAACGGCTGCGCGCCGACATGCGTGCTCCCGAGGTCGACGCCCATCTCGCCGACACCATGGATCTCGCGAACCGGCTCGGCATCACGGGCACGCCGAGTTTCGTCATCGGCGAAGAATTGATCCCGGGCATGGCGGACCGCGCTACACTGGAGCAACTGGTGGCTCGTGCCCGCGAGGGCGCGTCCTGAGGAACCGAGGAGACGAGGATCATGCACAGCTTCCGGAACATGCCCCGGCCGGCCCGCCGTTCGTTGCTGGCCGCCCTCGTTGCGCTGCCGGCACTTCTCCTGGCGGCGCCGGTCCTGCGGGCGGCGCCGGCGGTGACCCTCTACAAGACCCCCTGGTGCGGCTGCTGCGCCGCCTGGGGCGAATATCTCGCGAACGCCGGCTTCGCCGTCACCACCGAGACGCTCGAGGATCTCGAGCTGGTCAAGCGGATGGCCGGCGTTCCGGGCGAGCTCGAGGCCTGCCATACCGCCCTGATCGGTGACTATGTGGTGGAGGGGCACGTGCCGGCCTCGGCGGTCCGCCGCCTGCTGGCCGAACGGCCGGCGGTGCGCGGCATCTCCGCCCCCGGCATGCCCATGGGCTCGCCCGGTATGCCGGCGCCGCAGCCCGAGCCTTTCACCGTCTTCGCCTTCGGCGAGGACGGGCGGATCGCGCCCTTCGCCCGCTATCTCGGCGATCGCGAACTGCCGTTCTGAGCATCCGGCGGGGCGGGCGGCCCGCCCCGCCTTCAGGCGCGTCCCCGCCGGAGATCGCGCAGCGGGGCGAGGTCGATCAGATGCCCGCTTCTTCGGGCCTTGGTCTCGAGATAGAAGTGGTTGTGGCGGTTGGCGGCGAAGCTGTGCGGTACCCGTTCGGTGACGGTGATGCCGTGGCGGGCGAGCGCCTCCACCTTGCCCGGATTGTTGGTCAGCAGGCGGACCCGCGGCAGGCCGAGGCGCTCCAGGATGGTGGCGGCGACCAGGAAATCCCGCTCGTCCGGCTCGAAGCCGAGATGGATGTTGGCATCCACCGTGTCGAGCCCCTCCATCTGCAGGCGGTAGGCGCGCAGCTTGTTGACGAGGCCGATGCCGCGCCCCTCCTGGCGCAGATAGAGGAGCACCCCGCCCCCCTCCTCTGCCATGCGCCGCAATGCGCCCTCGAGCTGCTCGCCGCAGTCGCAGCGTAGCGAACCGAACAGGTCGCCGGTCAGACATTCGGAATGCAGACGGCAGAGGGGCGGCGCCTCCGCCGTCGGCGAACCGATCAGGATGGCGTACTGCTCGGCGCCGCCGTCGGCGGGGCGGAAGGCGACGAAACGGGCCCGCCCCGCCAGTCGCAGGGGGATCTCGGCTTCCACCACCGGCCGCACGCTGCGCGCGATCCAGTCGCGATAGGCGAAGACGGAGACGAGATCGGCCTCGGCGGCGACATGGGGTTCGCCCCGCGCCCCCTCCTCGAAGACCAGCGCCGCCGGCAGCAGGCCGGCGAGCTTGCAGAGCTCGAGGGCGGCGGTCTCGATGCGGTCGGCGGGCCGCAGATCGGCGCTGCCGAAGGGCAGCGGCGAGGGCGGCGGCAGGGTGGGGTCGACCAGCGGACGGAGGGCCGCCTCCGCGGCCGCCGGATCGAAGGGCAGGGCGTAGCTGCCCTCGGGCTCGACGGCGAAGCCGAGGCTCGCCAGCCGCCAGCCGGTGAGGGCCAGCCGCACCGGCCGCTCGCCGAGAACGGCGGGCGAGGGCAGGGTCTCGACGGCCATCGCCAGCCGTCCCGTGGTATCGAGGATGCGGCAGGCCAGGCCGCAGCGCAGCGCCCGTTCGGCGGTGGTCACCTCGAAGATGCGCCGCGGCGGCGGGCCGCTCTCGATCTCGCGCATGCCGGTCGTTCCGCTCTCTGCCGGAACCCGCGGATCGCGATGTCGCGGGTACGGGCTCTACTTAGCGCCGAAACCCGGCGGGGCAAAGCACCGGCACCGTGAGCGCCCGGCACCGAAGGCGGGTTCCGCCGGTCCTCGACGAACGATTCCCTGAAATCCCGTCTCGATGTATTTTTCGCACCAACGAGAACAGCGGCCATCGGGCTCGACCCCCGTCCTTCCGTTCTTCCCGCCTTCGCGCGCCGGATCGCGGGATCCCGGGCCCGTGCGTTCCCCCGACCAGGCCAGGGAGGCGGTTCATGCAGAACGATCGGCAGGGCAACGGAAACGGTGCGGCGGATCCTTCCCGCATCTTCGAGATCGGCTTCGGCTTCTTCGCTTCCAAGGTGCTGCTGACCGCGGCCACCCTGGAGCTGTTCACGATCCTCTCCGACAGGGCGATGACGGGTGCCGAACTGGGGCGGGCGATGGGGCTGCATCCTCGTGGTGTCGCCGATTTCCTCGATGCGCTCGTGGCCCTCGGTTTTCTGGAGCGGGAGGGCGACGGCGAGCACGGCCTCTACCGCAACACCGAGCTGGCGGCGCGTTTTCTCGACAAGGCCAGCCCGGACTATATCGGCGGCATTCTCGAGATGTGCGATGCGCGCCTGTTCGGTTTCTGGAACGATCTCGGCGAGGCGCTCCGGACCGGCCGGCCGCAGAACGAGATCAAGCACGGCGGCCGCTCCATCTTCGAGGAACTCTATGCCGATCCCCGGCGACTGGAGCAGTTCGTCGAGGCCATGGCCGGCGTCTCCCGGGGGAACTTCCGGGCGCTGGCCGGAACGTTCGATTTCTCGGCCCATGACACCCTGTGCGATCTGGGTGGCGCCAGCGGCCTGCTGGCGGTGACCGTGGCCCGGCATCATCCGCACATGCGCTGCATCACCTTCGATCTGCCGGCGGTCGAGCCGATCGCGCGCAGGACCATCGAGCGGGCCGGTCTCGACGGGCGGGTGACGGCGCATTCCGGGGATTTCTTCACCGATCCCCTGCCCCCGGCGGACATCTACACCGCCAGCCTGATCCTGCACGACTGGAGCCTCGCGAAGAAGAAGGCGCTGATCGGCAGGGTCCATGCCGCCCTGCCCGAGGGCGGGGCGTTCATCGCCATCGAGAACCTGATCGACGACGGGCGGCGGCACAACGCCTTCGGCCTCCTGATGTCCCTCAACATGCTGGTCGAGACCGGCGACGGGTTCGACTTCAGCGGCGCCGATTTCCGTTCCTGGTGCCTGGAGGCCGGCTTCCGGCACTGCGAGGTGCGGCCCCTGACCGGCCCCTCCAGCGCGGCGATCGCCTACAAATAGCCTGCGCTCAGGAAGCGCCGGAAGGTTCGGCGGCCGCCCGGGCGACCGGCAGCGGCACCACCGGACAGGGCCGGGGCTCGCGCGCACCGGGGCGGATCTGCAGGGTCTCGCGGAGCCCGCCCGCGGCATCCAGCCGGGCCGCGGCGAGGGGACCGCCCTGCCCCGCCCCGGCGTCGAGATGCAGGAGACGGGCGCCCCCGATGCCGGTGCGCAGGCGGAGCGCCTCGTCGCTCAGCGGATCGTGCCCGGCGATCACCAGGAGGCCGGCGGGCAGCTCGTCGAGCCAGCGGTAGATCCTGACCGGCCGCCCCTCCGGGGTGCGCTCGCCGGTGGTCTGGCCGTAGAGGGCCAGCGCCTGGCAGCGCTTGGTGAAGACCGTCACCGGCGGCAGCATGCTCGGGTGGAGGGCGCCGTGGACCATGATCGTGCGGCCACGCCCGAGGACGAAGGGCATCCGCGGATATGTCGTGCGGAACCAGGCCTCGAGTTCGCGTCCGTCGGCAGCCGCCTGCAGCTGCTCGAGGGTGATGGCCAGTTCCTCGTCGATGTGGGTGCGCCGCCCGAGAAGGGTGCGGAACAGCTTGTCGTCGTGGTTGCCGCGCAGGAACAGCCCCCTCCCCCGCTCCACCAGCCCGCGCATGCGGCGCAGCACCCCCGGGGCGTCGGGGCCGCGATCGACGAGATCGCCGAGGCTCACGAGGAACAGGCGCCGCTCCTCGGCGAAGGCCGCGTAGCGGGCGAAGCGGTCGTCGTGGCCGTGCAGATCGGCGACCACCAGCACCCCGTCGCAGGATCCGGGGAGATCGAGCAGGGCGGCATGGAGCATGGCCCATGGCGAAGCCGATTTCGCGGCCGAAGGCAAGGGACAATCGGGACCGCCCGCGGGGGCGGCGACGGGCGGGGCGCCCGTCAGGCGCGGGCGGCGAGCAGCGCCTCGGCCAGCTCGGCGAACCCCTCGCCGCCCGGACGGGCGGTCAGGAAATCCGGCAGATCCCGCATGCGGTCGGCGAAACGGGCGAGATTGGCCACCCCCACCGAGGGGGAGAAGAAGCGGAACATCGGCTCGTCGTTGGGGGAATCGCCGACGAAGCAGCAGCGGGACCGCTCCGCGTCGAGCTCGAACCCGAGCGCCTCGCGGGCGAAGAGCCGGGTCATGGCCAGCTTGTCGTAGTCGCCGAACCAGCCGTTGACGTGGATCGAGCTCACCTTGGCGGTGCAGCCCGCCTCGCGGAAGAGCGCCAGGATCCGGGCCACCGCCGCCTCGTCCAGGGGCGGGACGTCCTCGCACCAGTCGATGGCCAGATCGGATTCGCGGTAGTGCTGGTCGGAGGCCAGCGCGCAGCCCGGCACCTCGGCGAGAATGCGCCGGCCGAGTTCCTCGAGCCGCCGGCGGTTGCGACGGCGGACCTCCTCGCTCTCCAGGAACCGCCGCACCAGCCTGCGACGGTCCGGATCGTAGCGGAACCAGAAGGCGCCGTTCTCCCCCACCACCCCCTCGACCGGCCACATGCGGGCGATGTGGTCGCACCAGCCGGCCGGGCGGCCGGTGACCGGGACGACGGCGATACCGGCCCGCGCGAGCCGCTCCATCGCCGCGTAGGCGACGGCGGGCAGGCGCCCGTCCAGGGTCAGGGTGTCGTCGATGTCGGTGAAGACGCAGCGGATGCCGGCCCGCGCCGATCGCGGCCAGCCGTCCAGCGGCCGCGGCCCGTCCCCGGTCGCCACCTCCTCAGCCCGCCTTGCGCCGGCGCCGGGCCGGCGCCTTCGCCTTCGGGCGCGGACCGTAACCTTCGAACCTTTCCATCACGCGTTCGATCTCGTCGTCCGGCAGCACCACCGGCCCGCCGATGGTGAGGGTGAGACAATACTGCCTGGCCAGGGTCTCGAGCTCGACCGCGAGCCACATGGCCTTCCTCAAGTTCGGCCCGGTCGCCAGCATGCCGTGATTGGCCATCAGGCAGCAACGGCGTCCCTCGAGGGCGGCAAGCACGTTCTTCGACAGCTCTTCGGTGCCGAAGGTGGCGTAGGCGGCACAGCGCACGGTGGGACCGCCGGCGGCGGCGATCATGTAGTGACAGGCGGGGATCTCCCTGCGGCAGATGGCGAGGGCGGTGGCGTATGTGGAATGGGTGTGGACGATCGCCCCCACCTCCGGCCGCTGCCGCATGATGTCGAGATGGAAGCGCCATTCCGAGGAGGGCACGTTGTCGCCGCGGGCGCGGAAGCTGCCGTACTCGCCCTCGAGCGGCATCTCGACGACGTCCTCGGGCTCCATCTGGTCGTAGGGGACGCCGGAGGGGGAGATCAGCATGGTGGTGCCGTGGCGGATGCTGATGTTGCCGGAGGTCCCCTGGTTGAGCCCCGAGGCGTTCATCCATCGCAGCGCCTCGACGAGATCCCGGCGCAGGGCCTTCGCCTCTCCTTCGCCACCCATCTCCCCTCCCCCGTTCCACGGTCGGGCGGCGGGTCGGGCTTGACAGTACCGCCGCCTTGTGGACATTTGTTGTCCGATTAACACAAATGTAGAACCCGCACAATCGGGCCACCGTCGTCGCCCGGGGACCGGGGAGCGTTTCGGCAAGTGGCGGCCACCGGGATCGACAGTTCCGACCATCGGCGATCGCGGTTCCGATCGTGGTCGCCCCGCTTCCACGCCGCCGGGCGGTCCCGCCCCTTTCCGGGTCGACGGCTCCCCTCTACACCCTTTCCCGACCCGGCATCCAGCTCCGGGCCGCTCCCCTCCCCGCGCCGCCGTTCCATGGCGGCCGCCCGGGCCGGGATCTTGCGGCCGGCCGCAGGCGACGGGAGGCGCCCGCGGCCCCGTTCCGCGAAACCCGGGCCCCGCATCCCCATCGGAGAAGGTCATGGCGACGGATCTGGTGATCGGCATCGACAGCAGCACCACGGCGACCAAGGCCATCGCCTGGGATCCGGACGGGCGGGCGGTGGCCGAGGGGCGGGCGCCGGTCGCCATGCGTTCGCCGCGGCCGGGCTGGTTCGAGCAGAGCGTCGAGGACTGGTGGGGTTCGCTGCGCACCGCCCTCGGCGCGCTCCTGGAGGGGATCGATCCCGCCCGTCTCGCCGGTCTCGCGATCACCAACCAGCGGGAGACGGTGGGCTTCCTCGATTCCCGGGGGAAGGAGCTGCGCCCGGCCATCCTCTGGCTGGACGAGCGCTGCCGCGAGGACGTCGATCTCCTGGCGGAGCGGATCGGCATCGCGCGCTTTCGCGCCATCACCGGCAAGACGCCGGATCCCACGCCGGCGGTCTTCAGCCTCCACTGGATGAAGCGCAACGAACCGGAGAACTGGCGAAGGCTCGCCCGGGCGGTGGACGTCCACGGCTATCTCGTCCTGCGCCTCACCGGCGTGCCGGCGACCTCCTGGGCGAGCGCCGATCCGCACGGTCTCCTCGACCTGCGGAGCATGCGCTACAGCCCCGAACTGCTGGCCGCCCTCGATCTGTCCCCGGAACGGCTGCTGCCGCCCGTTCCGCCCGGCAGCCTCCTCGGCGAGGTCACTCCGGAGGCCGCCCGGGAGACCGGCCTGCCGGCCGGGCTGCCGGTGTTCGCCGGCGGCGGCGACGGCCAGGCGGCGGGGCTCGGCGTCGGGGTGACCGGCCCCGGCCGGGCCTATCTCAATCTCGGCACCGCCGCGGTCTCCGGCATCCATGCCCGAACCTTCGCCGCCGATCCCGCCTTCCGCACCCTCACCGCCCTCGACGGGCGGGGCTACGTGTTCGAGCTCTGTCTGCGTACCGGCTCCTTCCTCACCGACTGGATGGTGGGCCGGATCTTCGGTTTCGATCCGGCCCGCGATCCCGGCTGCTACGATCGGCTGGAGGCGGAGGCCCGCCGGGTGCCGGCGGGATCCGACGGGCTCCTGCTGCTGCCCTACTGGTCGGGGGCGATGCCGCCCTGGTGGGATCCCGACGCCCGGGGAGCGGTGATCGGCCTCGCCGCCGAGCACGGCCGCGGCCATCTCTACCGTGCGCTCATGGAAGCCGTGGCCCTCGACATGGCGATGGGCTACGAGGCCGTCGAGCGCACCACCGGCACCCCGATCGAGGAGATCCAGGTCATCGGCGGCGGCGCCCGCAGCCCCCTCTGGCGCCAGATCCTGGCCGATGCCACCGGGCGGCCGATCCGCCTCTCGGCGACCATCGAGGCCACCTGTCTCGGGGCGGCGATGCTGGCGGCGGCGGGGGCCGGCTGGTACGCGGATGCGGCCGCGGCGGCCGCCGCCATGCGGGGCGCGACCGTGGAGGAGAACCGGCCCGATCCGCGGGCCCGGGAAGCCTATGCGCCGCTGCGGGAACTCCATCGCGAGCTCTACCCGTCCCTGCGCGGCATCTTCGCCCGCCTCGCCGCCCTCCGGCGGGCCGGCCGATGAGCCGCGCCTGGCCCGCACTGGGACTGATCGACGAGATCGTCGCCGGGCGCTACCGCGCTCCCGAGACCGGACGGCCGCTGTCGACGGCGATCCGCCGCCTGGTCGTCGCCCCCTCCCTGGAAGGCGGCGAGCGGGCGCTCCTGGCCGAGGTGGGGCTCCGGGGGCGCCTCGCGCTGGTGGCCGACGAGAACACCATGCCGGTGCTCGGCGAGCGCGTCGCCCGGGCGCTCGGGAAGGTGGAGGTGATCCTCCTCGAACGTCCCCGCGCCGAGGAGGAGACCGCGGTCCGTCTCGCCCGCCGCACCTGCGATCTCGACGGGCTGGTGGCGGTGGGTTCGGGCACCCTCAACGATCTCTGCAAGTACGCGAGCTTCCTGAACGGCCGGGAATGCGCGGTGTTCGCCACCGCCCCCTCGATGGACGGCTACGTGACGAGCACCGTCTCCCTCGGCCGCCGCGGCTTCAAGCGCAGCCTGCCGGCCCACTGCCCGGTGGGGGTGTTCTTCGATCTCGAGGTGCTGGCGGCGGCACCGGTACGGATGATCCGCGCCGGTTTCGGCGACATCCTCTGTCGCAGCACCGCCCAGCTCGACTGGCTGCTCTCCCACCATCTCCTGGACAGCGTCTACGCCGAGACCCCCTATGCGCTGATGCGCGAGGAGGAGCGGCGCCTCTACGAGCTGGCCGACGCCCTGCCGCGCGGGGATCCGGAGGCGATCCGCCTGCTGACCCGCCTCCTCGTCCTCTCCGGGCTCGGCGTGCTGGTCACCCACACCAGCCACTGCGGCTCCATGGGCGAGCACGCCATCAGCCATTTCATCGACATGCTGGCCGATCCCCATCCCGGCACCCTGCACGGCGAGCAGGTGGGCCTCGCCACCTGGAGCATGAGCCGCCTGCAGGCCATGATGCTGGCCGAGGAGACGCCGCCCCGGCTCGCCCCGATCGCGATCGAGGAGGCGGTCCTCCGCGCCCGCTACGGCCGCTTCGCCGCGGGCTGCCTTGAGGTGATGGCGAAAAAGCCCTTCGACGGGGCGGCCACCGCCCGCCTCGCCCGCCGCCTCGAGGCCCGCTGGTCGGAGTTGCGGGAACGGCTCTCGGCGGTGATGCTGCCCCCCGCGGAGCTGGAACGGCTCATGCGGCGGGCGGGAATGGCGCTGTCGGCGGCCGGGCTCGGCATCGATCCCGCCCTCTACCGCCTGGCGGTGGGCCACGCCCACGAGATCCGCGACCGCTACGGCTTTCTCGATCTGGCGGCGCAGGCCGGCCGGCTCGCCGCTTTCGCCGCGGGGGAAGGATGAAGGAGAAGGAAGGGGCGCCGCCCGACACCGCCGAGAACCGCTCCCCTCTGGGCATCGCCCTCGACATCGTCGACGACGAGGAACAGCGGCGCACCCGCATCGCCTGGCTCTACTACATCGAGGGGCGGACCCAGGCCGAGATCGGCCATCTCCTGGGCATCAGCCGGGCGCGGGTGGTGCGCGATCTGCAGATCGCCCGCGAGACCGGCCTCGTGCAGATCCGCATCAACGGCCGTCTCGCTCCCTGCGTCGCCCAGGAGCGGAAGCTGACCGAGGCCTACGGGCTCCTCGACTGCCTCGTGCTGCCCACCCCCGTCGACCAGGAGCATCTGCCGGCCACGCTCGGGATGGCACTGGGACACTGGCTGTCCGACCACATGCGTTCCGGCCAGACCCTGGGCATCGGCTGGGGGCGCACCCTCTATTGGAGCGTGCGGGCGCTCCGGCGGCAGAAGATCGAGGATCTCACCGTGGTCTCGCTCCTGGGCGGGGTCGGCCGCGGGCTCGAGATCAACACCTACGAGACCGCCTCCCGGCTGGCCGAGAAGCTCGGCGCCCAGTGCTACTATCTGGCCGCCCCCACCTTCGCCAGCAGCGCCCGCATGCGCGACATGCTGATCCACCAGCGTCCCATCGCCGAGGTGCTGGAGCGGGCCCGCAGCGCCGATCTGGCGATCGCCAGCGTCGGCGAGCTGTCGCCGCGGGCCACCAACCGCCGCCTCGGCCTGATCCGGGAGGAGGAGCAGCAGGCGCTCAGGGAGCTCGGGGCCACCGGCGATCTGCTGGGCACCTTCCTCGATGCCGAGGGACGCCCGGTCGACCATCCCATCAACCGCCGGGTGGTGGGGCTGCCGCTCGAGGATTTCCGCCGCCTGCCGGTGCGGGTGCTGGCCTCCGGCGGCGACCACAAGGTGCCGGCGGTGCGGTCGGTGCTGCGCGGTGGCTACGTGAACGTGCTGATCACCGACATCGGCACCGCCGCCGCGGTGCTGTGAGGCGCCTCAGGTGCGGAACCGCTCCTCCACGTAGCGCATCAGCACGGCCACGCACGCCTCCACCGGCAGCTCGTCGGTGGGGATCACGAGATCGGGCGATCCGGGCGGCTCGTAGGGACTCGAGATGCCGGTGAAGTCCGGGATCTCGCCGGCCCGCGCCCTCCGGTAGAGGCCCCTGGGATCGCGCCGCTCGCAGGTCTCGAGCGAGGCCCTGATCCAGATCTCGTGGAAATCCCCGCCGGCCGCCGCCCGCGCCCGTTCGCGGTCGGCCCGATAGGGCGAGATGAAGGCGGAGATGGCGATGAAGCCGGCATCGGCGAACAGCGCCGCCACCTCGCCCACCCGGCGGATGTTCTCCGCCCGGTCGTCGGGCGAGAAGTCGAGATCGGAACTGAGGCCGGCGCGGATGTTGTCGCCGTCCAGCACGTAGACGTGATAGCCCTTGGCGAAGAGCTCCCGTTCGAGGGCCAGCGCCAGGGTCGACTTGCCGGATCCCGACAGGCCGGTGAACCACAGCACCCCGCCCTTGTGCCCGTTGCGTGCCTGGCGCGCCTCGCGGGTCACCGCATGGCCGACGGCGTGGATGTTGGTGGACTTGACGGTCACCAGCCGGCGCTGGTCGGGATAGCCCTCCATCGAAATGATGCCGCCGCCCACCGGCAGATGGTCCTCCACCAGCACGAAACGGCCGGTCGCGGGGTTGTCCTCGTATTCGTCCACCGCCAGCAGGCGGCGCGCCCGCAGCACCACCTCCCCGGCGCCGTTGCGGGGAATGCGGTCGGCCGGGCGGCTGGAGAGATCGTCGGTGTCGATCACCCGCTCGATGGCCTCGACGGTCACCCGGGCCTCGGTGGTGCCGAGCTTCATCAGATACTGCCGGCCGGTTTCCAGCGGCGCCTGGCCGAGCCAGAAGACGCGGGCGCGGAAGACGTTGCTCTCCATCGGCGCCCCCTCGAGATGGCTCATCACCTCGCCGCGCTCGATGAAGATCTGTTCGTCCAGGGTGATGCCGATGCTCTGGCCGGCGACCGCCCGCTCGGGCGCCTCCGGCACGTTCCAGGCCTCGATGGTGCGGATGCGGGCGGTCTTGTTGGAGGGAGAGAAGATCACCTCGTCCCCCACCGCCAGGCTGCCGCTCTCGATGCGCCCGGCGATGATCCGCCGATGGTCGAACTTGTAGACGTCCTGGACCGGCATCCGGAGCGGACGGTCCACCGGCGGCGGCAGATGCGCGAACCGGTCGAGGGTCTGGACCACGCTCCGCCCCTGGTACCAGGGCATGGCGGGGCTGTGGCGGACGATGTTGTCGCCCTCCCGCGCCGAGACGGGGATGAAGGCCAGGGGCTCGACCCCGAGGCCGGCGAGATAGGCGCGGTACTCCTCGGCCACCTCGCCGAACCGTTCGGCCGAATAGCCCACGAGGTCCATCTTGTTGACCAGCACCGCCACCTGCCGCACGCCCAGGAGATGCAGCAGATAGCCGTGGCGGCGGGACTGCTCCTGCACTCCCTCCGCGGCGTCGATCAGCAGCAGCGCCGCCTCCGAGTTGGCCGCCCCGGTCACCATGTTCTTGAGGAATTCCTTGTGCCCCGGGGCGTCGATGATGACGTAGGGGCGCCTTTCCGTGCGGAAGCGGATCTGGGTGGTGTCGATGGTGATGCCCTGGTCGCGTTCGGCCTGGATGGCGTCCAGAAGAAACGCCCATTCGAAGGGCATGCCGCGCCGCTCGGACATCGCCCGGATGGCCTCCACCTTGCCTTCGGGCAGGGATCCGGTGTCGTGCAGCAGGCGGCCGACGAGGGTCGACTTGCCGTGATCGACGTGGCCGACGATCACGATCTTGAGGGGGCGGTCTTCGCTGGTCATGGCAGGTCCGTGCTGGGCGGCGACGCGTTCACATGTAGCCCGTGGCGCGCAGGCGCTCGAAGGCGTCCTCGGTCTCGTGGTCGAGGGCGCGGCCGGAGCGTTCCGGCACCCTGGTGGTCTCGAGCTCGCGGATGATCTCGTCGATGGTGCGGGCCTCGCTCGCCACCGGGAAGGTGATGTCCCGGTCGCCGAGGGAGCGGTAGCGCTTGCCGTTCTTCGCGAAATAGAGATCGATGACGGGGATGTTCTCGCGCTTGGTGTAGCGCCAGATGTCGACCTCCGTCCAATGCAGGATGGGATGGACCCGGACATGGGTGCCGGGCGGAAAATCGGTCATGTACTGGTTCCAGAATTCGGGCGGCTGGTCCTTCATGTCCCAGGAATTGTCGGCGCCGCGCGGGCTGAAGTAGCGCTCCTTGGCCCGCAGCGCCTCCTCGTCGCGGCGAATCCCGAGGATCAGCCCCTCGAAGCCGTGTTTCTCGAGCGCCTGCTTGAGCCCCAGCGTCTTGCGTGCCGCCGAACGCGCCGCCGGCGGCAGGGTGGGATCCACCGCCTCGATCGGCGGGCAGGGTTCGGAAAGGAAGTTGAGCCCCCATTCCTGCGCGTAACGGTCGCGGAAGGCGTACATTTCCGGGAACTTCTTGCCGGTGTCGACGTGCAGCACCGGAAAGGGAACGTGGCCGAAGAAGGCCTTCCTCGCCAGCCACAGCACGACGTTGCTGTCCTTGCCGAGGGACCAGAGGATGGCGAGCCGGTCGAGCTTGGCGAAGGCCTCGCGCAGGATGTAGATGCTCTCCGCCTCGAGCGCGTCGAGATGATTCATGAAGGCCTCGTCGTGACGATGGAGGATGCGGGTCCGAAGACGGATGGCGTCGGGACGCCCGCTTGATAGCCGATCCGGCGACGGGTGACAGCAGTTTTTGTGCACCGCACAACGGCGGAGGGGCGGAATCGACCGCGAAGACACACCCCGGGGCGGCCTCGTCCCCCGTCGCCTGCCCGCTCGCAAACCCCCGCCGGGGCGGCTAAGCAGGGGGAGACACCCGCATGTCCGGGCGGAACGGCGCGCGAAGGAGGGGCCGCACGATGGGCGACGTCCGCATTTTCTGGGACCCCCGGGGGGTGACCCTGGACAGTCTGGGACGCAAGCGTTTCCTGCGCGTCACCGACGGGGACACCCCCTATGTCTCCTTCTCCATCCGCATGCTCAGCATCGACACGCCCGAGGTGCACTATCCGGGCAACCAGGATCCCGCGCGCCACGACGAGCGGCTGGCCGAACTCGCGGAATGGATCCGGCGGGGCGCGGCGCCGGTGGACGACGGGCTCGCGGCCCATCTCCATCCCCGCCTCGCCACCGGCCGGGCGGGCAGCCTCCAGAAGGCCCAGGGCGAGGCGGCGACGCGGGCCTTCGAGGCGCTCCTCGAGGCCCGGCTGTCGCGACCGGGCGGCCGGCGGCGGGCGGTGTTCCTGCGGGGCGCCGACCGGCCCTTCGACCAGTACGGTCGGGTGCTGGCCTACATGGCCCCCTCCTACAGCCGTGCGGAACGGGAGCGCCTGTCACGGCGGGAACGGGCGACCTTCAACCTGCTGATGGTGGAGAGCGGCTGGGCGGCGCCCTTCCCCATCTATCCGAACCTTCCCCGCCACGAGGATCTCGTGCTGCTGCGGGAGGCGGCGCGGCGGGCGGTGACGGAGAGACGGGGTGCCTGGGCCGATCCCGCCATGCTCACCGGCTACGAATTCCGCATGTGCTACCGGCTGTGGGAGGTGACGCGCCGGCTGCGGCGCGGCAGACGGCT
>Ga0256830_1001220_pt1 | contig 18470 bp, 20 predicted proteins | sample 128326metaG_FD_190537 | JGI IMG/M metagenome (GOLD analysis project Ga0256830, IMG submission 190537) | Hydrothermal vent microbial communities from Lau Basin, Pacific Ocean - 128-326 | ecosystem: Environmental > Aquatic > Marine > Hydrothermal vents | place: Pacific Ocean: Lau Basin | collected... | reverse complement strand
CGCCGCCGTGCATCGCCGTGAGGACCTCGGCCCCGGCGCCCACGCCGCCGGTCCGGCGCTGGTCGAAGAGTACTCGGCCACCACCGTGGTGCCGCCGGGGTGGCGCTTCACCGTGGACGCCGACCGCGCCCTGGTCCTGACCCGCACCGGCGGAGGAGGCCGCCGATGAGCCGTCGCCGAGCCGCCCTGCCGCTGCCGCTCCAGGCGTTCCGCCACCTCTTCGCGAGCGTCGCCGAGGAGATGGGCGAGGCCTTGCGCGCCAGTGCGGTGTCGCCGAACGTGCGCGAGCGGCTCGACTTCAGCTGCGCCCTGCTCGACGCCGAGGGGCGCCTGGTCGCGCACGCCGCCCACATCCCGGTCCACCTCGGCAGCGCGCACCTGACGGTGCCCGCCGTGCTCGCCGAGCTCGAGGTCGGCCCCGGCGACGTGGTGGTGCTCAACGATCCGCACCGCGGCGGCACCCACCTCAACGACGTCACCCTGCTGGCGCCGCTCGACGTCGGCCGTCGCCGTCTCGGTTTCCTGCTGGACCGCGCCCACCACGCCGACGTCGGCGGCGCCGAGCCGGGGTCGCTGGCCGGCGCCCGCGACCTCTACGGGGAGGGGGTGGTCCTGCCGCCGATGCACCTGGTGCGCGCCGGGCGGCGGGTGCCCGAGCCCTGGCGTTTCTTCCCGGCGAACACCCGCGACCCGGCGTCGCGGCTCGCCGACCTCGAGGCGCAGCTCGCCGCGCTGCACCGCGGCCGGGCGCGCTTCCTCGACCTCGCCGAGCGGTTCGGCGGCAGCGTCGTCGCCCGGGCGATGGGCGAGCTCCACGACCACGGGCGGCGTTGGGCGGCGGCGCGCTTCCGCGACTGGCCGGACGGTGCGGCCGAGGCCGCCGACGTGCTCGACGCCCCGGAGGGCCCGCGCATCGTCTGCCGCGTCGAGAAGCGCGGCGGCCGGCTCGTCGTGGACTTCGCGGGCACCTCGCCGCAGTTCCTCGGTTCGTGGAACACCCACCGCGCCGTGACCTGGAGCGCGGTGTTCTACGTGCTGCGCACCCTGACCGGCGACGAGCTCCCCGAGACCAGTGGAGTGCTCGAGCAGGTGGAGCTGCGCCTGCCCGAGCACAGCGTGGTGGCCAGCGCCTCTCCCGCCGGGGTCGCGGTGGGCAACACCGAGACCAGCCAGCGCATCGTGGACGTCCTCTACCGCGCCTTCGCCGAACTGCTCGGCCCCCTGGTGCCGGCGGCCTCGCAGGGCACCATGAACAACGTCTGCTTCGGCGGCGAGCGCCTCTCCGGAGGCGAGTTCGTCCACTACGAGACCATCGCCGGGGGCGCCGGCGCCGGACCGCACGGCCCGGGGGCCTCGGCGGTGCAGGTCCACATGACCAACACCCGCAACAACCCGGTGGAGGCCTTCGAGGACGACCTCCCGATTCGGGTGCGCCGACTCGAGGTGCGTCGCGGCTCCGGCGGGCGCGGGCGCCACCGCGGCGGCGACGGCCTGGTCAAGGAGTGGGAGTTCCTGGCGCCGGTCCGGGTCACCCTGATGGCGAGCCGCCGCTTCAGCCGCCCCTGGGGCGCCCACGGCGGCGGCGACGGCCGACCGGGCTGCGACTGGTGGATCCACGGCGGCCGCCGGCGGCGGCTCGCTCCGACCGCGACCTTCAGCGCCGCGCCCGGCGACCGACTCGTGGTCGAGACGCCGGGCGGCGGGGGTTGGGGACGGGCCTGACGGCTCCGGCTACTCGTCGCTCGTGGGCTCGCGGAAGGCGCCAGCCTCGACCTCGACGCCCTCGAAGTGCAGCAAGGGGACCACGTCGGCGGACACCCCGTCGACGGAGACGGTGACGACGACGTCCACGTCGTCGGTCGGCTCGGGCCTGGATTCCTGGTCTTCGTGTCGAGCCTCGATGGACGAGGTGGTCAATGGGTGTCCCTTGGTGAATCCAGGTCCAACCCGAACTTCTTCCCTCGGGTCACCTTGAGGGTCATGGGCGGCCCTTCGGTCCAGAGGGCGTCATGGGTGGTCAAGTCCAAGAGCGTTTCCTTCGCTCGTTGGCCTTGCTCGGAGAGGAGCCAATGGACGACCAATCCAGGAGGAGCAGTCCACTCATGGGTCTCCGGATGGACCAAGGAGGACAAGGTCACCGGGGATCGGTCTTCCAATGCGAACAGGACGGGTTCCCGATCGACCTCTTCCCACCACGCTTGGAACTCCGATGGAAGGGCAGCCTCGACCATTCTCATCCACTTCGGGATGTTCCAGGTGGAGAACAATGCCTCGGGGTGCTCGTCGAACCGATAACCCACCATCGTGGGGTATCGGTCCAGGTAGTCGGGCTTCATCGGGTCGTCTCCATCTCGCTGACGGTCTCCTGGACCTGCTCCGGCATCGGGACGAGCACCTCGTCCACGAGGGCGGTCAGGTGCTCCTCGCTCCAGCCGGGGCCGGTCGGGGAAAGGTAGATCACGAACGACTACGGTTGCTCGAAAGGATCATCATAGCAAATCCGCAACGCCAAGTCGAGCATATTCGAAGGCCATCCATTCACCATCCGAAGACGGTCATGGTCACGAACCGACGCGTAGGAGGCGCATCCCATCCACCCTCGTAGGTCATCGCCAGGAACCGCTCGGGACATGGGCATCCGATGGAAGGTCGGAGCCGGCCGCCGGCGGCGGCTCGCTCCGACCGCGACCTTCAGCGCCGCGCCCGGCGACCGACTCGTGGTCGAGACGCCGGGCGGCGGGGGTTGGGGACGGGCCTGACGGGCCCGGCCGGCTAGGAGTCGCTCGAAGCGACCGGGGCCGCGGTGCGGTGGGTGTCGTGCACCGGCGCGCCGGGAGCGGTGTAGAGGTGGTCCTCGCCGAGGTAGTGGTACTGGTCCACGGCCCGCTGCAGCAGGTCGCTCATGCTGTCGCGGAAGGCGCAGGCCTCGACCTTGACGCCCTTGGCGTGCAGCATCGGGACCACGTCGGCGAACACCCCGTTGCCGGAGACGATGATGACCACGTCCACGTGGTCGGCGACGGCGAGCATGTCCATGGCCATGCCCAGTTCCCACTCGGCCTTGCGGCTGCCGTCCATCCGCTCGATGACGTCGCGGCGGCGGATCTCGAAGCCGCAGTAGCGCAGGTGGTCGAAGAAGCTGACCTGGTCCACGCCTTCACGCTCGATGACGTAGGCCAGCGCCCGGATCAGCCGTCGGCTGCGGACGCACTGACGCAGCATCTTCGAGTAGGAGAGGTTGCGGCCGAAGTTCTTCTTCGCCGAGTGGTACATGTTCTGGACGTCCACGAACACCGCGACCTCCTGGCGGCGGAGGAAACCGCCCGGGCCGGCATAGCCGCCGTTGTTCGGGAAGCGGCCGGTCGCCGGGTCGAGGTTGAGCTGACGGCGCAGGCGCCAGACCTCGTCCTTGAGGTCGAGGTACTTGTCCTCGAGTTCCTCGCGCTGGATCGCGGCGACGTCCTCGTCCGGGTCGAGCACGGGCAGCCCGAGGTCGGGCGGGTTGAAGTTGACGACGTAGCTCGCCTGGGCTTCCTGGTGGTCGGAGGGCGTGTCGTTACCGTTGTGGCTCTCGCTCATGACTTCGATGGATCGTGTTCCGTTGTCGTTCTCTTGCGCACCGGCCACGCTCGGCGGGGTTCGTTGGGGGGGGAGCGTGCGAGCCGCGATACTCTTTGCGGCGCCGGCGAAGTGCGCGGGATTCTAGTGAATCGGGCATCCCGCGTCACGTTTCCAGTGGAAAGTCGTGTTTGAATCAGGCGCGTCGCCGCACGCGCCGCACCGTGACCGGCGGCGCCTCCGGCTCGGGGCGCGCCGCGGCGACGCGGTCCAGCCGGTAATTCTTGTAGAGGCAGTCGCGGTGACACAGGGCTTCGAGCCATTCGTGGCGGCTGCGGCGATAGAGGAAACGCGGAGTGACGCGGCACTCGAAGGGGTGGCCGCGGTTGGGCCGATAACGCAGCACCACGGCCTCCCCCCGGTCGCGGGCCTCCTCGAGCACCGGCAGGGCGCGCGCCCGGGTCGGAGGCTCCGGCGCGTGCGCGGCGAGCGGACGTCCCCGTCCCAATGCGGACCAGCGGAACGCGCCGCCGGCGACCTCGGTCATCCGTAGCAGCAGGTCGAAGGCGTGTCGTGCGTCCTCCAGGGCGCGGTGGTGCTTCCCGCGGGGGAGGCCGAGGTCGCCCACCAGGGCCTCCAGCGCATGGGACGGACGCTTCAACAGGAGCCGCGCCGCGCGCAGCGTGCAATGCATCGGGTGCTCGGGAATGGGGAGCCCGAGTCGGACGCACTCCGCCGCCAGGACGCGTCCGTCGAAGGCGACGTTGTGACCGACCAGCGGCGTGTCGGCGCCGGCCCAGCGGAAGAAGCCCTCGAGCACCTCGCCGACTTCGGGGGCGTCCGCCACCATCGCGTCGCCGATGCCGTGGATGGCGGTCACGCCGGGGGGAATGGTCGTCTCCGGGAAGGCCAGGCTCTGGAAGCTGTCCACGACGCGGTCGCCGCGCACCTTGAGGGCGCCGATCTCGAGCAGGCGGCAGCCCGGCGGCATGCCCGTGGTCTCGGTGTCGAAGACCACGAACTCGCGCGGCAGGGAGGTCGAGACCCTAGGCATCGACGGGCAGGGGCGGGCGTCCGGTCCAGCGCTGCAGGGCCCAGGTGCCGAGGTAGAAGAACGGGGTGTCGAGGAGGGCGACGAGGACCTTGAACAGCCACAGGTCGCCGATGATCGCCGCCATCTGGCCGAGGGACATGCGGTCGTAGAACAGGACCAGGACCACCAGCACCGAATCGAGCAACTGCGACAGGACGGTCGAGCCGTTGTTGCGCAGCCACAGGTGACGACCCCGGGTCAGGCGGCGCCAGAAGTGGAACAGGCGGATGTCCACCAGTTGCGCCACGAGGTAGGCGGTCATGCTGGCGGCGACGACGCGCCATGCGCTCTGGAAGACCTCGCGGTAGGCGCCGTCGGAGACCCGGGATTCCGGAATCGCCGGGAACAGGTCGCCGAGCCAGAGGACTCCGAGCACGAACACCGAGGCGACGAAGCCGCTGACCACCACCAGGTTGGCGCGGGCGCGGCCCCAGACCTCGGACAGCAGGTCGGTGACCAGGAAGGTTGCGGGGTAGGGCAGGGCGCCGGCCGAGAGCACGAAGGTCGCGCCGAACAGGCCCACCGAGACGAACTTGTTCGCGATCAGGTTGCAGACCACGAGCGCGGCCACGAACAGACCGGCGAGGAGGAGGAAGGCGGTCTCCGAGCGGCCCGGAGGACGGTCCACGGCCGGGCCGGCGGCGGACCCGGTCGGCTCGTCCCCCCAGGAGCCGCCGGCGGGGGACGGGGAACTCACTTCACCGGATAGGTGGCGAGCACCCACTCCTGCCAGGCGGCTTCGATCTGCGGCAGGCTCCACCCGAAGGCCTCACGGACCTGGTCGCGCTGCGCGTCCAGGTTGGCGCTGAAGTCGGCGCGGGTCTTGACCAGGAACAGGAACCTGGCGAACTCCTCGGGACGCGTCCGGTAGAGGAAGTCCACCTTGGACCACGACGCCAGGTGGTCCTCCAGCGTCAATTGCCCGAAGCTGCGTTTGCGCGCCAGGTCCAGGAAGCTCGGCGCCTCGCCCTTGGTCACCAGCTTGCGCACCGCGACCGGCCAGTTGGACTCGTCGCGGTCCATCTCCGCGGCGCCTTCGTCGAGGTCGTAGAAGTTGAAGCGCGGGTCGTTCCGCTGCGTGAACCAGTGGGCCAGACCGACCCGCAGCCACACCGGCGACTCGACCAGGTAGAGCATGAACCCGTCGAGGACGTTGATGGAGACGTTGTGGATGACCGCGTTGTGCATGTGCTGGTCGTGACGGATCTTCTCCGACTCGGCGGCCACGCCGAACCACATGGAGCGGCTCTTGGGCTCGCCGACGTCTACCCGCCACGTCACGTGCCAGCGCTGGGGGTGCGGGTCCTGCCGGCCGATGTAGTCGCGCTTGAGCCGCTCCATGTCGGCGCCGTACTGCAGCAGCAGTACCTCGTACTTCATCGGCATGCCCATGTAGCGGCCCATGCCCAGCCATTGCGGCCAGCCCTTGGGGCGCGGCGGGCGCTCGAGGTAGTCGGCCTCGAGCACCGACTGCCAACCCTTCTCGACGGCTCCGACGAAGGTTTCCTCGGGGGGCAGGAGCGCGAACTGCTCTTCGGTGACTCCAAAGGTCTTCTGCAGGTCGTCGTAGAGCCGCTCGAGCCGGTGGGCGTAGAGGTGGATGCGCAGCCAGCGGTCCAGCGTGGAGACCTTGCGCGGAACGATGGCTGGGAACGTCTCGGCGAGTTCGGCGAGCTCGGCGCGATAGGCCTTCTTCTCGGAGACCGGGATGCGCCACGGCTTGAGGTCGAGCCCGATGCGGAAGTGCTCGCTCTCGAGCCACACGACCTTCATCAGCCCGAGGTGGTCGGTCAGTTCCCGGGAGTCGCTCTCGAAGAAGACGAAGGGGCCGTGGTTCACGAGCCCGGCGCGGGCCATCAGCTCGGGGTCGTTGCCGCAGACCCAGCAGCCGTCGTCCTTGCGCGACTGGGCGGGGGCGACGGCGGCCAGCGCGACGAGCGACGCCGCCAGCGCCGCGGTGGAGCGGAGGGCGCGCCTCACCCCTTCAGCCGCGCCTTCCACGCCTCGGCGAGTTCGATGATCTGGGTCATGGACGGGCGCTCGAGCGGAGGCTCGCCGGCGACCACGACGCGGCAGGCGTCGATGGCGCCGAGGCGGAGGTTGGTGTCGCTCTCGGACAACCAGCGCACCAGCTGCCGCGATTGCTCGGGCACGCCGAACAGCTCGAACAGGTGCAGGCCGAGGAGCTGGTCGGAGAGCTTGCGCGAACCCAGGTAGCGCCCCGGCAGGTGCGCCATCGGCCCGCGCTCGATGCCGGCGAAGTCGGCGCGGAAGCGGGCGGACCCCCGAGCCCAGCCCTCGCGCATGGCTTCCGCGACGACTTCGGCGCCGCGCTCGTCGCCGCGCCACAGCAGGCCGCGCGCGGCCTCGTAGGCGACGTCGGGGTCGGCGGACCCGAGGTGGGGGAGCAGCCACTCGACGGCGTCCTCACGCTCGCTGTCGGCCCAGCGGCGGACCAGGTAGCGGCGGACCGAGGGCGGCGTCTTCTTCTTCACCTCCTTCCAGGCGAGGTGGAGGTCGTCGTCCGCGAGCAGCGCGTCGAGCAGCGGCCACAGTTCGGCGATGCGCCCCGATTCCTCGAGCCGCGCCGCCGCCGCGAGGAGCCCGGGGATGGCGCCCTCGCCGAGGGCGAGCACCGCGGCGCGGGCCTCGGCCAGCCGCTCCTCGTCCTCCTCCTTGCGCAGCTTCAGGATCAGCCCCTGGAGTTCCTTCCTCTGCGGGGACTTCAGCCTGGCGAAGGCCTTCTTGACCGGCTCCTCGGCCGCGCCCTCCTTCTCGGCCCCGGGCTCCTGCGCGCGAGCGGGTGCGTCGGCCGGGGCGGGGGCGCGGTCCTGCGGCGGGGCCGCGAGCGGGACCAGGGCGAGGAGGGCGGCGAGGAACGAGACGGTCATGGCATTCCTTGGGTCCGACCGACGCGGAACTCCAGGGGCAGGGCGTCGAGGAGTTCCGGGTCACCGGACAAGGGCAGTCTAGACCAATCGGCGCGGGCGGCCCGACGGGCCTCCTGGTCGCCGACCGGGGCCACCAGGCGGTCCAGGGTGGCCACCCCGGCGGTGCCGTGGCCGGGGAGGCGCTCGAGGAGCCGAACCACCTCCCAGCCCTGGAGGGTCTTCAGCGGCCCGACCCACGCCCCGGGTTCGAGCACCGCGGCCCACGACGCGGGCTCCGAGCCGATCAGGTAGGGGGCGATCGGGTTCGGGATCGGCTCGAAGTCCAGCTCGGGGTGGGCCGCGGCCCATTCGGCGCGGAGCTCCTCCCAGGGACGCCCGGCCTGGAGTTCGGCGACCCAGGCCTCGGCGCGGCTCCGGGCCTGGGCGCTCTCCTCGGGGAAGCGGTGGTGCAGCAAGGCGGCCGCGCCGAGATCGCCGTCGAGCAGGTACCAGGTCAGGGTGGCGTCGCCGAGCTCCGGGTACACCGCCCGCAGCCGTTCCCGGGCGGCGGCGACCTCGGCTGCGGGCACCAGGGCCGGGCCGACGCGGAGGCCGGGAGGATCGGCCTCGCGGGCGCACCCCAGGGCCCCGGACAGCGCGGGGACGGCGAGCAGGAGGGTCCGGTAGAATCCGCGACCCGGCCGCCTGCGGCGGCCCCGCACGCACATGTCCAAGATCCTGCGCATCCTTCCGTTGCTCGGAATCCTGACCGTCCTCGCCGCCTGTTCGGGCGGGGAGGAGTCGGGCGCCGATTCTATCCCGGCTCCTCCGGAGTCCCCGGCCGCCCCGCCGGCGGCGCCTCCGACCGACGAGTCGGGGCAGGACGCCGCCTCCGCGGACCAGGCCGGCGAGTCCGCCGGGGAGACCGGTGGGGTCGAGATCCGGACCAGGACCGAGGCCGTCCGGCGCCCCGAGGTCGAGGTGGTCTTCGCCCAGGACGCCGGCGAGGAGCTCGTCTTCCCGTCCTACGAGGAGCGCTTGGAACGGGCGGCGATCTACGTCTACGGCCCGAGGGTGGTGGACCTGGTCGTCCTCGAGACCCTCTTCGAGATGGAGCGGGAGCGGCGCCGGGAGGCCGGCGAGCGGGTCGGGGGCGACGTCTCCGAGGAAGCGCTCGAGTCGAAGATCCAGGAGACCGTGGACGCCTTCGAGGCCCAGAACCCCAACCTCGACTTCTGGGAGTACCTCGCCGGCCTCGGCCAGGACCCCGAGTTGTTCCGGCGCATGGCCGCGTTGAACCTGCGCATGATCGACATGTTCTTCCCGGACGACCCGGACCTGTGGCCGATGGAGCAGCTCGCCGTGATCTTCGAGAAGGGCGAGAACGGCGACGCGCGCTGGAAGCCGGTCGAAGACCTCTGGAAGCGCAAGAAGCAGGCCAAGGAGGAGACCGGGGAGCTGCAGCCGCTGCAACTGGACATGGTCTTCCAGTTCGCCCTGCGTCCCGGCGTGTTCCAGTGGCTCCAGGCGGACGCCGAGGTCGAGACCCCGGTGGACGGCCTTCCCGAGGGCGTGGCCCTGCGGGTGAACGGCAAGGAGTTCACGACGGAGGAGTTGTATGCGCTGGTCGAGCCGATGGTCGGCCCCGTGGAGCAGGAGTTCCTGACCAAGTGGGTGGACACCGTGGAGGCGGCGACTCGGGCCTTGTACGAGGACGGCCACTGGTTGAGTCGGAAGAGCTTCGAGGAAGTGCTCGCCGCCGAGAACACCCTCTACGAGGGCACCATCTTCCCGCTGGAACACGTGGCGGTGCAGATGCTCGGCTTCCCGAGCATGGAGCTGTTCCGGCGCCACTTCTGGATCCGTGAGTCGTTCCGCACCACCCTGCCCCACCCGATCCCGACCGAGACCCTCGAGGAGCATGCCTCCAAGCGCGGTTGGATGTTCGTCCAGGGCAAGGTGGACTGCGACGTCATCCTGCTGCCCGCGGTGGACCCGGCCGCGCTCGAGTTCAGCACCGCGCCGTTGGTCTTCCGCAAGGACACCGACGATCCCTTCGGCTACGCCAAACAGCGGGCCGACGAGGTCGCGCAGATGCTCGCCGACGGCGAGGACTTCGACACCCTGCTGTTGGAGTACAGCGGCTTCCCGCCCAAGCAGCCCGGCGCGCAGGGCAACATGCCGCAGCGGGACCGCGGGCGCTTCCCTGCGATGATGTGGGGCGACCTGCGCAGTTTCCTCGGCGAGAGCGTGTTCACCGATTTCCTCTACGGGCATTCCGTCGGTGACCGGATCTTCTTCGAGGACGTGCCGCACGAGATCTACGGACCCGATCTCGGGCCGCTCGGTTACTACTTCCATCGCGTGACGCGTCGCATCGCGCCGACCGAGGAGGTGGACGTCACGAACAACGGCACCATCGCCTATCAGGTCGAGGACGACTACGTGTCGCAACGTTTCCTCGACTTCCTGAACGGGCTCCGCAACGATTGACCGCCGGGGCGCCGGCCCGGCGCCCGAGGTCAGGAGGCCGGCCACGGCCCGCTCCTCCCACCGTCCCTCCATCCTGGAGGCGTACCGCCGCCTCTGGCCCTTCCTGGTCCGCTACCGCGGGCAGGCGGTGGCGACCGTCGTGCTCGGCGCCGCGGCCGGCGTCGGGTCCCGGCTGACGCTGATCTTCCTCGATCCGCTGGTGCGCCGGCTGTTCCCGGACGCACCGGCCCAGACGGGGGTGGCCGGCGAGTCGCTGCTGGCCCGCTTCGACCACCAGGTGCTGGAGCCGTGGTTGGCCGGCCTGCCGACCCTCGGCATGCGGCCCGACGTGGCCCAGGTCGTCGTCCTGGTGGCGCTGATGGTCGGCGCCGCCGCCGTGTTCGCAGCGATGGAGTACGCCTTCGTACGGGTCAGCCGCATGCTCGGTGTGCGCATGATCACCGACCTGCGGCAGCGGCTCGGCGAGCACCTGGTGCGTCTCGGCATGGACTTCCACTCGGGCCGCCGCCTCGGCGACCTGGTGTCGCGGTTGACCTCGGACGTCTCCACCAGCCTGCGCATCCTGACCCTGATGCTCGAGGAGCTGGTGCAGACGCCGTTCGCCGTCGTCGCCTCGTTGGCCGTGGCCTACGCCGCCGAGCCGCTCGCCACCCTCGGCATGCTCGTGTTCCTGCCGGTGGTGGCCCTGCCGGTGGCCAAGATCGGGCCCAAGGTGCGCAAGCGCAGCCGCGCCTCGCAGGAGGTCCTCGGCGACACCACGCAGAGCCTGCTGCAGATGCTGTCGGGGGTGCGGGTGGTCAAGTCCTTCCGCATGGAGGACCGCGAGGCCGAGGAGTTCCGCCGCCGCAACGACGAGTTCGTGCACGAGAGCGGGCGTATGATCCGGGCCCAGGCGACCAGCCTCGGCGTGACTTCGCTGGTGGCCAACGGCGGCATCGGGCTGGTGCTCGGCGCGCTGGTCCTGGTCCACCTGCTGTGGCGGCCGGTGTTCCACGAGGTGAGCACGATGTTCACCTTCTTCGTGGCCATCGCCACGGTGTTCGCGAACGTCAAGCGCCTGACCAAGGCGGTGAGCACGGTCTACACCTCGCTCGGTTCGCTGGATCGCGTGTTCGAGGTCTTCGAACTCCAGCCCACGTTGGACCACTCGCGTGAGTCACGGCCCTACGAGGGGCTGCGCAGCTCCATCCGCTTCGAGGGCGTGAGCTACCGCTACCCCGAGACCGAGGAGGACGCCGTCTCCGACCTCGACTTCACGGTGCGGCGCGGCGAGCGGGTCGCCCTGGTGGGACCGTCGGGGGCCGGCAAGAGCACGGTGCTCGACCTGGTGGCCCGTTTCCAGGATCCGAGTCGCGGCCGCATCCTGGTGGACGGAGCGGACCTGCGCGAGCTGCGCCACGGCGACTGGCTCGACCGCCTGGCCGTGGTCCAGCAGTCGCCGTTCCTGTTCCAGGCCAGCCTGCGCGACAACGTGCGCTACGGCCGGCCCGACGCCGACGACGAGGAGGTCCTGGCCGCCTGTCGCGCCGCCAACCTCGGGCCGCTGTTGGAGCGGCTGCCGCGGGGGCTCGACACCGAGGTCGGCGAGAGCGGGGCGCGTCTGTCGGGCGGCGAGGCGCAGCGCGTGACCATCGCCCGGGCGCTCCTCAAGGACCCGGAACTGCTCCTGCTCGACGAGGCGACGAGCGCGCTCGACACGGCGTCGGAGCGGGTGGTCCAGGAGGCGCTCGACCGCCTGCTCGCCGGGCGCACCTGCGTGGTCATCGCCCACCGGCTGTCCACCGTCCGCGACGCCGACCGCATCCTGGTGCTGGACCAGGGGCGTCTGGTCGAGGAGGGGACCCACGACGAGCTGCTCGAGCGCGGTGGGGTCTATGCGCGGCTGTGGCGCCTGCAGGTCGGCGACGCCCCCGTTCGTTGACGCTCCAGCGGCGCGCCGCCGGACGTCCGGTTCAGTCGGCGCCGACCTCGTCCCGCCGCTCGCGGAGCAGCGCCACCGCGTGGCACTCCACCGTCTCGATCGGACCGCCCGCGCTCTCGGTGGTCTTGCCCTTGAGGTTGACGCGGTCCACCGGCAGCCCGAGCCGCTCGGCGACGAGGGCGCGGATGGAGGCGCGGTGGGGGGCGAGGCGGGGTCGGTCGCAGGCCACGACGAGGTCCACCGACACCGGGGCCATCCGAACTTGCCGCAGCCGCGCCAGCACCTCGTCGAGCAGGTCGAGGCTCGACGCGCCCTCCCAGCGCGGGTCGTCGTCGGGGAACAGGGTGCCGAGGTCGTCGAGGCCGGCGGCGCCGAGGAGCGCGTCCATCAGGGCGTGGAGCACGGCGTCGCCGTCGGAGTGGCCGGCGGGGCCGACCTCGCACGGCAGGCGCAGGCCGCCGAGCACGCAGTCGCGGCCGGGGACCAGGCGGTGGCGGTCCCAGCCGAGACCGATGCGGATGGGGGGGAGGGGCGTCACGGCGTGTCCGGGGAGGGGGCGGCGGCTTCGCGGGCGGCGAGCAGCGCCTCGAGCAGCGGCAGGTCGGCGGGGCGGGTGAGCTTGGGGTTCGGCGCCGTCGCCGCGACCAGCCGCGGGCGGAGGCCGACGGCCTCGAGCACCCGGGCCTCGTCGGTCGGCGGCGGCGCGTCGGCAGGCCAGCGCGTGAACGCGTCGCGCAGCGCCGCGGTGCGCGCCCCCTGCGGGGTCAGCGCCCGCCACAGCCGCGAGCGGTCCACGGTGCGCGCGACGCGGCCGCCGCCGTCGTCCTCCTTGAGGGTGTCGGCGACCGGTTCGGCGAGCAGCGCGGCGTCGGCGTCGCGGACCGCCGCGAGCACCGCGGCCAGGTCGGCGGCGGCGAGGAGGGGGCGCGCGGCGTCGTGGACGACGACGAACTCGGTGCGCGCCGCCTCGACGCCGGCGCGGGACGAGAGCCAGCGCTCGGCCCCGCCGCGGACGACGCGGTCGGCGCCGAGCTCGGCGGCGGAAGCGTTCCAGCGCGCGGCGAGGCCGGCCTCGGTCTCGGCCGAGGCCACGACGACGACCTCCGCGACGTCGGCGACGGCGCGCGCCGCGGCCAGGGACCACGCCAGCACCGGGCGTCCGCCGAGGTCGAGCAGGGCCTTGTCCACGCCGCCCATCCGTCGGCCGCGGCCCGAGGCCAGCACCACGAAGGTCGTGTCCCGCGGCATGGCGGCAGGGTACCATCGGCGCGTGGGCGACACTCCCGCGATGCGCGTCCTCGGCGTGGACCCGGGGACCCGGCTCGCCGGCTGGGCGGTCCTGGCCGAGGGCGGCGCCGCCGGCGAGCCGACCCTGGTCGCCAGCGGGACGCTGCGGCTCGACCGCGGCCGCCCGGACGCGGCCGAGCGCCTGCGGCGCCTCCACGACGGTCTGGGCGAGGTCCTCGACGCGCACCGTCCCGACGTGGTCGCGCTGGAGGCGGCCTACTTCGGGGTCAACGCGCGCTCGGCGCTCAAGCTCGGCGAGGCCCGCGGCGCCGTCCTGCTCCTCGCGGCCACCCGCGGCCTCGCGGTCGCCGAGCTGTCGCCGGCCACGGTGAAGCGTCGCGTCGCCGGGAACGGCAACGCCTCCAAGGAGCAGGTCGCCGCCCTGGTCCGGGTGCGCCTCGCCCTCGACCCGGCCCACGACTTCGCCACCCCCGACGAGTCGGACGCCGCCGCGGTCGCCCTCTGCGCCCTGGTGGAGCGCGCCCTGCCCGCCGCCGCGGCCTCACCCGTCCGCCGCCGCCGCCGCACCCTCCCCCCCGGCGCCCGCTTCCAGGACGGCTCCTGAAGGGGCCGTCGCGGCCCTTGACGGGGGGGGGGATCGGTCATCCTGGGAGCACGGGCCGTGAAGCGTTCTCGCCTCCTCCTCGTGTTCTCCACCCTGGTGGCCCTCCTGACCGTCTGGGGGCTCCGCCACCTGCGGCCGGAGTCCGGGCCGCCGGCGCGGGTCCAGGAGGGCTCTCCGGGTGGGGTTGCGTCTGGCGCCCCAGACGTCGAGAACCGCTCCTCGCCACCTCGCCGCGTGCCCGTCGCTTCCTCCGCCGCGGCGCCGTCCGACGCCGACCGGCTGGTCGTCGCGGTCCGCGAGGCGGACGGTTCGGACGTCCCGGAGGGATGGTTCGCCTGGCCGGTCCCGGCCTCGCCCGACGAGTGCGCCACGGCTGCGATCGTGGATGGTCGGGTCGTCGTCGAGGGCGCGCAGGCCGTCGCCCTGGAGTCCTTCCTCGCCTCCGGGCGGCATCCCCGCGTGGTCGCCGTCGGCGCCGTCGCCGAGCCGGACCTCGTGCTCCGCTCATACGAGGAAGGCCTCGACTGGGAGGTCCTCCTCGCCCCCCTGGGCGACCTCGCCCTCCGCGTCCTGGACACACGGGGCAATCCCCTCGCTGGAGCCGAGGTCTGGGTCGGTGTCCTCCCTCCCGCTGGTGCGGCCCCGGGCGCCCTCACGGCTCGTGACGGTCGGGTTCGGGTGCGCGCCTCTGGGAGCCGAACGTCTCGCTGTTGGGTGCGGGCGGAAGGCTGCCGCTTCGGCGCCTACTCCTTGGAACGGATGTCGGACGAATACGTCGTGCGAGTACCTCGGTGGGTGGGTTACGTGGTCGTCTTCGATCGTCGCTTCCTGCACTTCGCCCTCGAGACGGCCCGACCCGGCGACGGATTCCTTCGGGAGCCCACGCCGCCCTCCGCCTTCGCTTCCCTGGCCGAACGGATCGCCGCTCGGATTCCGCTCGAAGAGTACGAGGACCTGCATTGGTCGGTCTGGCCCGATTGGGATCCCGAGAGAACCCCCCTGCCCTCGAGGTCACGGCAGAGTCCGAACTCGGTCGCGTCCGGAAGTCCCTGCCGATCCTGCCGTTGACGGCGCCGGACTTCGCCGTCTGGCGCCCGGATCTGGGTGTTCCAGATGCCGTTCCGGTCACGGTCCGTTTCCTGGAGACGGTTCCCGACCGGCAGGACCTTCCCGACACCGTCGCGCTCGGCTTCGTGCCGCTGGGGGAGGGTGGACGCGTGGTCGCGAGGCGGGCCTCTCGATGCGGTGGTGACCGTTTCCTGGTCTGGCTCCCGATCGGTCGCTGGGAAGTGCGCAGTCTGCCTTCCCCCGTGGAGCCGATGGGGCTGGGACATGGGGCTTTCGTCCGCCTGGTGGATGGGGACGTCGTCACCGTGGACGACCAGGGTGGTTCGGTGGTGGTCTCCCTCCATCCGCGGTGGTGGAGGTGTTCGTGGCTCGTCCTCGACGAAGACGGTCTCCCCTTCCCCCTGCGTCTCGCACTCGCCCGCCCCGATGCGCCGTGGCCGGGGGTGACGAGTCGAGCTGCCGCTCGACACTGGTTCGAGGGCGACCCGGAGCTTCCGGTCGCCGTCCTCGGCACTCCGGACCCCGCGACGCGCCGCCCCCTCGTCCTCGCCGAGGCGCGTCCCTTCGCCGCCTGGCCCAGCGCCGGGGGCACCCCCTTCCTCGTCGTCGACCACGACGACGTCCTTCCTGCGATGATGCGTTGAACGAGGAGGTTCGACCACGATGCGTGTACTGCTGTTCCTCACACTCTCTCTCGTCCCCTTCCTTGGAGCACCGGGCTGGATCGAGGGCAACGGAGCATCCCGCCCGGACGGCTCGAATCCCTGCCACGGCAAGGCGATTGCGTTCCAGGATCCCGAGGAAGGCTGGGGCCTGGTCTGCCCTGGTCACTCGGCCTGTTCGCTTTCGATTCCCTGTCTCCTCTTCACCAAGGAGGACCCGATCTTCAGCGTGCAATGGTGCGGCTGCCCCGATGACGACGACGATGGCGATCGTCCGTCTTGGGACTGCGGCGTCGATCTCGTGAGTGCCATGGACGGACCTTGGAGGCCTGCCTGCTCAGGCGGTTGCGGCCAAGGGGAATACTGTTCCCTGGCCACGCCGATCGGCTTGGCGAAGTGCTACTGCGACGGTTGATCGGATACGAGAGGGCGCTGCTCCTTCCCATTGCTGGCAGCACCTCGGATTCCCACGGAAAGAGTGGGAGCAGGAGGCTCGATATGTGACCCGCGGAGGGGTGGTGCGTCTGCTTCGGTGTGGAGCGGCGGGGGGAGCTTGCGGTGCGGATCACGGCGGTGGTCGTGATGGTGGCGGCATTGCGCGGCTTTGGGGCGTGGCGGGTCGGGCCGCCGCCGAATCCGCTCGACCCGGCGGTGGGGCCGCCGACGCTGGTCCCCGACCTGGAGCGGGCCGACGTGGTGGAGCTGTCGTGGCTGCCCGGGCTCGGCGCGGCGCGGGCCCGCGCGGTGGTGGAAGCGCGTCCCTTCCTGCCGCGGCCGCTGACCCCGGAACGACTGGCGCTGGTCCCCGGGGTCGGCGAGGCCACCGCGGCGGAGGTCGCCGCCTTCTACGCCGCGGCCGGCGGGCGCGCGGCCCGGCGCGGCGTCGCGGGGGCTGCCGGGGGTGACGACGGGTTCGCTCCCGCCGCGGGCGGCGGGGAGCGCGACCCGCCTCGGTAGAATCGCGCCGTGGAAGGCGTGGCCGCCCCCTCCGAGGCCGTCCGGGAGCTCGTGCGACGAGCCCTGGACGAGGACCGCGCCGCCGAGGACGCGACCACCCTGGCCGTGGTGCCGCCCTCGGCCCGCGCCGAGGCCCGGGTGCTCGCCCGCGCCGAGGGCGTCCTCGCCGGGATGCCGTGGGCGCTGGCCGCCTTCCGCGAGCTCGACCCCGCGGTGGGGGTGCTCCACGCGCTCGAGGACGGCGCCGCGCTGGCGCCCGGCGACGAGGTGCTGCGGTTGGAAGGCGCGGCCCGCGCCCTCCTCGCCGCCGAGCGCGTGGCCCTGAACTTCCTGCAGCAGCTGTCGGGCGTCGCCACCCTGACCCGGCGCGCGGTGGCGGCCGCCGAGGGGCGGCTGCAGGTCCTGCCGACGCGGAAGACCGTGCCCGGGCTGCGCGACGCACAGCGCCACGCCGTGCGCGCCGGCGGCGGCGTGGACCACCGCCGCGACCTCGCCGACCAGCTGCTGCTGAAGGAGAACCACTTCGCCCTTTCCGGGCTGTCCTACGCCGAGACCGTGGCCCGCGCCGTCGCGGCCGCCGCGGGGCGGGTCGTCGGCGCCGAGGCCCGCTCGGTGGAGGAGGCCGAGGCCGCGTTGTCGGCCGGCGCCGACTACGTGCTGCTCGACAACTTCACGCCCGAGGAACTCGCCGCCGCCGTGGCCGAGCTGCGCTCGCGCCATCCGCGCGCCGTGTTGGAGGCGAGCGGCGGGTTGCACCCCGACGACCTGGTCCGGCTCGCCGGACTCGGGCTCGACCGGGTCTCGCTGGGCGCACTGACGCATTCGCCGCCGGCCCTGGACCTCTCCCTCCTGCTCGAGCCCCGGGGGGACGCGGCGTGAGGCGCTGGTACCCCCGACTCCTCGCCCTGCCGCGCCCGCTGCGGCTCGTCGTCGGGGGCGCCGCCGTCGCCCTCGTCGTCCTCGCCTCGATGGTGCCCGGCGTCTCCGGAGAGGAGGGGGTGCTCGACTGGCGCGTCTACGTCCAGAACGGACTCCACCTCGTGCTCTACGGCGTGGTCGCCGTGGCCCTCGCCCTGGCCTTCGGTCTGGACGCGGCCCGGGCCGGGCGCCGCCTCCTCCTGCCGCTCGCCGGCGCGCTGGCCCTGGCGGTGCTCGACGAGTGGCTGCAGGGCGCCAACCCCGCCCGCAGCTCGTCGGTGTGGGACCTCGGCACCGACCTGTTCGGCGCCGCCTTCGCCCTGCGGCTCGCCGCGTGGTCGTCGCGCGACGCGCCGTTCCCCTGGGGCACCGCCCTCCTCTTCGTCGGCCTCGCCGCGGCGTGGACGCTGGTGCCGTCCTTCGCCCCGGAGTGGCCGCTACGCTCCACGCCTCCCCCTTCGTCATGAGCGCCGATTCCCTCTCGCATCCGGACCCGACCGCCACCTACCGCTCGCCGCTCGCCGCCCGCTACGCGAGCCGGCCGATGCAGGAGAACTTCTCGGAGCGCCGCCGCGCCCTGGTGTGGCGCGACCTCTGGATCGCGCTGGCCGAGAGCGAGCGCGAACTCGGCCTGGACGTCCCCGAGGAGGCGATCGCCGCGATGCGGGAGCACCGCGACGACCTCGACCTGGCGCGGGTCGCCGAGCTCGAGTCCGAGCTGCGCCACGACGTCATGGCCCACGTCCACGCCTTCGGCGAGGTCGCTCCGGCGGCCAAACCGTTCCTGCACCTCGGTGCGACCTCCTGCTTCGTCGCCGACGGTTCCGACCTGGTCCTGATGCGCGACGGGCTCGACCTCCTGCGCGCGCGGCTGGTCCAGGTGATCCGGGACCTCGCCGGGTTCTGCCGCGAACACGCCGACCTTCCGGTACTCGGCTTCACCCACTTCCAGCCGGCGCAGCCGACCACCCTCGGCAAGCGGGCCGGGCTGTGGCTGCAGGACCTGGTCATGGACCTCGGCGAGGTCGAGCGCATCCGCGACGAACTGCCGTTCCGCGGCGTCAAGGGCACCACCGGC
>Ga0256830_1001219_pt1 | contig 18474 bp, 13 predicted proteins | sample 128326metaG_FD_190537 | JGI IMG/M metagenome (GOLD analysis project Ga0256830, IMG submission 190537) | Hydrothermal vent microbial communities from Lau Basin, Pacific Ocean - 128-326 | ecosystem: Environmental > Aquatic > Marine > Hydrothermal vents | place: Pacific Ocean: Lau Basin | collected... | reverse complement strand
GCCGGTCAGGTTTTGGGGCAACAGAAAAATATAGAAAAAATTGCCAAAAAATATTCAAAATATAAAGATTTTATATTTTTGGGAAGAAAATACGGCTACCCCATAGCTTTGGAAGGCGCTTTAAAACTAAAAGAAATTTCTTATATTCATGCTGAGGCTTATGCGGGAGGAGAGCTTAAGCATGGTCCGATTGCCTTAATAGATGCAAATTTTCCGACTTTCTGTATTGCCCAAAGGGGTCTTGTGTATAATAAAATGCTCTCAAATATGGAAGAAATTAAAGCAAGAAATGGCAAACTTTTTTGTGTCGCAACAGCAGGGGATAAGAAAATGGAAAAAATAGCCGATGATGTTATTTTTACACCCAAAAGCTCGGAATTTATTTCTCCCATTCTTTCTGTCGTGGTGGCGCAGCTTTTTGCATATTTTGTGGCGCGCAGTCTGAAAAAAGATATTGATAAGCCTAGAAATCTTGCCAAAAGCGTAACGGTGGAGTAATATTTTCTATATTTTATGAGCGCAATAAATCTAAAAATAAAAAAACAAATTTCAGGGGCTTTGGGGCGAAGCGGTATTTTATCTACGCCACATGGTGATATCAAGACTCCGGCGTTTGTAACTGTGGGGACATTGGCGGCGGTAAAAGCTTTGAGTCCGGAGGAGTTAAGGAGCATCGGTTCTCAAATTGTTTTGGGAAACACCTATCATCTTTATCTTCAGCCGGGGGAAGATGTGGTTTCTGATGCCGGAGGTATGGGAAAGTTTATGAATTGGTCTGGTCCAACCATGACAGACTCCGGGGGTTTTCAGGTTTTTTCTTTGGGTTTTGCTTATAAAAAGGGTGTAAGCAAAATAGCAAAAGAAGCGCCAACTGAAGCCGAATTGGAAGGAAAAGATGATGATTTTCAGTCAGAACATTCTTCTCTGGCAAAAATAGATGAGAATGGCGTAACTTTTAAGTCTCATTTGGACGGTTCAACTCACAGATTTACTCCGGAAAGCTCAATAGCTATTCAACAAAAACTTGGCGCTGATATGATTTTTGCCTTTGATGAATGCACCTCCCCGCTTGCTGAAAAAATATATATGAAAAAGGCGCTTGCCAGAACGCACAGATGGGCGAAAAGATGCCTGGATGCTCATACAAAAGAAGATCAAGCGCTTTTTGGGATAGTTCAAGGAGGCAGGTATAAAGATCTAAGAGAAGAGAGCGCAAAATATATTGCATCACTTCCTTTTGAAGGTTTTGGGATAGGCGGTTCTTTTGATAAAGACGACATGAAAGAAATAGTTGAGCTGGTAAATAAAATCTTGCCGGAAGATAAGCCCAAACATATGCTTGGGATAGGCGAGGTAGAGGATCTTTTTGAAGGTATTGAAAGAGGAGTGGATCTTTTTGATTGTGTTATACCGACGCGTTTGGCCAGACACGGAGTTCTTTTTACAAAAAATGGAAAATTCAATATTAAAAAAATAGAAAATCAAAGAAAATTTGAGCCGATAGTTTCAGGCTGTGAATGTTATGCTTGTAAAAATTACACTAAAGCTTATCTTTGTCATCTTTTGCGAGCGGGGGAGATATTAGGCCACAGATTGGCATCAATACACAACTTATACTTTTTGGTTTCTTTGGTGGATAAAATAAGGGAGTCTATTTTAAAAGATTATTTTTTTGAGTTTAAAAAAGAGTTTTTAAAAAAGTATAAAAAAGCATAAGAATAAAATATAAATGTAAATAAATTTTTAGAATATATATTAAAAATCTTAAAATCCACCAAGTAAATGACGATCGTCATTTACTTGGTGGATTTTAAGATTGCTGTAATAATTGTTGTTTTTTGTAAGATTTTATGTATAATCAAATTGTATTGTAAAAAAGGAGGATATGCTAGTGTGTCATTCAGAATTTACTAAGCTTATGCTTGAAGTTTGCGGTGAAGAAAGGCGAATGATTCTATGCAAAGAAGAGGACTTTAAAAACTTAAGTGAACGAAAAAGACAAAGTCTTTTTAGAAATGCTTTTCCCGACTTATCGCAAGGAGTCTGTTTTTTAAAAAGAAAAATCAAATATCGAGCAGTAAGCTGTTTTAAGTTGTATTCCAGTCAATTTGATGAAATGATTCATCATCTTCAAAGACAAAATGATTGGGATGAAACTCGTTTTGTAGCCTTATGGCTGTTTGAGGATGATGGAAAAAATTATTGCGGCGCTAAGCCGGCAGTTGTAAATTAATCTTCAGATAAAGCAGAGAAGTATGTGCTGCGGATTTTGATGAAGTTTTGGTGGTTGTATTGTTTCTTTTTTTATATTATCTGTTAAGGTAAGGCAGAGGAGCGTGAATTATGAATTTTGATGAGGCTTTGGCGCTTGTGTATGAGGCTTTCAAAGAAGTTTTTAAAAGGAAGCCTTGTTCTCCTTTGGAGAAGGTCGTTTGTTGTCGGGATCAAATATCAAAGATAATAAAAGAAAAGACGGGAGTTGAGCCCATTTGCACAAATAGCTCAACCATGAGAGATGTGGCACTTTCCATCGTGGATGCGCTGGTCTAAGTTTAAGCATCAGTTTCAACCCAAAAGCATAGTTTGCTTTTGGGTCTTTTTTTATTTTACATTATTTTAAATATTCAAGAATTTAATGCCTCTTTTTCTAATTCATATTTATCTCTCTTTTGATAACAGAATAATCTCTTTTTAATTTATCAGCTATCCATTTTTTCTTTTGCCCATTCTTAAATACAATTCTATTTCTTCTCTTTCTTCAAAAGAAAGCTTTGAATAAGTATTATTCATATTTGTGTTTATTTACTTTTTACAAACTTTTTACAAGGATAATTGTATTGCGTTAGTTTTTCAAATTTAAGATACGAACATTTGACAAGTCAAATAGTATATATTACTGTTGCAAATAGATATTTTGTAATATATTATAAAATATTGTTACCTTTAATTAAAAAGAAGGTTTTGAAAACAAGCAAGATAGGAGAACTTTAATGAAAATTTTAGTAATTGATGATAATCCTATACATATTGCATCTGCCCAGGTGTTTGCTGTCGATCATGAATTGACGACAGCTGCAGATTATGATGAAGCCATTAAACTGCTTGAGGACAAATGGGATGTCGTATTATGCGATCTTCTTATGCCTGCTGGATTTGATAAACAAGGTCCAATCGGAAAAAAATTTTCCGGCCAAGAAATGCCTGTCGGATTTGGGTTAGCCTTAATGTTTGCACTTCGTGGCGCAAAATATGTTGCAGTTGCAACAGATAGCAATCACCACGATCATCCGGCAAGTGCTATGTTTGATTATTTGGGAGCTTACAACAGTAATCCTTGTTTTAATGTTAATGGGGCTCATCTCGGGTTCTATTTTACTCCCTGCTTAGATGGTGAGGGAAAAAACTGGAAAAATGTTCTCAATAAAGTTATGATGAGAGTTGATACAAACACAGAAGTGAGTTTTGGCCTCAAAGAAGGGGCACGTGAGGCATAAGCATCTCTTCAACCCAAAAGCATATTTTGCTTTTGGGTCTTTTTTCAAAAAAAACGGCTCATTTCCTTGAGCCGTTTTTTGAGCCGATTATTTTACGTTATTTTGGGCTGGGGGCTTGAAATTTTAGAAAAAATGTGTTTTTATGATTTTGATCTTTAAATTTAAAGGAGCTTCTAAAATGCATCCGATTGTAATCATTATTTTGGCTTATTTTATTTTAGAGCTTTTCTCTAAATTTTTTAAAGCTCCCTTAAGTGAAGAGTTTAAAAATTTTATAAAAAAGGATAATCTTAAGGTAACAGTGCAAGTGTGCTTTTTTTGTCCGATAGCCGAAGAGCTTTTATACAGAGGTATTCCTTTATTGGCTATGTCTTTTAGTAAGGTGCTTGCTTATTCTCTTTTTTTAATTTTTGGGTTTATTTTTATTTTTAGCCATAAAAATAATTATAAAAGCGCATTTATCAAGGTTGTTCCTTCATTTATTTTACATGCTTTTTTATATGCTTATATGGCGATTGTTTACGGCTTGGTTTGGGCTATTTTTACACACTGTTTGTATAATTGCATTGCACTTTTTCAGAAAAGAAAAGAGATAAGAGGAAAATAAGAAAGTTTATTAAAAGCCCCTATGCGGGCTTTTTTCTTTTTCTTGTTTTTGTGTGTTATTATTAATATGTTAATTTTAAAATTTATTATTAAAATGCAATTTAAAGTTTTTACACCAACAGAATATACGGAGGTTTTAAATGAGGGCTTGGCTGACTTTGCCGCTGTCTTGGAGGGGGAAATTTCAGAATACCGGGTAAATCAAGGGAAGTGGATTTTTTTTAAGATAAAAGATGAAAATTCTGTTTTGGATTGCTTTTCCACAAGCTTTCAAATAAAGACACCGCTTGAAGATGGTATGCGGGTGAGGCTTTACGGTATACCAAAAATATATTCAAAGTCGGGGAGATTTAGTTTAACCGTGCAGTGGGTGGAAGCTTCGGGTGAGGGCTCTTTAAAAAGAGCTTTTGAGCTTTTAAAAGAGGAATTGAAAAAGGAAGGGCTTTTTTCCTTATCACGTAAAAGGGAAATTCCAAAATTTCCCAATAAAATCGGATTGATAACATCAAAGGAATCAGCGGCTTATAAGGATTTCCTAAAGATTATTTCCGAAAGGTTTCCAATGGAAATTTCCTTATTCAATGTTTCCGTTCAAGGGGAAAATTCCATCTCAGAGATAATTTCCGCATTTGAATATTTTAATGATAATAAGGAAAAATTTGATCTTGTGGTTTTGACAAGAGGCGGGGGCTCTTTGGAGGATTTGAAAGCTTTTAATTCCCGTGAAGTGGCTTATGCGGTTTTTGGCTCAAAGCTTCCGGTGGTTTGCGGGGTGGGACATGAGCAGGATATTTCTTTGGCGGATTTTGTTTCTGACTTGAGGGCTTCAACTCCTTCTAATGCCGCTGAGCTTATTTCTCCACAAAAAAAGTATTTGATAAATGAAATAGAAGATAAAATAAAAAAGGTAAATTATCTTTTTGAAAATATTATGGATAAATTTAAAGTAAAAGATAAAATTTTTAAAATAGAAAAGTCCTTTTGTAACCTTTTAAATTGCAAAAAAACGGAACTGAGTAAAAATATAAATTTATTGGAATATTTTTTATATGGGAAAATAAGAAAATTTACGGAGCTGGATAATTATTTTTTAAATAATTTGAAAATATTCAGCCAAAAGATTATAATGCAAAAGTCAAACATAGACAGTAAAGTAAAAATAATAGAAAGTCTAAATCCAAAAGCCATTTTAAAAAGAGGCTACAGCATAACCAGGATAAATAAAAAAATTGTAAATACTGTAAAGTCCATTAAAGAAAAAGATAAGGTGAATATTATGCTTAGTGATGGAAATTTTAATTCGGAGGTTTTAAAAATAAATAAAGAATAAAAAAAATGAAAAAAAATTTTAATTTTTCAAAATCATATAAAGAATTGGAAAAAATAGCGGAAGAATTTGAAACAGAAGATATTTCTCTTGAAGACGGTTTAAAGAAGTTTGAAAAAGGCTTAAGTTTGGCAAAAGATTGCAAGGAATATTTAAAGAAAGTTGAGAATAAAATTATAGAAATAAAAAAGAAGCATAAGTAATTTGCAATTTATGGTTTAAAGTTGATTATTTTTTAATTAAAAATAATCAACTATCAATCATAAGTCTTAAATTAAGTGAAAGATTATTTGGTATTTGATCTTGAAACACAAAATTCTTTTGATGATGTGGGGGGAAGAGCTTACCCGCATCTTTTAAAAATATCTGTGGCCGGAGTATATTCTTACAGGCAAAACAAGTATTTTATTTTTGAGGAAGATCAGTTGGATGAGTTTGAGGAGATGATAAAAAAAACGGAGCTGCTTGTGGGTTTTAATACAAAATATTTTGATAATGCGGTGCTTCAGCCGTATTTGAAAGAAGTAGATTTAAAAAAAGTGCCGGCATGCGATATAATGGAGGACATTGCAAATGTTTTAGGCCACAGGCTTTCTTTGGATGCGATTGCCAAGGCAACTTTAAATACGAAAAAAAGCGGGCATGGTCTTGATGCCATAAAATATTTTAAAGAGGGAAACTTGGATGCTTTAAAAAGTTATTGCTTGGATGATGTAAGGATAACGAAAGATATTTTTGATTTTGGAAGAAAATACAAAGAGCTTTATTACAATGAAAAGGGGAGCGATAAAAAATTAACCATTCCGGTTTATTGGGATGATTATAATATTGAATTTAAAAATAAACCTGGAGGATATTTCAGCCAAAAGAAAAATGATAATGAGAAAAATTTATCCGGAGATGAGGATAAACCAAAAAAGAAAAAAGAAGGTTTTGCTGTTTCTCAAACCGGCGATAATTATTCTTTATTTTAGCAGGGGAAGGCATAAATTGCAGTCTCAGAAATATTTGGGATAAATTAGCACTCTTGACCTGAGAGTGCTAATTTGCTATCTTTAAGTTAAAGATGTTGTTTGGGCGGGAAATGTTGTTTTTTCTCGGTTTTCAATTTATGATTTTAATAAGGACTTAGTGATTTTTTCGCCAACAGCATCAATTTAAAACTTAAATTTTTTATTATGCAATTAAATAATTTCACCACAAAGGCTCAGGAGGTTTTATTGAGAGCGCAAGAGCTGGCAGTTTCAAATTCACAGTCTCAAATAGATTCTCCTCATCTTTTGTATGCCCTTGCCGCTCAAGAGGAGTCTGTTGTTATGAGCGTTTTAAGAAAACTGGAGATTGATTTAAATTCCATTAAAAGAGACACGATAGATTTGGTGAATTCTTTGCCAAAAAATAATTCTCAAAGCCTTACTTTTGGAAGAGTGAATGTAACCTTGGGTTTGGCGGAGATATTTGAAAGATCTATACAAATATCAACAGCTTTGAAAGATGAGTTTATTTCTTGCGAGCATCTTTTTTTGGCATTTTTTGAAACAAATTCACCTGCAAAAGTTCTTTTGGAAAGATATGGGGTTAATAAAGAAGATATATTGAAGGAATTGGCAAAAATAAGAGGAGATCAGAGGATAACCGACCCTGAGCCCGAAACAAAGTATCAAGTATTGAAAAAATATACAATTAATCTTACTGAACTTGCAAAAGAAAATAAACTTGACCCCGTTGTGGGAAGAGATAAAGAAATAAGAAGAGTTATGCAGGTTTTATCCAGGAGAACGAAAAATAATCCAGTTTTAATAGGTGAGCCCGGAACGGGGAAAACCGCTATAGCGGAAGGACTTGCCCAGAGGATAGTTGCCGGCGATGTTCCGGAATCTTTAAAAAATAGGGAGTTGATATCTTTAGATCTTGGAGCATTGATAGCGGGCACTAAATTCAGGGGTGAGTTTGAAGATAGATTGAAGGCGGTTTTAAAAGAAATAAAAAAACAGGAGGATAGGGTTATTTTATTTATAGATGAACTTCACACAATAGTCGGGGCCGGTTCCGTTGAGGGCTCTATGGATGCGTCAAATATGCTAAAGCCGGCTTTGGCAAGAGGGGAGCTGCATACTGTTGGAGCAACGACACTAAAAGAGTATCAGAAATATATAGAAAAAGATCAGGCGCTTGAAAGAAGATTTCAACCGGTAATGGTGCAGGAACCGGATGTTGAGGATGCGATATCAATTTTAAGAGGTATAAAAGAAAAGTATGAGGTTCATCATGGGGTTCGTATAACCGATCCGGCTTTGGTTGCCGCGGTTGAACTTTCCGACAGATATATTTCGGACAGATTTTTACCGGACAAAGCCATAGACCTTATGGATGAGGCGGCGGCGGAATTGCGTATGGAGATAGATTCTATGCCTCAGGAACTGGATACGCTTAAAAGAAAGATAATGAAACTAAAAATAGAGAAAACCGCTTTGGAGAAAGAGGAGGATGAAGAATCAAAAGAAAGATTGAAATTTATCAGAAAAACCTTATCTTCCTTAAAAGAGCAAAGTAATATCTTGGAAACTCAATGGAATATAGAGAAAGAGATAATATCAAAAATAAGGGAGTTAAAAAGAAAAATTGATGAATTGAGGCAAACAGCAGAAACCGAAGAAAAAAAACCAAATCTTCAGCGAGTCGCTGAGATAAGATATGGAGAGATTCCAAAAATTGAAAAAGAGATTTTAAAACAAGAGCAAAAACTGCAAAATGTTCAAGGTTCAAACAGAATTTTAAAAGAAGAGATTTCCGAGGAGGATATAGCCAAGGTTATATCCAGATGGACGGGAATAAAGATTTCAAAAATTCTTCAGGAAGAAGCAAAAAGACTTTTGGATATGGAAGCGGTTTTGAAAAAAAGAGTTGTTGGGCAAGATGAGGCGATTGATGCAATTTCCAATGCGGTCAGAAGATCTCGTTCCGGCATCTCGGATGAAAATAAGCCGATAGGGTCTTTTATGTTTTTGGGTCCGACCGGAGTGGGAAAGACTGAGCTTGCAAAAGCGATTGCGGAGTTTATGTTTCAATCCGAATCTGCCATAATAAAGATTGATATGTCAGAATATATGGAAAAACACTCGGTTGCAAAAATGATAGGTTCTCCTCCGGGATATGTTGGTTATGAAGAGGGGGGTCAGTTAACAGAGCTGGTTAGAAAAAAGCCTTACAGTGTTGTGTTGTTTGATGAGATAGAAAAGGCTCATCCGGAAACATTCAATTTGTTGCTTCAAATATTGGATGAAGGTAATTTAACGGATTCAAAAGGCAGAAAAGTTAACTTTAAAAATACCATAATTATAATGACTTCAAATGCCGGATCGGAAAGCTTGTCTGAGATGAATGATCTTGGATTTTCTGATGAGGAAACAAAAACTCAAAGGGCAAAACATAAGGAAATAATAGGGAAAATAAATCAGTCGTTAAAAGAAACTTTTAAACCGGAATTTTTAAACAGGATAGATGAAATAATAGTTTTTAATCCATTGAATGAGGAAATTCTTAAGGAAATTCTTGAAATTCAATTAGGAAAACTTTATCTTTCCTTAAAGGAAAAAAGAATAAAAGTAAAAGTTACAAAAAGGCTTAAAGATTTTCTGGTTAAAAAATGCACCGATTTTCATTATGGCGCTCGGCCATTGAAGCGTTTGATACAAAAAAATCTGCTTGATAATTTATCAAAAAAAATAATAAAAGGTGAATTAAAAAGTGGAAAAAGTGTGACCATAGACTTAAAAAATGCTAATATTGAATTGAGGGTGAAAAAGTAATTTTTTGCTTTAAAATAAAATATTCACCCTTTGGCTTTTAAAAGCCAAAGGGTGAATATTTTTAAAATTTTATTTTGGATTTAATTTAAGATATACTGAAACTTTCTTTTTTACATAGTCCAAATATATTTTTTCTTATAAAAATATTTTAATTTAAAATGATGCGGTTTAAAAAAGCAATTTTATTTTCATTGATATTTTTTCTTATTTTTGAATCAGCTGTTTTTTTTAATACTTTTTTTTGGTGGTCTTTTTCCTTTTCTTTTCTATTCTCATTATTTTTCTCATGGTATTTTTTAAAAAAAACTTCCTTGCTCACCGAGACGGTTTTACTGTCTCTTTTGGGTTTTTCTCTTTTATATTTGATACAGAATTTTCAGATAAAGCAGATAATAATTATAATTTTAAGTTTTTGTTTTTTTCTCTTGTTTAAGCCTGATTTTAAAAAATCTCATTTGATACTTATATCTTTTTTTGAAATTCTTTTGGGATTTTCTTTATTGTTTGCATACAGCTTTTTTTATGAGTTGAGTTTGTGGCCGGCTCTAATTTTAACTTTTCTTTTATCACTTTTGATATTTTTTTCTTCCATTGCGGGGGTTTTGAGGCTTAACTCGGTGTTAAAACTCAGGCTCTTTTATTTTTCTTTAATTGTTGCTATTGTAATGTCTGAGCTTTACTGGTTAATTATAAAATTTTCTTTTGATTTTTTTACATCCGGTTTTATTTTATTTTTAATATATTATGCAATCTGGGATATAAGTATTCGTTATTTTGCCAACAGTCTGACTAAAAAATCAATTTATTTTATTTTAACACTTTTACTTGTGATGCTTTTTTCGGTATTTTTTGCAATTAAGTTTTATTTCTAGCCGCTTTGCCAAGGTATGTATTGTGTCTGCTGTGAAAAAAGTTTTTATTTTTTAATTTATTTATTATGAAAAAAAATATTTTAAATATTCTGTTGATCTTTTTTATTGGTGGTGTGGCCGGAGTCATTTTTTCCAACATTTTATTGCCGAAGATTTCCAGCATTCCGGTATTTTCAAAAATAGACTGGTTGAATAATTTTAAGGATCAAACTGTAATAATAAATAAAACTGAGAAGATAAATATAAATGAACAGAAAATTTTAAAAAGCGCCATAGAAAAAAACAGCTTATCGGAAGTGAGTATAAAAAGTTTTAAAAATAATAAATTTCTTTCTTCCGGTTTCGGCTTTATCGTAAGCTCTGATGGTCTGGTTGTAACAAGAAGAGAGGCGGTTTCAAGTGTTGCAGACAAAATAATAGTGACTCAAGGTTCAAAAGAATTTTCAGCGGAAATATTTAAAAAGATAGATGACTACGGATTGGTTTTTTTAAAATCGGAAATTTCAAATTTACCGCTTGTATCTTTTGCTGATTCTTTATCAGATCTTTCATTGGGAAGCAAGGTCTTTTTGTTGGGGAAGAAAAAAGGCTCGGAGGCTGAAGTTAATTTTGTAAATGTGGGTTTTATAAAAAGCATAGATGACCATATTATTGAAACAAATATCAAAGAAGAAATTCTCTACAGTTCTGGCACTCCGCTTTTGGATTTGAAAGGAGATGTATTGGGAATCAATTTTACGAATTCTTCCGGTTATGTCTTCTCGGTTTCGGCAAATATTATTAAAGAGTTTTTGTTTTCAAGCGAGTGAGGGAAATAAAGCCTTAGTTTTTAATTGGAGTAATGGGGAAATTAAGGTATTAAACTTTCCCTAAAAATTAATAAGGAAATAAAAAAACACTTTCTACAGAAAGTGTTTTTTTATTTCCTTATAAAGTATTGATTTTTCCTTATGAATGTTTTATACTTCCCAATGCTTGCAAATGACAGATTTGAAAGTTTAATAAGGAAATTTTAAGTTTTTAAAAAAGATGTATAATTTTGATTTTGAGGAAAATGAAAAATGGAAAAAGGTTTTGGAGCTCAGCTTTGCTGTTTGGAAAGTTTCAGATTTATCTTTGAAAGATCAAGTCTTAAAAGATAAAATAAAAGATATTTCAAAAAATATTCTTTTAAATTATACAAACTATGTTTCTGAAGATGAGAATGGAGGGGAAAGGGAAATTATATTTTTTATAGATTCTTTAATTGCTTTACTTTCTCTGGCTCAAAAAATAAGCAGCCTCAGAGAAATAAATTTTCTTATTTTAAAAAATGAATATAAAAAGATAAAATTTGCTTTATTGGCAAAGTTGGAAGCCAAGCAATTAAATCAAAAAATAGATCAATCAAAAGAAGAAAAAGCACTTAATCTGCAGAAAAAAATATTTGAACCTTCAGTCGGGAAAAAAGATCATCTTAGCGGGACAAATTTAAAAGAAAAGAAAGAGGAAGCTGTTTTGGGCAGAAAAATAAAAATGACGGAAGTTAAGAAAAAAGGAAAACAAAAAAAAGAAATACCAAAGTATATTGACAAAAGTTTAAGCCAAAGAGAAGATATGCTTTTAAATTTTTTTAAGGTCAGAAAAGACAAGCAAATAAGACTAAAAGATGTAAAAAAACTTTTCCCAAAAGTTACAGACAGGACAATAAGGAATGATCTTAAGAGTTTATGCAATAAAGGTTTTATTGAAAGATCACAAAGCAAGGGGCAAGGCAGTTTTTATTTTTTGGCGGAAGTTTAATTTTCTCAAATAAGTAATTTTGTTAATCTTTTTATTTAAAAAAGTATTTTCATTCTTTTAAAAATAAAATGATGGGGAAATAATAAGGAAATGCATATTTTAATAAGGAAATAAAGGGAAATAATAGGGAAATATATATTTTAATAAGGAAATATAGATATATTTCCTTATTAAAATGTAAAAAATAAAATAAAAAATATTTTTTATTTTATTTTTTATTATAATTTTTATTTTAAATATTTAAATATGAAAATAGAAAACTATGATTTTTTTGATAAGACTTTGCCGGTAAAAAAATTTTCAGCATTTTTTATTTTATTTTAAAATAAAAAATGCTGAAAATTTTTTTAAGTTTTTAAAGAGTAGGATTAAAGTTGATTGTGTATAACTTATTTTTTAAAATTATTTTTTCATTTTTAAAATAAAAAACTTTTGTAAAGTTATCCACAAAAACATTTTGTATCCTTGCCGGCAAAAAATACAAGAAGATTTTTTTTACTAAAAAATCTTTATTGTTATCAGCTTATTTTATTCTTGCTTTTTTATCCTATTAGTGTTATTTTATTTTTTTGAAGAGAGCTTCATTTGTATTGATAAGCTTTTTTCTTTTTGATATAATTATTTTAATTCAGAAATAAAAATATTTTTAATATCGTAAAAATAGCTATTGATATAAAGCTTCAAAAATGATATTATTATTTTGTGGGTTGTGATACCTTTTTTCTGTGTATATTTATTTAGAGTTTTAAAAATTATTTAGTCAATACTTTTTGGATTATTCTTGAGTGATTCAAAAAGTGCTGATTTAGATAATTTTCAGAAAGGCAAGGACATTGAAAATTGAATAAGAGGATTCTGGATTTTGTAAAAGTTGTTTAAGAGTTGTTGTTTTAGAATTTTTAATAAGGAAATTTTAATTTCCTTATTAAAGAATACAATTAGGAAACAAAAAATAAAACAGAATTTCCTTATCAAGTCCTTAAATTAATTTGAGATGTAATAGTTCAGAGTATAAAGAGTAGGTCGATCCCTTGGGAACTCGATTCTAAATTGCTCTGGATATTTATGTATTGAGTATTGAGAGGATATATAATTAAAAATGATTAATAACTTTTTAAGTAAACTTATCTGCTGAATAAATAAATATGGCAGACAAGTTTGCGTTCAAGGAGAATAATTATGAATCCATTATCAAGTAGAGCAAAGAAGAAATTCAAGCAATTTCTTTCTGTAGCTTTAACTTTGACAACAACGCTTGTATTATCAGGGCTAACAATGTTAGTGCCTGTAGCACCTGCAGCAAATGCAGCGTTGGTAGAAGGTAGTCTTATAAAGACTGCAGACGCACCGGAGGTTTACATTATAAATGATAAAGCTCACGGTTCATACCTGGGATGGAAGAGACACATCTTTAACCCCGAGGTATTTAATATGTATGGTCATTTAAAATGGGAAAATATTCAAATAGTTTCTCAAGCGGTACTTGACTCATACGAAACATCTGACCTTTATAAGTCAGATACTGATCCAAGAGTTTACTCTTTGGAAGAAACAGGAACTTCAGCCGTAAAACATCATGTAACAGATTTGGCAACCTTTGATTGTAAAGGATACAGCTGGGATCAGGTTTTCATAGTAAATGAAAAAGAAGTTAACTACTACGCAACTGGTTCAGCAGAAACTTGTGGAACAACAACTCCAACAGTTGGCTCAGGTCTTTCAGTAAGCTTGGCTTCTGATACACCCGCAGCATCTACAATTCTTTCAGATACGGATTCAACTGGAATCTATCCACAAGCATTAATTCCTTTCACTGCAGTGAATTTTGCAGCCGGATCTGACGGAGATGTAAAAGTAACAACTGTTAAATTCAAAAGAGCCGGAATCGCCAATGATTCAGATCTTGGAAATCTTTATCTTTACGATGGAGATACAAGATTGGCAGAATACACATCTTTCAATAATAAAGTTGTAACCTTTACAAATACAGCCGGACTTTTCTCGGTGGCAAAAGGAACAACCAAAAAAATTACTTTGAAAGGTGATTTGGCTAAAGTTGCCGGAGGAGTTTCTCCTTCATTAACAATCGGATTTGATCTTGTATCATCTTCGGATGTTGTAACTGACGGAGCAACAGTTTCCGGATCATTTCCTGTAGCGGGAAATAAGATGACAACAGCCAGAGTTGCAGACCTTGGATCGTTGTATTTTTCTTCTTACACAACTTACCCAACAACCATAAAAGCTGATGATACAAATAAAGAGCTATGGAGATTTAACCTAAATGCAAGCTCTCAAGATATGGAGGTAAGAAGAATCAAGTTGACAATGATTGGAACAATCTCTCAGTCAGATATCCAAAATCTAAGACTTGAGGTTGCTGGTTCACAGGTTGGCAGCACCGCTTCAATAGGTTCTGACAATACTGTAGTCTTTGATCTTTCATCATCTCCTATAAGTGTGACTGCCGGACAAACAAAGACGGTTATCCTAAGAGGTGATATGATGGGTGGAGCCGGAAGAGTATTCAAGTTTACAATCCAAAGATCTGCTGATGTATCAGTTTATGATACAAACTACAATGTTTTTGTTACACCGGCTAAAGATGCCGCAACAACAGCATTTAGCATCATCCAGCCTACATCAGGTAATGGAACATCAGTTGACGCCGGAACATTGACACTTGGAGTAGCTGCTGATTCCCCAACCGGAAATATTGCAGATGCCGCTACCGGTCTTACATTGGCTAAATTCAGCTTTTATGCATCAGGTGAAACTGTAAAAGTTGATAATTTAACAGTTGGGTGTACTTCAACAGGAAATACACTTGAAAATGTAAAGCTTCTTCTTGACGGAAGTCAGGTTGGTTCAACCATTTCATCATTAGCTTGTTCTTCAACAAGTAATGTAACATTCGGAAATACATTCCAAATACCGGCCGGAGCAACTAAATACTTAAGTATAGTTGCAGACACAACTCACTCTTCTGTAGGTACAGGAGAAACTATAGTTGCTAGTTTGTCTGCTGGTTCTGCAAATGCGCAAGGACAGACAACATTGACTTCTATCTCAACAACCGCACAAACAGGAAGAACTTTGACAGTTCAGTCAGGAGCAGCTACGGTTACCAAAAATACCGCCTTTGGTGATAAGTCATCATCAAACCCAACCGGAACAGTTAATGCCACCGGAGTTAAAATTGCTTCATTTGTTGTAACGGCAGGTTCGGGAGAAGCTATTGATATAACTCAATTTGGCTTAAAAGATGATTCAACAACAGAGTTGGGAGACAACTTCCAAAACTTGATGTTAAAAGACTCATCTGGAGTGCAAATCGGTTCAACAATATCTTCACTTAACACAACAGCTGGAACATATACATTTTCACCATCTTCTGCTATCAGAGTTAATGCCGGACAGCAGTATGTTGTAGATGTATTTGCCGATGTAAAGAGCACAGTTGCAGATTCCGGAACTCTTCTTTCACCGGTAGTAGTATTTGACTCTGTAACAGCAACAGGAGTTTCAACCTCAGCAGATGCCAGCTACACAACAGACGTTAACTTGCAGGCAGCTTATATTTCTGCAAACGGTAATCTAACCGTTACTGCGGGAGCAGATACTCCGATAGCTCAACAGCTTGTCATGGGATCAACAGATGTAGCTCTTGCAACCTTTAAACTTGAAGCGGACGCTGCCGAAGATATTACAATTTCAGATATAACAGTATCTGACAATACATCTTCAGCCGCAACCGGAACAATCAAGAATTTGAAGCTTTATGTTGACGGAGTGCAGGTTGGACAGACTGTGCAGCTTTCCGGAACAGACGCAACTACAACTTATGCAAACGCTACCTTCTCAGGATTGTCACTTACAATTCCTCAAAACAGCTCAAAAGTTTTGACAGTTAGAGGAGATGTAACATCTTATAATGAGGGTGCAACATCCGGATCAACTCATACCTTTGCTTTGCTTGCAAACAAAGGATCGGGAAGTGAGTCAATAACAGCTAAAGGCGCATCATCGGGTGCTGCAATTACAGGAGCAACTCTTGATTACGGCACATCTCCAGATGTTGACCAATCAGGAAGCCAGATGACTGTTTACAGAACAAAACTTTCTATTGCTTACGCTTCAGATTCTCCTTCCGGATCAGCCGGACCATCTGCCAGCGCTATAGTTATGAAGGTTAATGTAACCAATTCATCTAATATCGGAAGCTACTCAGCAACCGTTAAGAATATGAACTTTGCTAACAGTTCAGTCGGCCTTGGTACTTCTGCAGCAAAAGCTTTGAAGGTTTACAAAGACAACACCGGAACAACGGCTTTGGCTACAACCAACTACCCATCAGGTGCTCAGATTGGAAACTCAGCTATAACAGAAGGAAACTTCACTGATGTAGAGATTGCAGCCGGTTCAACCAAGTTGTTTATCGTCACTCTTGATACTTCAGAGGCAGGCGCTAACGATACGGTTACTGTAGGTATGGATTCATCAGATGTTACCTGGACAGATGGAATTACATCTTCAATAACTTCTGTTGACAGCCTTCCATTGCTAAGCAAGACATTGACTTACTAGTCAAAGATCTAAGCCGGAGTTTGACTTGGCTTAAAAGGATTTAATTTAAAAAGAATTTTTAAAGATTTGATTCTTCCAGTTTCGTAAAGTAGCGGTCTTTCGGGACTACTACTTTACGGACCGGCAGTTTCTTATTGAAAGGATTTAATTTAAAAAGATCATTAAGAAGCTAAGTAAAAAAACTCAAAAACAACCCCTCGCTCATGCGAGGGGTTGTTTTTTATTTTATATGATATTGATGTTCGTCTAAACGACCAACCCAAAGAACCCAAAAGATTCAACCCAAAGAATAAACCTTTGCCAAAGGTTTATTCTTTGGGAGTTGGTTTTTTTATGTTTTTGGGGTATTATTTAAAATAAGAGTAAAAATTATTTTATTGTAAGCGGTATTTTATACAGCTATTGTTTGTTTATGTTTTTGGAAAAAATTATAAAATTTTTATTGTATTTGTCTTTGCTTTTGCCTTTGCTGTTTGTAAATTACACTATGTATCCGTGGCATTTTGGAAAGACTTTGTATTTTCAGATCTTAATGGATATTCTGCTTGTTTTGGCTGTTGCATTTTTTACTTTTAAGAAAAAAGATTTTCAGTTTAAAAAACCGCTTTTGCTTGATTACTTAGTATTGGCATTTTTAGCTTCTATGTTTTTATCTGCTGTCTTTGGACTGGATTTTAACAGGAGTTTTTGGGGAAATCAACAGCGAGTGGAGGGAGTCTTTACTTGGGTTCATTTTATTATTTTTTACTTTTTGCTTAGGCAATTTTTTATTACAAAAAAAGATTGGCTGAATTTGGGATTTGTTGTGATTGTTGTGGCTTTTGTTTCCGGGCTTGTCGCTTGGGTGGGGCAAAATACATCTTTGTTTGAGGGTAGGATAGAAGAGAGCGGGCGTTTGATGGGTATAATAGGAAATCCCATATTTTTTGCAAGCTATTTGACCATTCCGTTATTTTTATCATTTTTTTGGTTTTTTTGGTTTTTATCTCAAAAAAATAAAGAATTTGTTTCAGAAAAGAAAATCACATTTGTATCTTGGCTTAAGGGGAAGCAAGCTTTATTTTATTTTTTTTGTGGTATCTTTTTGCTTGTAAGTTTTTTAGCTTCTGAGGTCAGAGGGGCTTTTGTGGGTCTTTTATCCGGTCTTTTTGTTGTTTGGCTACTGCTGGTATTTGGTGAAGTTTTGAAAAAAAAAGCAAGAAATATTTTTGTTTTTTTGGGTATGGCGGGAGTTTTGGTATTTTTTGCCATGTACACCTTGGCGCAAAGCGGTGATATTATTGAAAATATCTCTCCAAAAATGCAAAGGCTTTTAAATTTAAACTTGGAGGACACAACAGCAAAAACTAGAATTATGGCCTGGGAGATTGCAATTTTAGGATGGAAAGATCATGTTTTTTTAGGTTCCGGTCCGGAAAATTATCAGTATATTTTTAATAAGTATTATAATCCCGCTTTTTTGGAATATTCTTTTGCAGAAACAGTTTGGGATAAGCCGCATAACTATTTTCTTGAAATATTGAGCGCGCAGGGTATTTTGGGGGCACTTTTGTATTTGGCTATTGTGATTTCAGTAATTTTTTATCTTTTTAGAATATTAAAAAGAGAAGATGATAAATACAACAAGTTAGCTATATTATTGCTTTTTGGCGGATTTTCCGCTTATATTGTGCAAAATCTTTTTGTTTTTGAAACATCAAATTCGCTTCAGCTTTGGTTTTTATTTTTAGCTTTTATTGCATTTTTATATAAAAATAATTTTTCTGAAAATGATCTGAAAGAAAGCGAAACTCAAAGCAATAAAGAAAAAGAGCTTGTTTTGAGGTTTGTGTTTGTTATTGTTCTTGCCTTATCTATTTTTTTCATATATAAAAATTATATAATGCTCAAGAGTTCTTATTATATGAGTTTGGCCAGAGATGCGCATGAGATAGATTCAAATTATTATTGGGAAAAATATGCAAATGAAGCTATAAAAATAGATGCGCCTTTTGTCT
>Ga0256830_1001218_pt1 | contig 18482 bp, 15 predicted proteins | sample 128326metaG_FD_190537 | JGI IMG/M metagenome (GOLD analysis project Ga0256830, IMG submission 190537) | Hydrothermal vent microbial communities from Lau Basin, Pacific Ocean - 128-326 | ecosystem: Environmental > Aquatic > Marine > Hydrothermal vents | place: Pacific Ocean: Lau Basin | collected... | reverse complement strand
TACACCGCCCCCCATATTCTCGTGGAACCACCGCCCTGCCACCTTCTCCGGCAGGTGATGTGCCTTAAGACGCACCATACCCTGCGGGAGCTGTACGGCGGTAAAGAACAGGAGCAGGGCCGTTGCAATCACTGTGCCCCTTTCTCCCTTCCGCCTTCTCAGGTAATCCTCGATGTAGATATAGCCCATTGCGGCAAAGACCATGCCGAGCGGCATGATCTGAACCAGGTACCTCCTTCTTGCACCGGCAACGAGATAGATGAAGTAATAGAACAACTGGATAACGATGAAACACACCTCTACACTCGTAAGCTCCCTTCTTCGTACACGCCCCGGAAGCTTCCACAGGAACACGAGGAACAGGAGAAAGAACGGGATGCTGAAGGCCTCGGGGTAATGCTTGGCAAAATCCACCACGTACGCCCCCTGGGTCAGTATCCTCCACACCGTCTCCATCACGTCCGCCATGGTCCCCCTGCCGGTCATCCTTATCTCGCCGAAGTCACGACTGAGGTAAAGGAGATACGGAAAGGCAAGCATCAGGAAGACCCACCATCCTGATACCGCAAGAAGGACCCTCTTTTTCCACTCCCGCTTCAGGCCGGTTGGATTATAGAAGACTATGAGCGCGGATATTATCATCATGAAGCCGATGCCGCCGGGCTTGGTAAGATAGGTAAGGACCGATGAAAGGCCGGCAAGGAGCATGGTGCGGATGCTCCTTTCTTTCATGGCCTTGAGGCCGAGGAGTGTCGTCGATGCAACGAGGAAGTAGTAAAGCGCCTCTGTGAGGATATCGCCCGAATAACGGACCATGTAGGGGTGTATGGCGACGAAGAAGGCCGTTATTACGCCTGCACGTTCATTGTAGACGAGCCTTCCGAGGCGGAAGGTCACAGGTATCACCAGGGTACCGAACAGAAGCGAGACCACACGGCCGGAGAGCTCGGGGTCATGGAACACGAACGAAGCGAGGCTCAATAACAGCGGATACAGAGGGGGCCTGTCCCTGTCCAGGATCCCGAGGTAATTGCCTTCCGAAAATTCCCGGGCGAGCCTTATGTAGGTTATGCTGTCCGTCGAGATGGTGACTGCGTTCAGTACCACATAAAGCCTTACGATGAAACCGAGGCAGGTTATGAGGATGAGCTTTTGTTCAACGGTGAGCCCGCCTAAGCGGTCATTTACCCTGAGGAGAGGATTTGTTCTCATTTATGATGACAGCAAGGCATCATGAACGACGTGCAACCGTCCGGGCGGCACCAAGCTTACTCCGGCATGGTTGCAGGACAGGCCGGCTATGCGTTTTTAAAAAAAACAGTAGATACGCCCTTGAAAGGGGCGTATCTACTGCATCTGGACGTTAAGTGGCGCCCCCGAGACGACTCGAACGTCCGACACACGGATTAGGAATCCGTTGCTCTATCCTACTGAGCTACGGGGGCCTTGTCTTAGAGAAATATAACCATACCGGAATTCTATTAGTCAAGTAAAATCTAAGGGGCACCTGGCACGGCAGCCGCGGAGAAGGCCGGATAAACGGAGGCATCTTCTAAATATACGCTTGAAATCGAAGTAAACAAGGCTATAATTTAAAGATACAAGGCCGGCGCATTTTCTCCACAGCCGACTCAGGGAGGCTGCGAGCTCGTTTGATATCTTCGGAAGTTCCCTGTAGACTGCTGAGGGAGCCTCTATGCCGGCAGGGACGTATGGTGTTACACCCCGTCTCATGCATCAAAGCGGCAGTTTCCTCTTCATACTTTCGCCACTTTCATCTCCGACACAATCAGTTTGTACCCCAGCGGCACCGTGGCTGCCATCCCTGCCGCCTGGAGGGTACCGCGAGCAGCACCCGGGCAGCCGCCCGGATGGAGTGTTATCCAACGTCACCGCCGTATGCCGTTGACAAGTATTGCACCCGGCTGCACCTTTAGTGCGGGCCTGCCGGTCCCGGTACAGCAATAAGGAAGAGTGCCGGACTGTCGAAGCCCCGTAGTCGTACGTAGAAGAGCAGTTGAGACGAAAGCGGTCCGGCAGATACATACCGCGCTCACCGGCCGTGTGTGGTCACGGCTGGTTTTGACCTTCGGATTCGATAGACCGGAAGGTTCACAAAGGAACGGGGCCCGGGATGTGAAGATAATCCATAAGATGATCCTGGCCTTTCTGGCCGTAATCGTGCTGGTGGTCCTCGTCATCGGGTTCTTTGCCGTCGATTCCGGGCAAAAGGCCCTGCAGAGGTCCATAGAAGAAAGCTCGGAAACCCTCGCGGTCGAGGTCATGGACAAGATAGACAGAACCATCTACAGCAGGATCGAAGAGTTCCAGGCGTATTCCACGGACCTACTGCTGCGCGAACAGATCATGAATTCAAACAAGGAATTCGAAAGGCTCGACGACATGCATGCGTATATCAACAGAATGGACGAGGAATGGAGGTCCGCCGGAAAGGAGGTGACCACCCCCTTCATGCATGGCCTGATGAGGAACCCGGTGTCAGAGGAGTTGAGGGAAAAGATCGACTTCTATGAAAGAAAATACGGCTACAAGGTCTTCGGCGAGGTCTTCGCAACGAACAGATACGGGGCCAACGTCGCCCAGACCGGGAAGACGACCGACTACAGGCACGACGACGAGCCGTGGTGGCGGAGGGCAAAGGCCGAGGGGTTGCACGTGGAGGATGTCGCATATGACGAAAGCTCTGGTATCTATTCAATCGACATAGGGATAAGGATAGACGGCTCGAAAGGGGGCTTCATAGGCATAATGAAGGTTGTCCTGAATATAGAGGAGGTGACCAGGATAATAAAGGAGTTGAGGCTGCCTGAGCCGTTCTCAGGCCACAGGACCCTACACCTGAAACTTTTGACCCGTGACGGAAGGCTCATATATTCAACGAAGGAGTTCAGGTTCCTTGAAGACGTATCTCACCTGGTGCCGGACTTCGTGAACCGAAGCCGCAAGCACGTCGCCACATCCATAAGGCAAGGGCATGAACCGGGCGAGGGCGAGGAACTCTCCGTGCACGTGCACTCAAAGGGGTACAAGGACTACAAGGGCCTGGGCTGGATACTGATGATAGACCACGAGACAGAAGAGATATTCGCACCTATAGCGAGGCTCAAGATGCGGATAATAGGCGCCAGCGCGGCTATCGCCGCGCTGGCCGTCCTAATCGGGGTCCTGGTAGCCCGCTCGATATCCGAACCGTTGCGCAGGCTCGAGGAGGCGAGCATTGAGATAGGCAAGGGCAACCTCGATGCAAGGATAGAGGTGAACTCCAAGGACGAGGTGGGAATGCTGGCCCATACCTTCAACAGGATGGCCGAGGAGCTGAAAAAGACGACCGTATCGCGCGACCTTCTGGCAAGGGAGGTCGAGGAACGAAGGGGCATGGAAGAGGCCCTATCTGAGAGCGAGGAGAAGTTCCGAACAATAAGCTCGTCTGCAAGGGACGCGATCCTCATGATAGACAACGATGGAAATGTCTCGTTCTGGAACGAGGCGGCAGAAAGGATGTTCGGCTTTGCGAACGACGAGGTTACGGGCCGGCCGTTACACACTATCATAGTACCGGAGCGTTACCGCGGGGCGCACCAAAAAGGGTTCGCCTCGTTCAGGGAGACGGGCAAGGGGCCGTTCATCGGACGTACGGTCGAGGTGGAGGCGGTTAGAAAGGACGGGACCGAGTTCCCGGTCGAGCTATCCATCTCCGCCGTAAGGTTCAGGAGGAAGTGGCATGCCATCGGTATACTCAGGGACATCACAGAGCGCAGGAAGGTTGAGGCCGAGCGCGAGCGGCTGCTTCGGGAGACCGAGAGGGCGAACAAGGAGCTCAATGACTTCGCCTACATCGTCTCGCACGACCTGAAGGCCCCTTTAAGGGCAATAACCCAGCTTGCGCAGTGGATCACCGAGGACTACGCGGACAGGCTCGACGAAGAAGGCAGGGAGCAGTTAGACCTCCTTTCAAAGAGGGCCCGCCACATGCACAACCTGATAGACGGTATCCTCCAGTACTCCCGGGCGGGCAGGATCCAGGGGACCCCGGAGAAGGTAGCAACGCGCATGGTCGTCGAGGAGGTCATAGATGCGATCTCGCCGCCGGAAAACATACGTTTCGAGGTACACGACGACCTTCCGGAGGTATGGATGGACCAGATACAGATGAGACAGGTATTCCAGAACCTTATCAGCAACGCCGTGAAGTTCATGGACAAGCCGGAGGGGCTCATAGAGGTAGGGTGTAATGACAAGGGCACGCACTGGGAGTTCTACGTGCGGGACAACGGCCCGGGCATGGAGGAGCACCACTTCGATCGCATATTCCAGATATTTCAGACGCTCCATTCACGCGACGAATTCGACAGCAGCGGTATAGGACTTTCGATAGTAAAGAAGATTGTAGAAAGAAACGGCGGCGAGGTCAGGGTCGAATCCAGGGTCGGCAAGGGCACGACATTCTACTTCACCCTGCCGAAGCACTACTCCGTACCGGCGCATGACGGGGGCCTTGCCACATGAACAGGGATACTGCAAGAGTTGCAGCGGCAGGTTTCGTATGGCTTATCGAGGATGGTTCGTTGTCCACGCACCGCTTGTGGCAGGAAGCTCCTGATATCACGAGCCAGAAAAAACGGTTGCCCATATGGATGGTATAACTGACGAAGAAAAACGCGACCTCTGTGCTGCGGCTGCTCATGGAACCAGGCCCCTCAGGCTCATAGTGATAACCATGGGTTCTGTCTTCGTGTCAGAGGCGCTCGTTATGTTCCTCCTGTACCTTCTCCCTCCGCTCCCTATACACCTTGAGGCGGTGCTCGACGCGTTCCTCTTAAGCATACTGTGCTTTCCGATCCTCTACGTGCTCCTTTTCCGCCCGATGATCCTTCAGATGGAGGAACGGGAACGGGCCGCCAGGGAGCTCCGGAAGGGACGCGAGGAGCTTGAAAGGCGGATCGATGAGCGCACCAGGGAGCTTGTAGCCGCGAACGAGAGCCTTGAAGCCGAGGCAAACGAGCGCAGACGTCTATACGAGGAGCAAAAGCGGCTGATAGAGAAGACGGAAAGGGTCAACAGCGAGCTGAGGGACCTCCTGCACGCCGCATCGCACGACCTGAAGACACCTGTAAGGGGGATAAGCCAGCTCGCGCAGTGGATCATCGAGGACTACGGCGACAGGCTCGACGAAGAGGGCAGGCGGCAACTGGACCTCCTCCTTAAGAGGACCCGACGGATACACGACCTGATAGACGGCATCCTCCAGTACTCGAGGGCGGGTAGGACAACCAAGGGACATGTGGAGAGGGTGGATACGCTCAAGATGGTCGAGGAGGTCGTGGGGGCGATCTCCCCGCCTGCGGGCATACGCTTCGACATACACGGCGACCTTCCGGCCGTACGGATGGACCCGACACAGCTCAAGCTGGTGCTTCAGCACCTCACAAGCAACGCCGTGAGATTCATGGACAAAACAAGCGGGGTCGTGGAGATAGGCTGTAAGGAACGTAACGGTGTTCGGGAGTTTTACATAAGGGACAACGGTCCTGGCATAGAGGAGCGTCACACCGAGAGGATATTCCACATATTCCAGACGCTGAATACGCACGAGGAGCACAAGGGCAGCGGCATAGGGCTCACCATAGTGAAAAAGATCGTCGAGCAGAACGGCGGTAGAGTCAGGGTCGAGTCCAAGGTCGGTGAAGGCACGACATTCTACTTCTCACTGCCCGGAACAGAGCCCGCGACAAGCCGCGCGAAGGACCGTACCATGGCCCTTGTATAGGAGGAAGGGAATATATCTTGCCATGGATGAAAAAAGGCGCATACGCATACTGAGCGTCGATGACGACAGGGTCGCCCAGATGGCCATAAAAAGGACGCTCGCCTCGCGCGGGCTTCCGTGTGAGATCACAGAGGCCCGGACCATAGAGGAGGCGATGAGGCTCCTCGTGGCGAACAGTTACGATCTGGTGCTGGTCGATTACCTGCTGCCTGACGGTACTGGACTAGATCTGCTCGAGAGGATCAGGGACACTCCGGCGATCTTCATTACAGGCAGCGGAGACGAGGGCGTGGCGGTAAGGGCCATGAAAGGAGGGGCATACGATTACCTCATAAAGGATCCGGAGGGCGGGTACCTGGAGCTCCTTCCGGTCACCATAGAAAAGGCCCTGCGCACCTATCAGATGGAACAGGAACACAGGTCGTACGAAAAGAAGATAGTAAGGCAGAACGCCGAGCTCGAAGAAATCAATTCCGAGCTTGCGGCCCTTTATGAAATCTCATCGACGATCAGCAGGACCATAGACCTCAAGAGCCTCCTCAAGGGCGTGCTTGAGACCCTTCCGAGGGTCAACATATTGAAGGTCGAGGACAAGGCCATGATATTCACCGTAGAAGATAACGGGCTCAGGCTCGCAGCACATACCGGCATGGGAGATGACTTCGTAAGGGCCCACGAGGGGTTGAAGCTCGGGGAATGCCTGTGCGGGCTCAGCGCGCAGACCGGTGAGGCTATCTTATCAACGAACTCCCATGAAGACAGCAGGCACACCATACACTACCCGGGTATGACCCCCCACGGACATGTCATATTGCCGCTCAAGGCCGCGGACAGGGTCGTGGGAGTCATGTGCATCTACATGCCGGTCGGCGTCGAACCGTCCGAGCAGACCGTGAAGCTCCTCACCTCCATAGCGGACCAGCTCGGGGTCGCCGTGAACAACGCCAGACTCTTCGAGCAGACAAGGAACATGTCGCTCCAGGATCCCCTTACGGGGCTCGCCAACAGGCGGCACATGCACATGGAACTTGAAAGGAACCTGGCCGTTGCGCAAAGGTACGGCACGCCGCTGTCCGTGGTCATGATGGACATCGACCACTTCAAGGAGTACAACGATACGTACGGTCACCTCGAAGGCGACAGGTTGCTCGTCGAGATCGCAAGGATAATATCCCGGGAGACAAGGGATGCCGACTTTGCGTCAAGGTACGGAGGCGAGGAGTTCCTGATGCTCCTGCCCGAGACGGACCTTGTAGGGGCGTATTCCATAGCCGAGAGGATAAGGAAGGCCGTTGAACAGGAAACACGTGTAACCATCAGCCTGGGGGTCTCTGCCTATCACGGTGGAATGAAAAATGCCGAAGAGCTCATAAATACCGCGGACGAGGCGCTTTACCGGGCCAAGCAGAACGGCAGAAACAGGGTGGAGGTATACCAGGCGAAGCTTGCGGAGGAAAAGGCATGATGGAGCTACAGGTCGAGGAAGGAGGAAGTATGAGAAGCGCAGTGCCTGTACTTCTGGTCGAGGACGACAAGGTTGATGTAATGACCGTGCAGCGCGCCTTCAAGAAGAACAAGATAACAAATCCTCTATTTGTCGTCTCGAACGGTGAAGAGGCCCTCGAGTATCTGCGCCGCACAGGCCCATACAGCGACCCTGCGAACGCACCGAGACCCGGCATAATACTGCTTGATCTGAACATGCCCGTGATGAACGGACTGGAACTGCTGAAGATATTGAAGGCGGACGAAGACCTGAAAAGGATCCCGGTTATAGCGTTGACCACATCGCGGGAGGAGGAAGACAGGATCGAGAGCTTCAACCTGTCGGTGGCGGGCTACATCATAAAGCCGGTTGAGTTCGACAAGTTCGTCGAGGCCGTGAGGTTGATCGATCTTTACTGGACCCTGAGCGAGCTTAGTCCCGAGGTCGAAGATGCTTAGGCGGACACCTGCATCCTACCTCGAAGAAGATATGACCGGCCTGCCAGGATGAACAAACCGGCTATGAAGGGTCGGGAGATAAATCCAGAAGTCCATCTTGGGCAACAAACGGGCTCGAAGGGGGGACGGGCGGGCGGGCCGGTCGATCAGTACTGGATCAGCGAATAAACCCCGTGCGGCTTGAGCTTATCCCTGCCGTTGAGCTCATTGAGCTCGACGATGAATGCACATTCCAGGATATTTCCACCCAGCTTTTCGACAAGGTCCACCACGGCCCTTGCCGTTCCCCCGGTGGCAAGGAGGTCATCCGCTATGATCACGTTCTGTCCCTCGCGGATGGCATCCTGGTGTATCTCCAGGGAATCCTCGCCGTATTCGAGTGAATAGCTCGCCTTGTGCGTCTTGTAGGGCAGCTTGCCGGGCTTTCGGACGAGCACAACCCCCGCGCCGAGCTTGTAGGCAAGGGCGGCGCCCACAATAAAACCCCTCGCCTCTATACCCACGACAAGGTCCACATTCCTCCCGATGTAGCGATGGCTCAGGATATCGACCATTCTCTGGAAGGAAAGCGGATCCTGACAAAGAGTGGTTATGTCCTTGAATAGTATCCCCTTCTTGGGAAAGTCCGGTATATCCCTGATAGCCTGCTTTAACTTTTCCACCATGCTGTCACACCGAATCAGATGAGTTTATGTCCTGTTCCATAACCAGCATCTTGAGCTTCTCAAGCGCCCTCATTTCTATCTGTCGAATCCTCTCCCTGGTGACCCCGAACCGCTTACCTATCTTCTCCAGAGTCTCGGTGTCTCCGTCAAGTCCAAATCGCAACTTTATTATCCGCCGCTCGTTGTCATCCAAAACCTTCAGCCACTCCCTAACACGCTCACTCCTGCGCTCCGCACTCATCGTCTCCAACGGCTGCGGAAATCGATCATCCTCCAATCGGTCCAGCAACGTCTCCTCCGTATCCTCGCTCAACGTCGCATCCACAGAACAGCTCTTACGGCTCACCGTCTGAAGCTTCTTCAAATACCTCCCCGTAACACCCATACGAGAAGCCAACTCGTGCATCGTCGGCTCCCTGCCCAACTTCCTCCTCAACTCCCGGTCCGTACGCATCATCCGCGATATGTCGTTCGTCACATGTATAGGTAAGCGCACAACCATCGACTGGTTCAGTATCGACCGCTCAACTGCCTGCTTTATCCAGTACGTCGCGTACGTCGAAAACTTGCATCCCTTAGACCCCTTGAAACGCTCAACACTCCTTATCAGACCTATGTTCCCCTCCTCTATCAGATCCTGCAGAGGCAGTCCCCGGTTCATGTAACGCTTCGCTATGTTCACCACAAGACGAAGGTTCGCCTCGATCATACGCCTGCGCGCCTCAGCATCGCCACGCGCAATACGCTCCGCAAGCTCGCGCTCCTCAGACCGCGTCAGCAACGGACACTTCTTGATGGCGTCAAAGTAAAGCTTGATGGAGTCCTTCGGAACGGAGGTAGAGTGCCCGTCGGCGTCTTTCTGGGCTGATCCCGGATCATTCTTGGCACCACCCGTGCCTCGGCCTTTTTTTGCCTTCTTCCCCATTAGTTCTTACCCCTGTAGCAGATCTTTAAAAGGCTCAATGGAAGCAGATGATCCTATTGTTATAATTTTTATACTACATAAGGTCCTGTCATGGCAAGAAAAAAAGTGGATTCCTCGTTTTTTTTCCGTGCCTTATTTCAAAGTGAAGATGAGGGGTCGAAGCGTTACCAGAGCTGCCCACAGTAGCGATGGCGGCACCCTTTTTGACGATCTCTCCTTCCTTGACTATGTTCCTGTCGTTGTGGGCGTAAACGGTAAAGAAGTCGTCTGAATGGCTGATGATTATCACGTTGCCGTAGCCCCTCATCCCGTCATTTGAGTATACCACCCTGCCCCCGTCTGCAGCCCTTACGGGTGTGCCCTTGGGCGCGGCTATGTCGATGCCGTCGTGCATCGTGTCCCCCCTCATGCCGAAGCCGGAGATGACCTTACCCTTAAGCGGCCAGATAAAGCGCCCTTTCTCTATGACCACCTTTCGAGGTCCTCCCTTGCGGTGACTCCGGCCTTTTTCGTACCCTGGGGGGCTGACCTTCTTCACACTGCTCGCACCAGGGATGTATAACCTCTGTCCGGCCTTGATCCTCGCCGGGTCCTTTATGTTGTTTACCTCCGCAAGGTCCTGTATATCGATACCATAAGTATACGAGATCCTCCACAGCGTCTCTCCCTTGCGCACCGTATGGTAGACCCCTCTGGACGGGGCGCAACCCGCAAAGAGCGCCACGACAAGAAAGATGGCGGAGACAATCCTCACACCGGGAAAGATCCTCCTTAAAGACATCAACAGTTCCCCGAGGGCCATTAAGCAGGAGAGGTTCGCAAAGCGCCCTGGATTACCCATAACCGGAGCCCTCCACCGTTGACCCGACGGCAGGGCTATGTGCGCACCAGGCGTCACGACGCCACCGATGAAGCACCTTCACTTGGACGGAGACTGCAAAAGATTGAAGCTCCAGGCAGCAAGCTCCGAGCAATGCGCAGCCGTGGGTCTTCAACATAAACATATAGGGGGTAACGACAACCGCGTCCGCAGGGGCGCCCTGCTAAGGCCGTTTTATCCGGTCCACAAGCATGCCCACCGCCTCGTCCGGACCGGAGGCGTGCAAGATATCGTCCGAGACATTCCAGGTTTTAAGACCCACGACGGGTTTTCCCGCCTTGAGCGCAAGGGCGATCTCCGAGAGGGTTCCGTATCCGCCTCCTACGGCTATGAGTCCGCTCGATGCCCTCACCACAAGGAGGTTACGCATCTCTCCCATACCGGTGGGCACAGGTATGTCGATCTCCGGATTGGCCTCCGAGGGATCCGTCCCCGGCAGAAGCCCTACCGTGAGCCCCCCTGCCCTTCTGCATCCCCTTGCAGAGGCCGCCATCACACCGCCCAACCCGCCGTTTACAAGAACCAATCCCCTCTCCGCCAGGAGCGTACCGACCCGTTCTGCGAGTTCGGCCAGCTCGGGGTCATCATCCCCGCTTCCTATGACCCCTACAAGGACCCTGTGCATCATCCCCCCGCAAGCTTGACAATGATGAAGCCCGCCACAAGCAGCCCGACCAGGGCCACTGTAAGCAGGTTCAAGTACCTGTCGATAAAGGCCCTTATGGACTCACCATACCTGTGGATCAACCATCCGATGAGAAAGAACCTCGCCGAGCGGCTTATGACCGATGCAACGAGGAACACGGTAAGGTCAATGTCAAAGGCCCCGGCACTTATGGTAAAGACCTTGTACGGTATGGGAGTGAAGCCGGCGATCCCCACCGCCCATGCATCGTAGGTGCGGTAAAGCTCCTGTATGTAGTGGTACTTCTCCGTAAGCCCGTAGAATTCAAGGACATTGTATCCAAGGGCATCCATAAAGTAAAGCCCTATCGCGTAGCCGAAGGCACCTCCAAGGACGGAGCCCACAGAGGTCACGGCAGCGTATCTGAATGCCTTCCGGGGGATGGAGACCGCGAGCGCCACAAGCAGCACGTCAGGCGGGATCGGGAAGAAACTCGACTCGGTGAATGCGAGAAAAAAGAGGGCCCACGAACCGTAAGGCGTATGGGCCCAGCCAAGGACCCAGTTATAGACTCGCTTCAGCATCCGAAGTTCTTTGCATCGAGGTGAAGGTTGCAGGGCTTTGAGGCGATCACTCCGGCCAGCCGTATTTGCCGACGAGCTTTACGAACCTGCAACCGCCCAGGCTCTCCCTTACGATCGCGCCCTTCTTTTTCGTAATACGTACGAGATCCTGCATGAACTCTCCTCCGACCGGTATGACCAGCCTCCCGCCTTCCGCCAGCTGTTCCATGTACGGCGGGGGAACCTCTGGGGCCGCAGCGGTTACGATTATGGCGTCATACGGGGCGTATTCCGGCCAGCCCAAGGTGCCGTCGCCCACCTTTATGACGACGTTGGAGTAATGGAGCTTGTCAAGGAGCTTTCTCGCCTTCGCGGCGATGGCGGGTATGCGCTCCACCGAAAAGACCTGTGCCGCAAGGTGTGAGAGCACGGCCGCCTGGTAGCCGGAGCCGGTCCCTATCTCCAGGACCTTTTCGGTACCGGTAAGCCGGAGCTTCTCTGTCATGTACGCGACCATGAAGGGCTGCGATATCGTCTGGCCATCGCCTATGGGAAGAGGAAAATCGCTGTAGGCCTGCCCCCTCAAACCGGGGTCGACGAAGAGGTGCCGCGGCACGGTCAGCATGGCGTCGAGGACCTCCTTCTGGGTTATGCCCCTGGGTACGAGCTGCTCCTCGACCATGGTCCTGCGCGCCCTTGCGTATATGTCCTTTTTTACGGTCTTGAAGTTCACGGATACAATACCTGTTCCACGGGCAGGGCCCTGTTTAACCCGAACGGATAGCTGTAAGGGAGTTCCCATTTACACCCGCTCGAAGTGTATTTTCACTCAAATCGCCGTTTGAGACGCCCCACAGTCCTCATGTGCGTGCGCGGCGGCACGGCCGGTGGGACACACAGACCCGGGCGCTTCAAAACTCCCAATACTGGAGCTCGCTTATGGCCGAATAATTGGTCATGTCGAGATGGATGGGGGTTATGGAAATATAACCCTTTGTCACCGCGGCGAAGTCCGTATCCTCGCCGCCCTCCCACCTGAGCATGTCCCCGCCTATCCAGTAGTACTTCTTGCCCCTCGGATCCACCTTCTCTATGACGACATCACCGAAGACTCGCTTGCCCTGGCGGGTTATCCTCGCCCCCTTTATCCGCTCCGTATCAGGCACATTTACATTCAGAAGGGTGTCGGCTGGCAGGCCCTTCTTCAGAACGAGCCTCGCAAGCCGCACCGCAAAGCGGGCCGCGGCCTTGAAGTCGAAGTTTTCCTTCGCAACCAGAGATACGGCGATGGAGGGGATTCCGAGCAGTGTGCCCTCCATTGCGGCCGAGACCGTGCCCGAGTACGAGACGTCTTCGCCCAGGTTGCCGCCCATGTTGATTCCGGATACCACGATGGAGGGCCTTCGGGGCAGTATTCCGTTCACGGCCAGGGTTACGCAGTCAGTGGGCGTGCCGTCTATGGCGTACTCGCGGGGACCAACCTTCTCGACCCTGAGCGGCCTGTGAAGCGTGAGCGAGTGGCTCGCCGCGCTCTGCTCCCTATCAGGGGCCACGACATACACCTCGCCCAGCCTGGCCAGAGCCGCCTCGAGGGCCTTGATCCCGCCCGAGCGTATGCCGTCGTCGTTGCAGACGAGTATGAGGGGCTTCTCCTTGGCGGCCTTTTTGGCCGCCCTCTTCGATCTCTTTGTTTCCTTAGGCACCACGGTCTTTACAGCCTTCGAGGTTTTTCCTGTCATGAAGATGCATTATCGGCCGCCTATGAGCGGAGCGGCCCTGATTTTCCAGCGATTTTAATATAGCATTATGAGTGCGCGATAAAATATAATATATATAACAGAAAAAAGACCTTATTGAAAGATGTTTCGTCGCTGACGGACGAACGGCTTGGGCGTTCAAGCCAGGGACAGGGTTGCTCGATATGGTATGTAAGGACACGAGGCCTTCGTAACACCTCCTAAAATGGGCGGATGAAGGCCTCTCACAACGGACTGACGGCGGATGAAGAAAAGGAGATACCTTATGGCCACGGTAATAGGCGTCGTCATAGCCGTTCCGCTGCTCGTCTACACTTCACTTTACCTCATGCAGGAAAGGCTCCTCTTCGCAGGTGCGGACGTGGACGCCGAAACCATAGAGCGGACAGGCCGGGAATACCCTGATGCAGAAGAGCTGTACATAAGTACACCGGACGGCACACGCCTTCACGGATGGTTCGTAAGGGCACACGGGAAAAGGACGCCGCTTCTAATCTACTTCGGCGGTAACAACGAAGAGGCATCAGGGCTTGTCCCGATATCCAGGGAGCTCGAAGGATGGTCGTTTCTTGTCATGAACTACAGGGGCTACGGACGGAGCGAGGGAAGCCCGAGCGAGAAGGATCTTTTCAAGGACGCCCTCTTCATCCATGACCTTTTTGCGCATAGAAAGGACATTGATCCCGGAAACATCGTAGCCATGGGCAGAAGCCTGGGGACGGGTGTAGCTGTATACCTCGCCAGCCGCAGGCCGCTCAGGGGGGTTGTGCTCGTCTCCCCGTATGACAGCATCACCGAGGTGGCAAAGGAGCGCTACCCGTATGCTCCGGTCTCGCTGTTGATAAAACATCCGTTTGACTCGCTGTCCCGCGCACCTTTGATCAAGGCGCCTCTCCTTACGCTTGTGGCGGCCGAGGACAGGACCGTCACCCCGGAACACTCCATGCGCCTGGTCGAGCGTTGGGGCGGACCGGCAAAGGTCAAGATCTTCGAAGGCGCGGACCACGGCTCCATCGTGTCGAGCGAAGGGTACTGGGAAAGCATCAGGGGATTCCTGGAGGAGCTGTAGCGAGGGATGCCGGATGTACGGAAGGCTGGCCCGGCCGGCCGTTAAGGCCATCGCGCCTGTCCGCGCACACCGAAGCCTCGACATACGGGAAATCTTCAAGAAGTCCTCAAAATCATCCCCTTGCTAACAGATCCGCGGCAGCTGCTCTCCCGAAAGCTTCTCAAGTATCCTCCTGTTCCCGACGGAGGTCTCGAGAAGGAGCCTCGCTGAGGGCCCTTCAAGGACCTCGCCTATGAGGGCGGCATCCCTGCCGAGATGGTTCTTTCTTGCGGCCTCAAGTACAGCCGTTGCACAATCCCTGTCCACGACGGCCACGAGCTTGCCCTCGTTTGCAAGGTACAGGGGATCGAGGCCCAACAGCTCGCAGCCTCCCCTGACTTCGCTCCTTACGGGTATCCTCTCCTCCTCTATCAGCATGCCGCATCCGGATGACTCGCAGAGCTCGTTCAGTATGGTCGCAAGCCCCCCTCTCGTGGGGTCCCGCATGGCCCTTATGCCTCCCCTCGATGCATCAATCATCGCTGCAACAAGGGTATGAAGCGGTGCGCAGTCGCTCTCGACCGGTATATCGATCTCAAGGCCTTTCCTCTTGGTCAACACAGCCATCCCGTGGTCGCCGACCGTACCGGAAAGTATCACGACGTCTCCGGGCCTTATCCGCGACGGACCAAGCTCCATACCGTCCCTTACGCGACCTACCCCGGCCGTATTTATGAAGAGCTTGTCGCCCTTGCCCCTTTCAACCACCTTGGTGTCCCCTGTTACGATCTTCACGCCACACGAAGCGGCCTCCCTGGCCATGGAGTGGACGATCCTTTCGAGCTCGTCCAGCGGAAGGCCCTCCTCTATTATGAAGGATGCGCTCATGTACAACGGCTCTGCCCCGCCCACCGCGAGATCGTTCACAGTGCCGCACACCGAGAGCCTGCCTATGTCACCGCCCGGAAAGAAGATGGGATCCACCACGTAGGAGTCCGTGGTGAAGGCGATCCTCGAGCCCGGCGGATCAAGGACCGCCTGATCATTCAACTGCTGAAGTACGGGGTTGTCGAAGGCATCCACAAAGAGCTCGATGAGCCTGTGGCTCAGCTTTCCCCCTGCCCCATGGGCCAAAAGTATCCTGCCCGCCTCGCCCACCTCAAATCCTCTCGTACCTGTAATATGCCGCGCATGTGCCCTCGCTCGAGACCATGCACGGCCCCATCGGGGTCTCGGGCGTGCAGGCCGTTGCAAAGAGAGTGCACTCTGACGGTGCGACAAGCCCCTTTATGACCTCGCCGCATGAACACCCCGCCTGGTCGTCGTCACAGTCAACGTATCCCATGTCAAACCGCTTTTCGGCATCGAAGTGAGAAAACTCCCCCCGTATCCTGAGCCCGCTACAGGCTATCTCACCGAGCCCGCGCCACCTTGAATCGGCCCTCTCGAAGACCTCGTACATGACCTCCTGCGCCCTCTTGTTGCCTTCCCATGTCACAACCCTGGCATACTCTATCTCTATCTCCGCCCTCCCGTCACGGAGCTGCAGGAGAAGCATGTAAAGACCGTAGAGCGCATCAAGCGGCTCGAAGCCGGCGACCACACAGGGGGCGCCGTAGTCCTTGGCAATAAACCCGTAGGCGCCCGCGCCTATTACGGTCGTAACATGCCCCGGGCAGATGAAGCCGTCTATGTTCACATCCCCTGAGTCGAGGAGGGCCTTCATGGCAGGGGGTGTGAGCTTGTGCAGGGAGAGGACTGAAAAGTTCCTGATCCCTTCCCTTCTCGCCTTGATGACCGTAGCGGCCACCGTTGGCGCCGTTGTCTCGAAGCCCACTGAGTAGAAGACCACCTCTTTGGCCGGGTCCCTGCGGGCCATCTCGAGCGCATCGAGCGGGGAGTAGACGACCCTTATATCAGCCCCTTCGGCCCTCTCCTTTTCGAGGGATGAAAAGGTACCTGGCACACGCAGCATGTCCCCGAATGTCGCTATCACCACGGAGGGGTTCCTCCTGCTGAACTCCACTATCCTGTTTATGTCGGCCTGGGCCGTCACGCACACCGGGCATCCGGGCCCTGAAAGGAGCCTTATGCCCGTAGGCACCGCCCCCCTTATACCGTACTTCGATATGGAGTGGGTATGGGTGCCGCAGATCTCCATTATCGAGACACAGTCCCGTGGAGCCACATCCTCTATCCTCCGGAGCATGGCCCTTGCCGGCCCCTTCCGCCTGAACTCGTCGACATACCGGATCATGGTCTCAACACCGCCCCTCCTGGACATCCAACTACCTTACGAGATATCCTTCATGAGCCTCAGCGTCTCCAGAGCCGCCTGCTCGTCGACCTTCTGGATGGCGAAGCCCGCATGTACTATGACGTAATCGCCTGGCGTAAGCCCCACACCCTCGGCGTCGAGGAGCATGAGGCTAGCGCGCCTTCTCGTGCCGCCGACATCAACCAGGACCGTATCACCGTCCATTTCAACGACCTCTCCTGGAACACCAAGACACATAAAAACCCCTTTATATCAAATAATTACATGCAAAACATGACCTTTTACATCATATTTCAATGACCTTGAGTACCTTTAGCCTCTCCCATGCCACGACCGCCTGTCCGAGCGCGATCCCGCCGTCGTTTATGGGAACGGTCTCGTTGTGCCAGACCCTGAACCCCTCGCTTTTCAGCCAATCGAGGGTCTTTTTGAGAAGCAGCGTGTTCTGAAAGACCCCTCCGCTCAGCACCACCCTGTCAAGGCCGCTCTCCTCCCTGAGCCTCCTCGAGATCTCTACGATTACCAAGGCCATGGTGTTGTGAAACTTTGCGGCAACAACCCCCGGTGACACCCCCTTGAGTATATCGTCCACAACGGCCCTGACGAGTGGGGTCGTGTCCACCTGCATCATGGCCGGCTCGTTGATGTCGAACGGATAGACACCGCTCGCCTCCGGGGCGGCCAAGGCATCGAGTGCGGCCTTTTCAAGCCGTATGGCCGCCTCTGCCTCGAAGGTCACTGTATCGCATATGCCGACAAGCGAGGAGATCGCATCGAAAAGTCGCCCTACGCTCGATGTAAGAGGGCTGTTCACCCTCTCCAGCATCATCCTCTGTATTATGGATATCCTGTCATGGCCGAACCTTTCGGCGAAGAACGGAACCCTGTCTGCGAAGTCACGGCCGTAGGCGTTGAAGAGGTGGCTCACCGCCATGCGCCACGGTTCCTTGACGGCCTTGTCACCCCCGGGCATGGGTACGTACCCCATGTGCGCCCTGCGGCAAAAGTCCCTCCTGCGGGCGACCATGAACTCCCCTCCCCATACGCATCCGTCGGCACCGTAGCCCGTGCCGTCGAATGCAACGCCGATGAGCAGGTCATCGAGCCCGTGCTCGGCCATCACGCTCACGATATGGGCATGGTGGTGCTGTACGCCTACAACGCGGTTGTCCATGATGCCCGCCTCTTTGGCATACTCTTCGGCGAACCCGGTGGACAGATAGTCCGGGTGCAGGTCATGGGCCAGGGCGTTGGGTGTGATCCTGAAGGCTTCCTGGAGATTATGGAGCGTTTCCCTGAAGAATTCAAGGGCATCGTGGCCGGTGAGGTCGCCGATGTGCTGGCTGAGGACCGCATACCGGCCCTTTGTGAGCACGAAGCTCCCCTTGAGATCTGCGCCGCAGGCCAGTATTTCATCCATCTCTTCGCCTATGTCCACCACCCCGGGGGTATATCCCCTGCCCCTTCTAACCATGACCCTCACATCCCTTTCCCCGTCCCCTGTAACCCTTACTATCGAGTCATCCACCCTCATGTGTATCTCCCTGTCATGGACGAGGAAGCAGTCCGCCATCCCCTTGAGCCTTTCTGTGGCCTCATGGTTCGACACAACGATCGGTTCCTCCGATACGTTGCCGCTCGTCATTACAAGGGCCGTAAAGCCTTCGAGTATGAGGTGATGCAGGGGCGTGTACGGCAGCATCACGCCGAAGGTCGCTGTGCACGGAGAAACCTCGCTGCAAAGCGGATTCGGCGAACGTTTGTCGAGGATGACGATCGGCCTCACCCTGCCCTCGAGAAGCCTCCTTTCAGCATCCCCGACCACCGCGAAGACCTCGACGGTCCTTGCATCCGGCGCCATGACGGCAAAGGGCTTGCCGGAGCCCCTTTTTCTCTCCCTCAACCTCTCCACGGCCTCGCTGTTCGTTGCGTCACAGGCGAGATGAAAGCCGCCGAGCCCCTTTATGGCTACTATGGCCCCTTCCCTGAGGAGCTCCCTCGTCCGTTCA
>Ga0256830_1001217_pt1 | contig 18489 bp, 19 predicted proteins | sample 128326metaG_FD_190537 | JGI IMG/M metagenome (GOLD analysis project Ga0256830, IMG submission 190537) | Hydrothermal vent microbial communities from Lau Basin, Pacific Ocean - 128-326 | ecosystem: Environmental > Aquatic > Marine > Hydrothermal vents | place: Pacific Ocean: Lau Basin | collected... | reverse complement strand
GCTCGGCCACGTCGCGGATCACCTCCACCACCGAGCCGATGGTCTCGCTATGCCGTTCCAGCTCCGTGACGGTCCTGGCCGTCTCCTCGAGCTGGCCTGCCAGCTCCCGGATCCGCTCCACGGCCTGGACGACGACCGCGTTGCCTTCCTGGGTCTGGCTATGGGCCTCCGACGCGCTCTCCGCCGTGGTCGCGATGTTGCGTGCGACCTCCTGCACGGTCGCCGTCATCTCGTTCATGGCCGTGGCGAGCTGCTCGGTCTCCTTCTGCTGGGCCTCGACGGTCTCGCGCGCCTGGGTGGTCACCGCCGCCATCTCCTCGCCGGAGGCGGCGATCCGGTCCACCGTCTGCAGGATGCTGCAGATGAGCTTGCGCTGGGTGGAGATCGCGTTGTTGAGATCGTTCGCCATCTGGCCCAGCTCGTCTTCGGAGCGGTACTCGACTTCCCTGGTCAGGTCACCTTGGTTGAGACGGCTCAGCACGTCGCGCACCTCCAGCAGCGGCAGCCGGATGCTGCGCACAAGGAGCCATCCGAGCCCTCCCGCGACGAGCAGCCCCGCGACCAGGAGGAAGATCGTGAGGCTGCGCATCTCGGCATACGCCGCCTGGGCGTTGTCGAAGCGCCGCTTGGCGCGCCTCACCTGGTAGTCGGCCAGCTCGTTGATCGCCTCGCGCGCCTCGCGGAAGAGCCGCAGCGCCGGCCCGACGAGGATGCGCTCGGCCTCCTCCGCCTTGCCCTCGCGGCTGAGCGGCAGGATCCTCTCCTTCACCAGGGCGATGTAGCGGCCCCAGGCGTCGGCGTAGGCGTCCATCAGCCGCCGCTCCTCCTCGCTCAGGCGCGACTCGCGGTACTTGGCCTCGTTGCGGGCGAGCCGCTCGAGCTGCTCGCGGATCCTGGCCTCGTGCACGGCCTGGCGCTCGGGCTCGTCGATATGGCGGCCGACGCGGTCGCGCACCCGATAGAAGGAGGCCTTCATGTCGTCGACCGTCTCGAGCGGCACCAGCTCCTGGGTGTAGAGGTTCTTCACCCGCTCGTTGATGGCACGGGCCTGGTTCAGGCTATACAAGCCCGATCCCAGCAGCATGACGAGCAGCAGGCCGATGACCGAGTACAGCTTGGCCCCGATGGACCAGTCCCGGAAGCGCTTAATCCGCATGCCCACGACCTCCTCCTACGGACGGGCGCCGTTCCCCTGCCGCTAGCGCCCCCGCGGCACGTCCATCCTTTCGGCCGCCCCCCGGAAATCTTGAGCCCGCCTTGCCTCTATCTTCGTATCGCGATGCCTGCGCCGACGAAACGCTCGCCGCGCCCATCCAGCGGCACCCCGAAGTTCAGATCGAGCTGCACGTCGGGCCGCGGCAGCCAGGCGACGCCGGCATCCGCCATCCGCGAAGAGCGCCCGCCCGGATCGAGCGGCACCTCCCCGTAGACCTCCACGAAGAGGCTCGTCCGAGCTCCCCCCGGGATGTTCAGCCCCAGGGCCGGCTGGAGGACCGTGGCACGTCCCTCACCGTCCTCCGCGGTCACGGCCACCTGGACCGTCCCGAACAGCCCGAGCCCGCCCCCGAGCTCCCGGTCCCACAGGAGCGCGGCGAGCCCGATCGCCCGTCCCGATTCGCTCCCGAGATACCCGAGAAAGGAAAGGCTGGCGGGGCCCCCGGCCACGAGACGCCGCTTCAGGCCGACCAGCGGAGCGGCGACGCTGTCCCCGTCCCCGTCGACGAGGGTCATCCCGTCCCAGAGGACGTTGATCTCCATGGCGGGTCCGATTCCCACCCGGACGTTCAGCAAGGGAGCGGTGAAGCTGTCGGGATCGCCACGCCGGGTGCCGTAGCTCGACTGGATCCCCATCTCGAGCTGCCAGGCCCCCGGCGGCACCGTGGCCGTGCCCGTGCTGAAGCCCGGCCGGTCTGCGACCACCTCGTCCCCCGCGTTGGCGGCGGTCGCGACGGCGATCAGCGGGACGAGCACCAGCGCTGCGGCAGGCCATGCCCACCTGCCGTTCCGCAGACCGGGCCGTGCCCGCCAGCCCTTGCCATCGCCATCTCTCTGCATGACCGATCCCCGGATCTCCACGCCCAGAGCATATCGGCCGTTCGGCCAGGCACCTTAGAAGCCTGGCATTCACCACAAAAGCGGGACCCGGCCGATCCGCGGCCGGGGCCCTCGAAGACGGCCACCTGATCCCCCGAACCCCAGCCCTGCCACGGGACAGCGGCCCGCTGCTTCCCTCCTTTCGGGAAAGCTCCACGGTCTCTGCTTTAGCTTCGCGGAGAGCGTGCATCGCCTTGAAAGGGCCGCGCAGCGCCGCCATCTGAGGCGGCAGCAGGAGCCCGGAGCGGAGCAGCGGCCATGGCCCACGTCACGTCCGAGACCCGGCCGCCCGCGGTGGCGGGACTGTTCTACCCGGCCGACCCCGGGGAGCTGCGCGCGATGGTCGAGGCCTACCTGGCGGAGGCCGCGGCGCGCCTGCCCGAGGGCACGCCCGTGCCGAAGGCGGTGATCGCCCCGCACGCGGGCTACATCTACTCCGGCCCCGTCGCCGCCACGGCCTACGCGGCGGTGGCACCGGCCCGCGGCCGGATCCGCCGCGTGGTGCTGCTCGGGCCCTCGCACCGTGTCCCCTTCCGCGGTCTCGCCGCGCCCGGAGCCGCCTGGTTCGAGACGCCCTTCGGCCGCGTGCCGGTGGACCGCGAGGCGATCGCCGGGCTCCTCGAGCTGCCGCAGGTGCAGGTGCTGGACGCCGCGCACGCGCAGGAGCACAGCCTGGAGGTGCACCTGCCCTTCCTGCAGGCGGTGCTCGGCGACTTCGTGCTCGTGCCCCTGGTGGTGGGCGATGCCACCCCGCAGGAGGTGGCCGAGGTGATCGAGCGCCTGTGGGACGGGCCCGAGACGCTCATCGTCGTCAGCTCCGACCTCAGCCACTACCTGGACTACGACACCGCGCGCCGCATCGACGCGGTGACGGCGCGTGCCATCGAGCGCCTGCAGCCGGAGGCCATCGGCTACGAGCAGGCCTGCGGGCGCATCCCGGTCAACGGGCTGCTGTGGGCCGCGCGCCGCCACGGCCTCCACGCCCGCACCATGGACCTGCGCAACTCAGGCGACACCGCGGGCCCGCGCGACCAGGTGGTCGGCTATGGTGCCTGGCTCTTCCACTGAGCCGCGGGCGGCGCCCGCGGGACGGCTCGACCGCACGGCGCGGCGCACCCTGCTCCAGGTGGCGCGCAGCTCCATCGAGCACGGCCTGGCGCACGGCCGCCCGCTCGCGGTCGACCCGGGCCGCCACCCGCCGCCGCTGGCCGAGCCGGGCGCCGCCTTCGTGACCCTGCACCGCGGCGGGCGGCTGCGCGGGTGCATCGGGAGCCTGGAGGCCTACCGCCCGCTGGTGGTGGACGTGGCGGAGAACGCCTACGCCGCGGCCTTTCGTGACCCGCGCTTTCCGCCGCTCGCGCCGGAGGAGCTCGAGAACCTCGCGATCGGGATCTCGGTGCTCGGGCCGCCCGAGCCGCTGCCGGCGGCGGCGTCCGAGGCCGAGGCGGCGGCGATGCTGCGCCCCGGCGTGGACGGCGTCATCCTCGAGCTCGACGGGCGGCGCGGCACCTTCCTGCCGGCCGTGTGGGAGCAGCTCCCGGACCCGGTCCTCTTCCTCCGCCACCTCAAGGCGAAGGCCGGCCTGCCGCCGGACGGGTGGTCGCCGGCGATCCGGCTCTGGCGCTACACCACCGAGTCCTTCGGCGAGGACGAGGCCTGAGGCGCGCCGCGCTCAGGGGCCCGCCACGCAGGCGCCGCGCGAGCCGCGGCGGCAGCGCGTGCCGTCCGTCCACACGGCCTCGTCGAGGACGGCCTCGCCCAGGTCGGCGCCCCCGAGCTCCGCACCGAGGAGATCGGCGTAGTCGAGGCGCGCGCCGCGCAGATCCGCGGCCTCGAGGCGGGCGCCGCGCAGGCGCGCGCCGGTCAGCCGCGCTCCCGCCAGCCGCGCGCCGCGCAGATCGGAGCCCGTGAGATCCGCGAACGCGAGATCCGCGCCGCGCAGGTCGGCCCCGCGCAGGCGCGCACCGGCGAGGCGCGCCTCGCGCAGGCGCGCGCCCGCGAGCTCCGCCCCCGCGAGCGAGACGCCCTCGAGCAGGCAGCCCGTCCAGTCCACGCCGGGCGCGGGCGGCGCACCGCAGTCGGCCGCCGGCGCCGCGGGCCGCGGCGCGAGCCGCGCGAGCCCGACGAGCACCAGCGCCACCAGCACCGCCGTCAGGGCCGCCTGCACGCGGTAGCGCGGGCGTGCCGCGCGCCGGGCCTCGAGGGTGCGCATGCGCTCGCGGCGGGCGGCCGCCAGGAGCGGCGGCTCCGGGGCGCGGCGGTCGCGCCCGGAGCGGCGGCCGCCGGCGGCGCCGTCGCGGCGCCGGTCCCGGCCGCTGCGCTCGTCGGCGCGCAGGCGGGCCCGCAGCAGCCGCTCGCCCTCCGGCCCGGGGTCGCGCAGCTCGTCCGGCACCAGCTCCGGCACCTCGGCCACGCGCACCCAGGTCTCGCGGTCGTGGCTGACCTCGTCGTCGGGCCGGATGCGGCCCAGGAGCATGTGGCGGCGCACCAGGCCGGTGACGAAGGGCCCCCGCACGCGGCCTTCGCGGCGCACCCACCAGCTGTTCGGCCCCTGCGGCATCACCTTCAGGCATGCAGCTTGCGTGCCGAAAACCTGCCGGGAAGGCCCGACGGAACGACATGACCCCGCTCGCGCCAGGAGACTCGCTCACCGTAACCGCGACGCCACGCGCCGCGCCCGCGGCGCGCTCTGTCGCCGCCTGGCGTGTGGGCCAGGTGCTCGAGGCCCTAGTCGCGCGGGTCGAAGGACCGGCACGGGCCTGGCTGCGGATCGGCCCCGCGGAGGTGGCCGTCCGCACCCACGCGCCGCTCACGCCCGGCACGCGGCTGACGCTGCGCGTGGCCTCCACCCGCCCGGCGGTCACGCTGGCGCCCGTGCGCGCCGCCGCTCCGGAGGCAGGCCGCGCACCGGAGACGGTGACAGTGCCTTCGGCCTGGCGCGTGGCCCTGCCGCGCCAGCGGCCGCTCGCCGAGGCGCTGGGGCGGATGCTGGCGGCCGCCCGCGAGGCCGGCCCCGCCCCGCGGCCCCCGGTTGCGGAGCCGCTTGCGGCGCTCGCCGCGCGGCTGCCCGTGCCCGCGACGCTGGCGCGCCCCGAAGGCCTCGCCGCGGCCGTCGCCGCCTCGGGCCTGTTCCTGGAGGCCCGCCTCGCCCGGGGCGAGGCGCCGCCGCCCGGCGACCTCAAGCTCGCGCTGGCGCGCGCCGCGGCGGCGATCCGCGCGGCTGCGGGCCGCGAGCCGCCCGCCCTGCCCGCGGCCGCCGGGCGTGCGCCGAAAGCCGGGCGGCGGAGCTCCCCCTCGGAGCCCCCGCGGGCGGCGGAGGGCCGGGAGGCGCCGCCGGCGCCCGTCCCGCGCGGCACCGAGGCGGCGCGCCATGATCGGCCCGCGCCCCGCACCCCCCTCCCGGCCGGTGGTGGGATGCCCGCGCGCGAGGCGGCCGATGCGGCCGAGGCCGCCCTCGCCCGCCTGGCCGCACGCCAGCTCGAGAGCCTCCCGCGCGGCGGCGACGAGGCGGCGCGCTGGAGCCTGGAGCTGCCGGTGCGCCTCGCCGACGGGCGCCTCGCCGGCCTGCACCTGCGGATCGAGGACGAGCGCGGGCGGGACGCCCGCGACGGCGAGGGGCGCCGCTGGCAGGTGCGCCTCGCCTTGGAGCTGCCGGACGGGGCGTCGGTGCACGCCGCCGTGGGCCTCGCCGGCCGCCAGGTGGGCGTGCGCCTCCTGACCCCGGACGCCGTGCTCGCCCGCGCGCTCGCGGAGGGGCTCCCGCACCTGGCAGAGGCGCTGCGGCGCCGCGGGCTCGAGCCCGGCGTCCTCGACAGCCGCGCCGGCCGCCCTTCCACGGACGAAGACCCCGCACGGCTGCAGGCGCCGGGCCTGCTCGACCTGGAGGCGTGAGGGTGGCACGCGGGCGCAAGCGCGGGCGGCGGGCGGTGGCGCTGCGCTACGACGGAAGCGGCGCGCCGCGCGTGACGGCCGCAGGCGGCGGCGCGCTCGCCGAGCGCATCGTGGCCGCCGCCCGCGAGCACGGGGTGCCGCTGCACGAGGACGCGGCGCTGGCCGAGGCGCTCGCCGCCGTCCCCCTCGGAGAGGAGATCCCGCCGGAGCTGTACGTGGCCGTCGCCGAGGTGCTCGCCTTCGTCTTCCTCGTCCACGGCCGCGGCACCGCCCCACCGGCGGGCGGCAGCGCCCCGGACGCGTAGCCGGGGCTCCGTTTCCGCTCCGCCTCAGGTTCCGGCCGCGGGGGAAGGGCTCAAGCCCGCCGGCGCCCTGCCGCAAAACAACGATGAGAGTGGGGGCGTTTGAACGAAAACACGCGGCGGTCTAAGGTTAGGTTTCCGGCGGCCCGGAAGCCCGGGCCGGCCCCGCGGCGCACGGCAGGAGCGGGCCACGGCATGGCGACGGACATCCGCACGGGGCGGAAAGGACAGGGTGGCGGGCCGTCGAGCGGCTCGCCGGCCGACGAGCTCGCGCAGCTGCACCGCATGCGCCTGCTGGTGGTCGACGACGTGCCCACCAACCTCGCGCTGCTGCGCGCCCAGCTCGCCTCCGGCGGCTTCACCAATGTCACGGCGGCCGCGGGCGGCCATGACGCCCTGGACGTGCTCGAGCGCAGCATCGGTCCGGACGGCCGCAGCAGCGTGGACGCCGTGGTGCTCGACATCAAGATGCCGGACCTGGACGGCTACGCCGTCTGCCGGCGCATGCGCGAGGAGCCGGCGCTGGCCGACATTCCGGTGGTCATGGTCACGGGCTACGACCGCTGGCAGGAGGAGACCATCCACGCCGCCTACGAGGCCGGCGCCACCGACATCCTCTTCAAGCCCTTCCGTACCGCCGAGCTCATCAACCGCGTCATCACGGCGCTCAAGCTCAAGCGCGAGCGCGACCTTCGGCGCCAGCGCGAGCGCGAGCTGGAGGCCGAGCTCGCCGAGCGGCGCGTGATGGAGGCACGCCTGCAGTATCTCGTGGGGCACGACGACCTCACGGGTCTCGCCAACCGCAGGCGGCTGGAGCAGATCCTCGAGATGGCCTCCCTCAACGCCCAGGCCACCGGCAGGCCGCTCTCGCTGCTCTATCTGGACCTGGACCGGTTCAAGCTCATCAACGACCGCGAGGGGCACGGCGCGGGCGACCGCAGCCTGATCCTCGTGGCCAACACGCTGCGCAAGCACGCCGGGCCCGGCAGGCACCTGGCGCGCATCAGCGCCGACGAGTTCGCGCTTCTGATCGAAGGCGCCGGCCGCGAGCATGCGCGCCGCCTGGCGGAGACGATCCGCGCCGAGCTCGAGTCGCTGCGCTACGAGAGCCGCGGGCGGCGCTACCCGCTGAGCGCCAGCATCGGTGTGGCGACCCTGGAAGGCGGGGCGGCCGGACGGGGCGCCGAGCTGCTCGCGCAGGCGGACCAGGCCTGCTACTCCGCCAAGCGCGCGGGCCGCAACCGCGTCCACGTCTACGCCGAGACCGACGCCGCACTGGCCGACATGGAGCACGACAGCCGGTGGGGCGAGCGCCTGCGCCGTGCCCTGGAGGGCGAAAGCCTGGTGCTCGCCTTCCAGCCCGTGGTGCGGCTGCGCGACCACGCGGTCACCCACTACGAGGTGCTGGTGCGCCTGCGCGAGGATGACGGCACGGTGGTTCTGCCGGGCGAGTTCCTGCCCGCGGCCGAGCGCCTGGGCCTGATGCCGGAGCTCGACCGCCAGGTGGTGCGCCGGACCCTGGAGCTGATCGCGCGCCTCCCGGAACGCCTCTCCGGGATCGGATTCAACGTGAACCTGTCGGGGCACACCCTGCACGACCCGGCTTTCGTGGACTTCGTCCGCGAGGCCCTCAGCCGCAGCGGCGTGCCGGGGCGGCGGATCACCTTCGAGCTGACGGAGACGGCCGCCATCGCCGACCCCGAGCGCGCGGGCGAGACCCTCGGGCAGCTCCGGGCCCTCGGCTGCCGGGTCGCCCTCGACGACTTCGGCAGCGGATTCAGCACCTACACCTACCTCAAGCGCTTCCCGGTCGACTTCCTCAAGATCGACGGGGGCTTCATCCAGCAGCTCGCCTGGGACAGCGTGGACCAGGCGCTCGTGCGGTCCATCGTCGAGATCGCCCGTGCGCTGGAGAAGGAGACGGTGGCGGAGTTCGTGGGCGACGAGGAGACGCTGGAGCTCGTGCGCAGCTATGGCATCCACTACGCCCAGGGTTACCACCTCGGACGCCCGTCGCCGGAGCTCCCGGGCGCCGGCGAGGCCGGCACCTAGGCCCGTGCCACCGCGCGCGCGCCTTTCTCCCCGGCACGCTCCCCGTGCAGCATGAGGACCAAGCGCGCCTCGCCCGGGGTGAGGCCGCACTCGCGCACCAGGCGCTCGGTATCCGCCCCGTTGCGCACCAGGCGGATGGCGTGGTCGTAGGCGCGCTCGCCCGCGTGGCTGAGCTCGATGCGGTCCTGGCGCTCGTCGAGGCGGCGCTGCGCGCGCTCCAGCGCGGCCAGGCGCCGGTCGGTCCCGGCGGCGGCCGCGCACAGGGCCGCGAGGTCCGTGCGCGCCGCCTCCAGCGCCCGCTCGGCCGCGGTGAGCCTGCGCGCCAGCCTCCGGCAGGCGAGCGCGAGCACCGCGGCCGGCAGCAGCGCCGCCGCGAGGGCGAGCGCGAGGACGAGGGCCGGCATGGCGAGCGGTGCTGTCATGCGTACTCGTCCACGTGCGGGCGGCCGTCGTCCTCGTCGCGGCGCGGCGTCGGGGGCTGCCGGGGCGGCTGGCGGCGGCCGCGCTCGCGCCTGCGGCGTTCCACGCGCCCCGGCTCCTCCCGCACGGGCCAGGAGGGGATCACGGGCCGGATGCCGTCGGTGTCCGCCACGATCCGCTCCCGCGTGACCACGGCGGCTCAGAAGCCGCCCGCCCCCTCCTCCAGCACCCGGCGCAGGTCGATGAGGATCAGCAGCCCGCCGTCGAGGTGCGCCACGCCCTGCAGGTAAGGAGCGGCCTCCTCGCCGTCCACCGCGGGGGCGGTGTCGATGTCGGAACGGCGCAGGTCGACCACCTCGGCGACGGCGTCGACGACCATGCCGAAGATCTGCCCGTCCACCTCGACGATCACGATGCGCGTCTGCTCGTCGTGCTCGGCGGGCGGCAGGCCGAAGCGCCGGCGCGTGTCGATGACGGTGACCACGTGGCCGCGCAGGTTGATGATGCCGAGGACGTAATGCGGTGCGCCCGGGACCGGCGCGATCTCGGGCAGGCGCAGCACCTCCTGCACGTTCAGCACCTCGATCCCGTAGGTCTCGCCCGCCAGGCGCACCGTCACCCAGCGGCTCGTGGGCTCCTCGGCCTGCACCTCGTGCGGAAGCTCTTGTGCCGGCTCGCTCATCGCTTCACTCTCCTCTTGCCGCCACGCGCGCCGCAAATCCGACACCGCGGCTCCTGCAAAAAATCATGCATCGTCCGTGCCATAACCTGCGGCGGCGTCCAGCCATGCGGCCAGGCGCGTCGGGTTGACCACCAGCGCCGCCGGCGCTGCCGCCACCCCTGCCAGCCAGGGACGCCCCCCGTCCGGCCGCCGCCAGCGCACCTGGCCGCGCCCGAGCGACACCGGGTCGGCGACCCGCTCGCAGGCGAGCGCCCAGCCGCCGGCGAGCAGCACCAGCCAGCCGCGTGCACCGGCTCCGGCACGCCCCTTCGGCAGCAGGGCGGCGGCGAGATCGGCCACGGGGATACGCGTCCCTCCCCGGACGAGACGCCCGAGCAGCCATGCCGGCGCGCCGCGCGGTGGACGCGCCAGCCGCCCGGGCGCCGGAAGCACGGCCTCCACGGCCGCCTGCGGCAGCGCGAAGGCGACCCCGCCCGCCTCCACGAGGAGCGCCTCGAGGCGCTGGCCGGCCCCTCCCGGCGCCGGCATCGCCTCCTGCGAGGCGCGTTCATCGAGGAGATCGTCGAGGTAGCCCGCGAGGCCCCCGCCGCCTCCCGTCCCCACCGCAGTCTGGTCTCTGATCATGCCGATGCCTCCAGCGCCGGCGGTCGCGGCCGCGCCCGGGTGCCGGCGAGCAGGTCCTCAAGCAGCGCCGCGTAGGCGCGGCTGCCCCGTGCCGAGGGGGCGAGCTCGGTGAGCGCGCGCCCCGCACGGCTCGCCTCGCGGAAACGGGTGTCGACGGGGATCACGCCGCGCCAGACGCGCGTGCCGTGGCGCGCGCGCAGGCGCTCGAGCGCCTGCACCCCGGCCCGCGTGCGGCGGTCGTGCAGCGTGGGCACGATGAGCCAGTCGAGCGGCGCGCGCCGCGAGCGCGCCACCATCTCCAGGGTGCGCTCCATGCGCTCCAGCCCCTTGAGCGCCAGGTGCTCGGTCTGCACCGGCACCAGCAGCAGGTCGCAGGCGGCGAGGGCGTTGACCATGAGCAGGCCGAGCATGGGCGGGCAGTCGAGGATGGCGTACTCGTAGCGGCCGGCCACCTGGGCGAGCGCGCGCCGCAGCACCAGCCCCATGCCGGGCCGCGCCCCGAGGCGCCGCTCGAGCGTGGCCATCATCGTGCTCGCGCGCCAGAGCGCCAGCCCCTCCGGCGCCACGGGCACGGCGATCGCGCGCGCGTCCGGCACGTCTTCCGTGAACAGCGTGTGCACCCCGGGACCGGTGGCCTCGGGATCGTGGCCGAAGTAGGCGGTGAGCGAGCCGTGCGGGTCGAGGTCCACGAGCAGGGTGCGGCAGCCGGCCCTTGCCAGCAGCGCGCCGAGGCTCACGGCGGTCGTGGTCTTGCCCACCCCGCCCTTCTGGTTGGCCACGGCCCAGATCCTCACGGTCTCCCCTCCCGCGGCGGCGCCGTGCGCACGGGCGCGTCCGGCGGGAGCGCCCGCCGCGCCTCTTCCGTTCCCTCGGCCAGCACCACGACGACGACACGGCGGTTGCGGCGCCGCCCCTCGGGCGTGGCGTTGTCGGCCACCGGCCGGTGCTCGCCGTAGCCGACCGCGATCAGCCGCCCGGGGTCCACCCCGAGGCGCTCGAACAGCCGCACCACGCTCGCCGCGCGCGCCGCCGAAAGCTCCCAGTTCGAGGGATAGAGCGTGGTGCGGATCGGCACGTTGTCCGTGTGGCCCTCGACCCGCACCGGGTTCGGCACGGTGCGCAGCACCTGCGCCAGACGCTCGAGCACCGGCATGGCCTCGGGCGTCAGCCGCGCGCTGCCGCTCGGGAAGAGCACGCCCGAGGCCACCTCGATGTGGAGGCCGTCGGGGCGGCGCCGCACACGCACGAGCCCCATGTCGACGAGCGGCTTCAGGGCACGGGTGACCGCGCGCGCGACCCTCGGCAGGCCCTCGCGGCCGGCGAGCTCGCCGGCCGGCTCGCCGCCGAGCGAGGGCGGCGGCAGCGGCGGCAGGACGACGAGGGCGTCCGGCTCGAGGGCAATGCGCGCGAGCCTTCCGACCTGGATGGGCTCCATGCTGCGCGGCGGGGCGCGGAAGGCGGCCTCCAGGGCGTCGGAGAGCACCCGGTACTTGCCCTCGTTGACCGAGGAGATGGCGTACATCACGACGAAGAAGGCGAACAGCAGCGTGATGAAGTCGGCATAGGAGACGAGCCAGCGCTCGTGGTTCTCGTGCTCCTCCTCGTGCCGCCTGCGCGCCATGGCCGCCGTGCCTCAGTCGAGGAAGCCCTGCAGCCGCGCCTCGATGTTGCGCGGGTTCTCGCCCTCGGCGATGGCGACGATGCCGTCGAGCACCATCTCGCGCCCGCGGCTGCGCCGCCGCGCCACGCTCTTGAGCTTGTTCGCGAGCGGCAGGAACACCAGGTTGGCGAAGCCGACGCCGTAGATGGTGGCGACGAAGGCGGTGGCGATGCCCGGTCCGAGGCGGCTCGGGTCGGCGAGGTTCTGCATGACGTGGATCAGCCCCATGACGGCCCCGATGATGCCGATGGTGGGGCTGTAGCCACCCATGCTCTCGAACACGCGCGCGCCCTGCATGTCACGCGCCTCCAGCGTCTCGAGCTCGATCTCCATCACGCCGCGGATGGTCTCCGGCTCGTTGCCGTCAACGAGGAGCTGCAGGCCCTTGCGGGCAAAGAGGTCGGGCTCCGACTCCGCCGCGCCCTCGAGCCCGAGGAGGCCCTCCTTGCGCGCGACGTTGCTCCACGACACCACCTTGGCGATGATGCCCTCGGCGTCCAGTGGCGGCGGGCGGAAGGCCCAGGGCAGGATGCGCAGGGCGTGGAGGAAGGTCGCCACGGGGGTCTGCAGCATCACCGCCCCCAGCGTGCCGCCGCCGACGATCACGAAGGCGGTGAGCTGCACGAGCGAGCTTACGTGCCCGCCCTCGAGCACGTTGCCGCCGACGATGGCGGCGAGCCCGATCAGCAGCCCGAGGATGCTCAGCAGGTCCATGCGCTTCCTGTCCCGTGCCCGCTCCCATCCGATGCACGCCCCATGCCACCCTCAGCACACATCCGCCGCCAGCGCCGGCCCGATCTCCTCGAGGGCCAGCACGCGGTCGGCGAGGCCGGCCTCGACCACCGCCCGCGGCATGCCGTAGATGACGCAGCTCGCCTCGTCCTGGGCCCACACCGTGCCGCCGCGCGCCTTGAGGCGCCGCGCGCCCTCGCGCCCGTCGGCGCCCATGCCGGTCATGATCACGGCCAGCGTGCCCGCGCCCGCCGTCTCGGCGGCCGAGGCGAGGGCCACGTCCACGCTCGGCTTGTAGTGCTCGCCGGGCCGCGGGTCGCGCAGGCGCACCCGCAGGGCACCGTCCGTGCGCTCGAGATAGAGCTGCCGCCCCCCGGGCGCGAGCGCCACGCGGCCCGGCGCCAGCGGCTCGCGGTCTGCGGCCTCGCGCACCTCGAGCGCGCAGATGCGATCGAGCCGCCCGGCGAAGGGACCCGTGAAGCTCGCCGGCATGTGCTGCACCACCACCACCGGCGCCGCGAAGCTCCCCGGGAGCGCCCGCAGCACGTGCTGCAGGGCCACGGGCCCGCCGGTGGAGCTGCCGATCACCACCAGCTCGTGCCGTCCCGCCGCCGGCACGGGCCGCAGGCGCGGCCGGGGCGCCCGGACCGGGACGGCCGGTGAGGCCCCGGCCGCCGCCGCGGCGGCCTGCACGCGCCGCCCACCGGCCAGCGCCAGCACGCGCTCACGCAGCAGGCGCCCCGCCTCGGCCTGGTCGGCGGCGAGATCCTGCAGCCGCTTGGGCAGGAAGTCGGCCGCGCCCGCCTCGAGCGCCGCCAGCGTCGCCTCGGCGCCCTCGTGCGTGAGCGAGGAGAACATGAGGATGGCGGTGGGGGCACGCGCCATGATGCGCCGCACCGCCTCGATGCCGTCCATGACCGGCATCTCCACGTCCATGGTGACGACGTCGGGCCGCAGGCGCACCGCCGCCTCCACCGCCTCGGCGCCGTCGGCGGCGAAGCCCGCCACCTCCAGGCGCGGATCGGCGCGCAGGATCTCGGCGATCCGCCGGCGGAAGAAGCCGGAGTCGTCGACGACGAGGACGCGGACGGCCATCGCTCGCGCCACCTCCGCGCCCGCCGGCTCAGTGACGGCTCGCGTAGGCCCGCAGCAGGCTCGGCACGTCGAGGATGAGGGCGATGCGCCCGTCCCCCGTGATCGTGGCCCCGGCGAAGCCGGCGAGCCCGTGCAGCAGGGTGCCGAGCGGCTTGATCACCACCTCCTCCTGGCCCAGGACCTGGTCGACGACGAACCCCACACGCTGGTTGCCCACGTGCGCCATCACCACCTGGCCGTTGCGGTCGGCCTCGCTGGTGTCCGCGTCGGGCGCGAGCCAGTGGTGCAGGTAGTAGAGCGGCACGGCCTTGCCGCGCATGCGCACGACGAGCTGCCCGTCGACGGTGTTGGTGCGCGTGGTGTCCATCTGGAAGATCTCGGCCACGTTCGACAGCGGCATGGCGAAGCGCCGCCCGCCGACGATCACCATGAGCGTGGGCAGGATCGCCAGCGTCAGCGGCAGCTTGATGCGCACCTCGCTGCCCTGCCCGAGGCGCGAGTCGATCTCCACCGTGCCGTTGAGCTGGGCGATGCGGTTCTTGACCACATCCATGCCGACGCCGCGCCCGGAGATGTCCGAGATCTCGCTCTTGGTCGAGAAGCCCGGGGCGAAGATGAGGTTGAAGGCCTCGTGGTCGTCCATGCGTGCGGCCGCGGCCTCGTCGATGAGCCCCTTCTCGATGGCCTTGCGCTTGAGCGCCTCCGGGTCCATGCCGCGCCCGTCGTCGGTGATGGTGATGAGGATGTGATCGCCCTCCTGCGCGGCCGCCAGCACGACGGTGCCCGCACGCGGCTTGCCCTTGGCCTCGCGCTCGTCCGGCGGCTCGATGCCGTGGTCGACGGCGTTGCGCACCAGGTGCACGAGCGGGTCGGCCAGCGCCTCGACCAAGTTCTTGTCGAGGTCGGTCTCCTCGCCGCGCAGCTCCAGCACGACCTCCTTGTTCAGGCTGCGCGCGAGGTCGCGCACCACGCGCGGGAAGCGGCCGAAGACCTTGCGGATGGGCTGCATCCGCGTCTTCATCACCGCCGCCTGCAGGTCGGAGGTGACGAGATCGAGATTGGCGACCGCCTGCGAGACGGCCTCGTCGCCGATGCTCGAACGCAGCGTGGCGAGGCGGTTGCGCACCAGCACCAGCTCGCCCACCAGGTTCATGATCTCGTCGAGGCGGCGCGTGTCGACGCGCACCGTGCTCTCGGAGGGAGGCGCGGAACCCGAGCCCCCGCGGCCGGCGCTGCCGGCGGCGCGCTCGTCCCTGTCGCCACCACGGCCGCTGCCGCCTCCTTCCGGCGGCGGCGCGGCCTCCGGCGGCTGCTCCCGGCGCTTCTCTGGAGTCGGCGCCCGCACCGCCGCGGCGGCCTCGGCCGCGGCGGTGGCCTGCGCGGCGGCCGCCTCGGGCTGCGCCCCGCCGGTGCCGGGGGCCCGGCCCGGACCGTGCAAGGCATCCAGCAGCCGCTCGAACTCCTCCTCCGTGATCTCGTCGCCGCCCACCTTCTCCGGACCGGCGGCCGCGGCTTGCGGCGGATCCGCCGCGGCGGGCTGCGCAGACGGCTCCTGCGGGGCAGGCGCCCGTGCCGTGCCCGCCTTGCGGCCCTGGAGCTCGTCGAGCAGCGCCTCGAACTCCTCGTCCGTGATCTCGTCGCTGTCGCCGCCCTTGCCCTCGTCTTTCGCAGCCCCTTGCTCCCGAGGAGGCGCCTGCTCCGAAGCGCCTTGTGCCCCGGGCGCGGCGGCACTTTCCTGCCCGGCGCCGGCCGGGGCGCCTGCCGGGGTCTCTCCCGCGCCGTCGCCGCCGCCCGCCGGCTGGGCCAGGGCCACCAGCGCCTCCAGGAGGGCGGGGTCTGCCGGCTGCGGCTCCTCGCCCGCCTTCACGCGCGCGAACATCTCGTTGACGCCGTCGAGCGCCTTCAGCACCGTGTCCATGAGCTCGGCATCGACGCGGCGCTCGCCCTGGCGCAGCACGTTGAACACGTCCTCGGTGCGGTGGCAGAGCTCCACCATGGGCTCCAGCCCCAGGAAGCCGGCCCCGCCCTTGACCGTGTGGAAGGCGCGGAAGATGGCGTTGAGCAGCTCCGGATCGTCTGGCCGTGACTCGAGCTCCACGAGCTGCTCGTCGAGCTGCTCGAGCAGCTCGCCCGCCTCCACCAGGAAGTCCTGCAGGATATCGTCATCGGCCGCGATCGCCATCGTCCTCCCCTCCCGCTCAGAAACCGAGGCTCGCGAGCAGCTCGTCCACCTCGTCCTGGCCGCTGACCACGTCGGTGCGGTCGGCGCCCGGCACGTGCGGCCCGCTCGCGGCGAGGTCGCGCCCGTCCCCGTTGCCCTTCTTCGGCCCTGCCGCCCGCCCCTCGTCCGCGGCGAGGCGCTGGCCCGAGATGCGCACCAGCTCGACCAGGTTCTGCTCCACCTCCTGGACCAGGGCGATGACCTTGCGGATGACCTGGCCCGTGAGGTCCTGGTAGTCCTGCGCCATGAGCACCTCCGTCAGGCGCCCGCGCAGGGTCTCGGCGTCCTCCGCCACCCGCGGCAGGAAGCCGTCGAGGGCGCGCGCCATCGCCCGGAAGGACTCGACGTCCATCTCGCGCGCGCGGAAGCGCGCCCAGTCCGCCGCGAGCCGCGCGCCCTCGCTGGCGAGGCGCTCGGCCACGGGCAGGCTCCCCTCGACGAGGTCCAGGGTGCGGTGCGCCGCCTCCTCGGTCTTGGCGATGACGTAGTTGAGCCGCTCCTTGGCGTCCGGGATGTCCTTCTCGGCGACCTCGGCGATGCGCGCGTCGAGGCGGAAGCCCTTGAGGGCCTCGTGCAGCTCGCGCGTGAGCTTGCCGAGCTCGCGGAACAGGTCCGACTCGCGCATGCGTGTGAGCTCGTCGAGCGTGGCGCGCGCCGCCTCGCTCTCGCCCGCCTCGAGCTGCGCGACCAGCGTGCGCGCCTGCTCGAGCCAGGCCCGCTCCTCGTTCTCGTTCTTCTCATCCACTGCCGTCCCCTTCCTGCTGTGCCACGGCGCCTCTCTCTCAGCCCTGGGCGGTGGCGCCCAGGCGCTCGAAGATGCGCTCGATCTTCTCCTTCAGCGTCTGCGCCGTGAACGGCTTGACGATGTAGCCGTTGACTCCGGCCTGTGCGGCTTCCACGATCTGATCGCGCTTGGCCTCGGCCGTGACCATCAGCACCGGCAGGTCCTTGAGCTTGGGATCTGCCCGCACCGCCTTGAGCAGGTCGAGGCCCGTCATGCCCGGCATGTTCCAGTCGGTGATCAGAAAATCGAAGTTACCGTTCTGGAGCATGGGCAGCGCGGTGGTGCCGTCATCGGCCTCATGGGTGTTGTTGAAGCCGAGCTCGCGCAGCAGGTTCTTGATGATGCGCCGCATCGTGGAGAAGTCGTCCACGATGAGGATCTTCATGTTCTTGTCCAAGGCTCGCCCTCCTCGACCGCCGTCAGTCCTTCCGCCTCCAGTCCGCCATGCGCGCGCGCAGCCGCACCAGGGCCTGGCCGTGGATCTGGCACACGCGCGACTCGCTCACGCCCAGCACCTCGCCGATCTCGCGCAGGTTGAGCTCCTCGTCGTAGTAGAGCGACATGACCAGCCGCTCGCGCTCGGGCAGTGAGGCGATGGCCTCGGCCAGCGCGGCGCGGAAGGCCTCGTCCTCCACCGCCGCCGCCGGGTCGTCGCCAATGCCGGCCGGCTCGGCCTGCTCGTCGCGCCCGTCACCGTCGTCGAGGCTGAAGATGCGGCAGCCGGCCGCGTCCTGGAGTATCCGGTAGTACTCCTCGAGGCCGATGCCGAGGGCCTCGGCCACCTCGATGTCGCGCGCGTCGCGTCCCTTCGCGTGCTCGATGGCGCGCATGGCCTCGGCCACCTGGCGCGCCTTGCGGTGGACCGAGCGCGGGGTCCAGTCGCTGCGCCGGATCTCGTCGAGCATCGCGCCTCGCACCCGTATGCCGGCATAGGTCTCGAAGCTCGCCCCCTGCGACGGGTCGTAGTGGGCCGCCGCCTCCAGCAGGCCGATCATGCCCGCCTGGATCAGGTCCTCGACCTGCACGCTCGGCGGCAGGCGGCTGACCAGGTGGTAGGCGATGCGCTTGACCAGCGGCGCATAGCGCGTCACCAGGCTCTCCTGGTCGAGCCGCTGGACGGCGGCGTAGGCGGCGGGGCCGTTCATGACGCCGCCTCCAGGCCGTCCGCCCGGCCGGCCCCCAGCAGCCGCTCGACGAAGAACTCCACGTGGCCGCGCGGCTGCCGCGGTACTGGCCAGTTATCGGCCCGCTCCGCCAGATTCTTGAACGCGAGCGCCGCGCGGCTGCGCGGATAGGCCTCGACCACGGCGCGCTGGCGCTGCACGGCGCGCCTGAGCTGCTCGTCGTAGGGCACCACCCCCATGTAGTGAAGGGTGACGTCCAGGAAGCGCCCGGTGACCGTGGAGATCTTGCGGTAGAGCTCCCTGCCCTCCGGCGCGCTGCGCACCATGTTGGCAAGCACATGGAAGCGCCCGAGCCCGTGGTCGCGGCTCAGGACCTTGATCAGCGCATAGGCGTCGGTGATGGACGCCGGCTCGTCGCATACCACCACGATGACCTCCTGTGCCGCACGCGTGAAGGCGATGACGCTGTCCGAGATGCCGGCGGCGGTGTCGACGACGAGGACGTCGAGCGCCTCGCCGAGGTCGCTGAAGGCCCGGATCAGGCCCGCGTGCTCGGCGGGTGTGAGCTCCGCCATGCGCGCCACCCCGGAGGCGGCCGGCACGATGCGCACGCCGGCCGGCCCCTCGACGATCACCTCCTCGAGCCCGCAGCGCCCCTCGAGCACGTGCGAGAGGTTGTGGCGCACCTGCAGGCCGAGGAGCACGTCGACGTTGGCGAGCCCCAGGTCGGCGTCGAGCAGCATGGTGCGCCGCCCCAGCGCCGCCAGCGCCACCGCCAGGTTGACCGAGACGTTGGTCTTGCCGACCC
>Ga0256830_1001216_pt1 | contig 18499 bp, 18 predicted proteins | sample 128326metaG_FD_190537 | JGI IMG/M metagenome (GOLD analysis project Ga0256830, IMG submission 190537) | Hydrothermal vent microbial communities from Lau Basin, Pacific Ocean - 128-326 | ecosystem: Environmental > Aquatic > Marine > Hydrothermal vents | place: Pacific Ocean: Lau Basin | collected... | reverse complement strand
GCATCCCGAGGCGCGCTACTTCGGGGTGGGCAAGATCAACCGTGACCAGGTGGAAGACTACGCGCGGCGCAAGGGCATGCCCGTGGCCGAGGTGGAGCGGTGGCTCGCCCCCAACCTGGGCTACGAGCCGGACTGAGCCCCATGCGCACCGCCGCCGAGCCGTGTGACCGCGGCCGGTATCACCACCGCGATCCCAACGCAGAGGCGCAAAGACGCAGAGGGCGCAGAGACGAAAATTGTTCATGCGCCAGAGCCATCCCGGTGCGTTCGTTTCACGACCGTGTGCTATACAGCCGTCTCGGCAGCCGACAGTGGCGTAGGGTGTGATGGCGAAGCCATCGCACCACCCCATGGCAGATCGTGGCTCCGGTGCGGCCGCCGAAGCGGCCGCACCCTACGGATTCCCTCTGCGGCTTTGCGATTCAGAGGACAGAAGACAGAGGACAGATGGCAGATACAAGGATGCGTTCACCTGTGGACATCCCGGATGGGATGGTGCGAGCACACCCTGCGCGACACCCATCGCGTGGCAGCTCGCTAGAGTTTCACCGATATCGATTTCATTTCAATTACAGCAACAATCTCTGCGTCCTCTGCGTCTTTGCGCCTTTGCGTTGAAGGGCCGCAGCCTGATAAATCCGCAGGGCCCGGTGGTTCCTCCTGTGCTCCGTCCCCCAGGATGAAAAGAGGCGGCCATGGCCGCCTCTTTTCGCCACACGGGAGACGGGCGGTGTCACTTGCCCATGCCACCGCCCATGGAGCCCTGGGGATGGTGGTCCATGTGGCCGGCACCGCCCATGTCGGGCAAGGTGATGCCCCGCGCCTCGGCCCGCTTCTGCATCTCCTTGCGGTGCTGCTCCAGAAATACCTTGCGCTCTTCCTCGGACTTGAGGGCCTTCATCCTGTCCTGGTACTCCTGGCGCTCCTGCGGCGTCATGAGTTGCCAGCCGTAGACCTCTTCACCGGCCAGGGCCGGGCCCGCGGTGCCGAGCACGGAAAGGAAAAGGGAAACGACCACTACCTTGCGGATATTCATGGCGACCTCCTGTCGAGTCGAAGGAATGGAGCGCGCAGCCTAGCCGGGTTCGGCCGGGGGAATGTTGATCCGGGTCATCTTTTGGACCGATCGCCTCACTTGCCGTCCTGTTCCACCGGCAGCCCCGCCAGCTTCCATTCCGGGTAGCCGTTTTCCAGCCGCCGTGCCCGCAGCCCCCTTTCCCGCAGGCGCGCCACCGCGTCGAAGGCCAGCACGCAATGGGGCCCGCGGCAGTAGGCGACGATCTCCTGGCCGGGGTCCAGCTCGTGCAGGCGATGCTCCAGCTCCGCCAGCGGAATGTTCACCGCCCCCGGCAGGTGGCCGGCGGCATACTCCTCCGGCGGGCGCACGTCGATGACCGTCACCAGGCCCTGGCGCGCCCGCTCCAGCAGCTCCTGCGCCGGTACCGGCTCCAGGCTGTCCTTGACCGTGAGGTAAGTGTTCACCAGCTTGTCCACCTCGGCCAGGTGACGCTCGGCCACCGCGCGCAGGGCATCGAGCAGGGCCACCACGTCGTCGCCGCTGAGGCTGTAGTAGACCCGCAGCCCGTCCTTGCGGCAGGTGACCAGCCCCGCCTGGCGCAGCTGCTGGAGGTGCTGCGAGGTGTTGGCCACGGACAGCCCCGAGACCCTGGCCAGGGCCTCCACGCTGCGCTCGCCCTGCGCCAGAAACTCGAGCAATTCCAATCTGTTGGCGTTGGACAGGGCCTTGCCCACGCGGGCGAACTGGGCGAACAGATCCTGCTTGAAACTTCCTGTTGACATCTCCCGGTCTCCGGCTAAACTACTATTCAACTATTCGATTGAATAGTTGTTCCAAATTTGAGTATAGCACGGCGCCACCGCGGCGGGTGGCGATGAGAGGGCAGACCCATGAACGACTGGATCATGGCCCACGAGCCGGCCATCCGCCTGGGCTTCTTCTTCGGCATTCTGGGCCTGGTGGCCCTGTGGGAGATCCTGGCGCCACGGCGCGCACTCACCGTGTCCAGGGCGGTGCGCTGGGCCAATAACCTGGGCCTGGTGGTGCTCAACAGCGTGGTCCTGCGGCTGCTGTTTCCCGCCGCCGCGGTGGGCATGGCTTTGCACGCCGCGCGCCAGGGCTGGGGGCTGTTCAACGTCATCGAGGTCCCGGGCTGGCTCGCGGTGGTGGCCTCGGTGGTGATCCTGGACTTCATCATCTGGCTCCAGCATGTGATGGTGCACGCCGTGCCCGTGCTGTGGCGGCTGCACCGGGTGCACCACGCCGACCTGGACTTCGACGTGACCACCGGCGCCCGCTTCCACACCCTGGAGATCATCCTGTCCATGGGCATCAAGTTCGTGGCCATCGTCCTGCTGGGGCCGCCGCTGGTGGCAGTGGTGATCTTCGAGGTGCTGCTCAATGCCACCGCCATGTTCAACCACGGCAACGTGCGCATTCCGCGGGGCCTGGACCGGATCCTGCGCTGGTTCGTGGTCACGCCGGACATGCACCGGGTGCACCACTCGGTGGAGGACGACGAGGCCAACAGCAACTTCGGTTTCAACCTGCCCTGGTGGGATCGCCTGTTCGGCACCTACCGCGACCAGCCGCGGGCCGGGCACGAGGCCATGACCATCGGGATTCGCAAGTATCGTTCGCCCCGCCAGGTGGCGTGGCTGCCGGGGATGCTGGCCCTGCCCTTCACCGGGCGCATCACCGGCTATGCCATCAACCGCCGCCGCTGGGACGAAGGCCAGCCGGGCTCCGCCGTCGAGTGAAGCGGTGAAGGCAAGCCCCGGTTTCAGCGATCTTCAGGAGTACAGCCCGATGAACACTGCCCAACGAACCCAACGGTATCCGGCCGCCTCCACCGCCCCGGCCGCCACGGGCCCGCGGCGCCGCTGGTCGCGGTGGGCGCTGGCGGCGTTGCTGCTGGCCGGCCTGGCGGCCGGAGTGGCCTGGCGCGGGGAACTGAACCCGGCCGCCATCCAGGCCTGGGTGGACCAGGCCGGTGCGGCCGGGCCGCTGCTGTTCATGCTGGCCTATGCCCTGGCCACGGTGCTGTTCCTGCCGGGCTCGGTGCTGACCCTGGCCGGCGGCGCCCTGTTCGGGCCCGTGGCCGGCACCCTGTACAACCTCACCGGCGCCACCCTGGGCGCGGCCGCGGCCTTCCTGCTGGCACGGCACCTGGCCGGAGACTGGGTGGCGCGGCGCACCGGGGGACGGCTGAAGCAGCTCATGGACGGGGTGGAGAACGAGGGCTGGCGGTTCGTGGCCTTCGTGCGCCTGGTGCCCCTGTTCCCGTTCAACCTCCTCAACTATGCCCTGGGCCTGACCCGCATCCGCTTCTGGCACTACGTGCTGGCCTCGTGGGTCTTCATGCTGCCGGGCGCCGTGGCCTACACCTACGCGGGCTACGCCGGGCGCGAGGCCCTGGCCGGCGGCGGCGGCCTGGTGCAGAAGGCGCTCATCGCGCTGGCGCTGCTGGCGGCGGTGGCCTTCCTGCCCCGCTTCATCGGCCGCCTGCGCCAGGGGCCGGTGATGACCGTGGACGAACTCAGGCAGCGCCTGGACGCCGGCGATGACCTGCTGGTGCTGGATGTACGCGCGCCGGAGGAGTTCCACGGCAAGCTGGGGCACGTGGCAGGCGCGCTCAACGTGCCGCTGGAAAAGCTGCCGGGCAACAGCGTGCGCCTGGCCGAGGCCATGGAGCGGCCGGTGGCGGTGATCTGCCGCACCGACCGCCGCTCGGCCAGGGCGGCCAGGCTCCTGGCCCGCATCGGCTTCGCCGAGGTGCACGTGGTCAAGGGTGGCATGGTGGAGTGGAATGCCCGCGGCCTGCCCGTCGAACGCTGACGGCTCCGGGCCGGAATCGACACGGAGTCCCGCGGGGTGACCCGCCGGCGGCTGGCAGGCTGGGGCTTCCTGGCGCTGCTCGCCGGCGTCCTCGCCTGGCTGATGGTGCGGCCCATGACCTTTTTCGTCGTCAGCGATCGCTTCGCCCAAACCGTGGACACCCGGAGCGCACCCGCCGTGCTGGGCGACCTGAGGGCGGAGACCTGCGGCGCCTGCCACCGGGCGTTCCACGAGGAGTGGCGCACGACCATGCACAGCCGGGCCTGGACCGATCCCTACTTCCAGGTGGACTGGGCCTTCGAGGACCGGCCCTGGATCTGCCGCAACTGCCACACGCCCCTGGACCGCCAGCAGCCGCGGCGGCTGCTGGGCTTCCGCGACCGCCAGGGGCTGCAGCCCGTTCTGGCCCCGGACCCCAACCCGGACTTCGACCCCGGCCTCCAGCACGAGGGCGTCACCTGCGCCGCCTGCCACCTGCGCGAGGGCGCTGTCCTCGGGCCTTACGGCGACAGCGCCGCGCCGCACCCGGTGCGCCGCATGGAGCATCCCAACCAAGTGTGCGTGCGCTGCCACGTGGTGGACGGCGAGCGCTGGGACACCTTCCTGCGCCTGCCGCCGTGCGGCACCGTGACCGAGATCCGGGCCGGGCGCGAGGGCGGCCTGCGGGGCCGCTCGGGCGAGACCGTGCTGCCGTCGCTGGCCGAGCTGGGCTGCGTGGCCTGCCACATGCCGCTGGCTGAGCGGCCCCTGGTCGCGGGTGGACCGGTGCGCCGGACGCGCCGCCACCTGTGGCGCGGCGGCCACGACCCGGCGATGGTGAAGCGGGCGCTGACGGCGCGGCTGGCCGTGGATCGTGATGGGCGCGCGGCCGTGCTCACCCTCGCCAACACCGGCACCGCCCACTACCTGCCCACGGGCACGCCGGACCGCCACCTGACCGTGGTGCTGCGGGCGCTGGACGGCCGCGGCCGTGTCCTCGACGAGGTGAGAGACAAGCTCATCCGTCGCATCCTGTGGCGGCCGGTGATCGTGGACCTGTGGGACACGCGCCTGCCGCCGGGCCGGCCGCGCACCTACCGGCTCCCGTTGCCGCCCGCGGCCGTGACCGTGGAGGCGGTGGTGCGCTACCACCTGCTGGAGGAGAGCCGGCGCCGGCGCATCGGCTACGAGCCCGAGGCTCCCATCGCCTACGAGATCTACCGCGCCCGCACGGACCTGCCTGCGGCCGGCGGGGGTGAAGGAGGAGAGCCATGAGTCCGGCCGGCCGGCGCGACCTGGTGATCATCGGCGGCGGTGCCGCGGGCCTGGTGGTGGCCAGCGTGGCCGCGCAGCTCGGGCTGGCGGTCACGCTCATCGAGCGGGGCGAGCGGCTGGGCGGCGACTGCCTGCACACGGGCTGTGTGCCCAGCAAGAGCCTGCTTCATGCCGCGCGGGTGGCGTACACCGTGCGCCATGCTGCCGGGGCCGGTCTCGAGGCCGCGCTGTCACCGGTGGACCTGGGCCGGGTCATGGACCGGGTGCACGCGGTGATCGACCGCATCCAGGAGCACGACGACCCGGAGCGCTTCCGCGGCTACGGCTGCGAGGTGCTGCTGGGGGAGGCGGCCCGCTTCGTCTCGCCCCACGAGGTGGAGGTGGGCGGGCGGCGCATCCGCGGGCGGCGCTTCGTCATCGCCACCGGCTCGCGTCCCGTGGTGCCTCCCGTCCCGGGACTGGAGGCAGCGGCCCCGCTCACCAACGAGAACGTGTTCGCCCTGCGCGAGCTGCCCCGGCGGCTGGTGGTGCTGGGGGCGGGCCCGGTGGGCCTGGAACTGGGACAGGCGTTCGCGCGCCTGGGCAGCCGCGTGACCGTGATCGAGCGCCTGGAGGGCCTGCTGCCGCAGGGCGAGCCGGCCCTGGCCGCGGCCCTGCGCCAGCGGCTGGAGGCCGAGGGCATGGTGTTTCTCACCGGGACCACCGTGGAGTCGGTGACGCCCGGCGCCGACGGCCAGGTGGTGCTGTGCAGCGACGGGCGTACCATCGAGGCCGACCGCATCCTGGTGGCGGCGGGGCGGCGGCCCGACGTCGCCGGGCTGGGGCTCGACGCGGCCGGCGTGGCCGCGGGGCCCCACGGGATCCGGGTGGACCGGCGCCTGCGCACCACGCAGCGGCACATCTATGCCTGCGGCGACGTGTGCGGGCCGTACGCATTCACCCACATGGCCGAGTACCAGGCCGGCATCGTCATCGGCAACGCGGTGTTCCGGCTGCCCCGGCGCGCCGACTACCGCGTGGTGCCCCAGGTGATCTACACCGATCCGGAGTATGCCCAGGTGGGGCTGACCGAGCACCAGGCGCGGGCGCGGGGCCTCGATCCGGTGGTGCTGGAGTTTTCCTTCAGCGGCATCGACCGGGCGCTCACCGACGACGAGTCCTGGGGCGGCATGCGGCTGATCACCCGCCGCGGGCACATCCTGGGGGCCAGCCTCCTGGGGCCCCGGGCCGGTGAGCTGATCCACGAGGTGGCGCTGGCCATGAAGGCCGGAGCCACCGTGGGTGATCTCTCCGCCACCATCCACGCCTATCCCACCCTGGCCCAGATCCACCGCCGCACCGCCAACACCTTTTATGCGGGCAAGCTGTTCAGCCCCGCCACCCGGCGCCTGGTCAAATGGCTCAACCGGCTGTTGCCATGAATCACTCCGCGGTGGACGCAGCGGCCTACGAGGCCTGGTATCACACCCCGCGCGGGGAATGGATCGCCGGCTGCGAACTGCGCCTCATGCTGCGCCTGCTGCAGCCCGCACCGGGTGCAAGCCTGCTGGACGTGGGGGCCGGCACCGGTCACTTCAGCCGCCGCTTCGCCGCGGCCGGCCTGGTGGTCACCGGAGTGGAACCCGACGCCGCCATGCTGGCGCGGGCCCGGGCGCTGGACGGCGGGGTGCGCTACCTCGAGGGGCGCGCCGAGGCCCTGCCGTTCCCCGACCGCAGTTTCGATCACGTGGCCGCGGTGACCAGCCTGTGCTTCGTGTCCGAGCCGGCGCGGGCGCTGGCGGAGATGTGGCGCGTGGCGCGCAAGAGCGTGCTGCTGGGCCTGCTCAACCGGCACAGCCTGTTATACCTTTATAAGAAGGGCCGCGGCGGCTATGCCGGCGCGCGCTGGGACACCACCGCCGACGTATGCCGCTGGATCGCGGATCTCGACCCGGCCCCGGCCACGAGCCGCCACGGCACCGCGGTTCACCTGCCCACCGGTGGCCCGCTCGCGCGCCGGCTGGAGCGGTGGCTCCCGCCACGGCTGGGGCTGGGCGCCTTTCTCGCCGTGGTGCTGGAGAAGCCGCGTATCCCCTGAAGACGACAAGGAGCACCCATGCACGCCACCCTGCCCCTGCTTCAGCCCACCGACTTTCCATCCCTGCGCCGTGCCCGGCTGGAGACGGTGCAGGTCAACGTGGGTTACCGCTGCAACCAGTCCTGCCTCCACTGCCATGTCAACGCCGGGCCCCGGCGCCGGGAGGAGATGGACGCCGAGACCGCCGCGCAGGTGCTGGATTTCCTCGCCCGCAGCGGGGCCGCCACCCTGGACATCACCGGCGGTGCACCGGAACTCAATCCTCACTTTCGCGACCTGGTGCGCGGGGCGCGGGCGCTGGGCCGCCACGTCATCGACCGCTGCAACCTCACCATCCTCGCCGAGCCGGGGCAGGAGGACCTGCCGGAGTTCCTGGCCGGACACGGCGTGGAGATCGTCGCCTCGCTGCCCTGCTATCTGGAGGAAAACGTGGACGGCCAGCGCGGGCCCGGGGTCTACGCCCGTTCCATCGAGGGGCTGCGCCGGCTCAACGCCGCCGGCTACGGTGACCCCGGCGGCGGGCTGGTGCTCAACCTGATGTACAACCCCACCGGACCGTTCCTGCCGCCGCCGCAGGCGTCCCTGGAGGCCGACTACCGGCGCGAGCTGGGCCGGCTGGGCCTCCGGTTCAACCGGCTGTACACGCTTACCAACATGCCCATCCAGCGCTTCGGCAGCACCCTGGTTTCGCGCGGCGAGTTCGACGACTACATGGAGCTGCTGCGCAGCAGTCACCGCGACGCCAACCTGGAAGCGGTCATGTGCCGCACCCTGGTGAGCATCGACTGGCGCGGCTGCGTCTACGACTGCGACTTCAACCAGATGCTGGACCTGCCGCTGGTACTGCCCGGGCGCGGGCCGGTACACGTGCGCGACCTCGATCCCGGCCTGCTGGAAGGCAATCCCGTCGTGGTGGCTGATCACTGTTACGGATGCACCGCCGGCTGCGGCAGCAGCTGTGGCGGCGCGCTGGAACCGGGGGAGGAAGCGACATGAAGGACGAAGTGCTGGAACGGTATTCCGAGGGCGCGCAGGCCCGCCAGGCCGATCTGTGCTGTCCGGTGGACTACGACGGCGATCTCCTGGCCATGCTGCCGCGGGAGATCGTCGAGCGTGACTATGGCTGCGGCGACCCTTCGCGCTACGTGCGCGAAGGCGACGTGGTCCTGGACCTGGGCAGCGGCGGCGGCAAGATCTGCTACATGGCCGCCCGGCTCGTGGGGCCGGAGGGGCGTGTCATCGGCGTGGACATGAACGACGACATGCTGGCGCTGGCCCGCAAGTACCAGGAGGAGATGGCGGCGAAGCTGGGCGGTGACCGGGTGCGCTTCGTCAAGGGCTACATCGAGGACCTGGCCCTGGACCTGGAGGCCATGGAGGCGTGGCTGGCGGCACATCCGGTGAGAAACAGTGCCGACTACGCCCGCCTGCAGGCGTGGCAGGCGCGCCAGCGCCGGGAACGGCCGCTCATCCCGGATGCCAGCGTGGACCTGGTGATCTCCAACTGTGTCCTCAACCTGGTGGAGGACGAACGCAAGCCGCAGCTCGTCCGCGAGATCTTCCGCGTCCTCAGGCCCGGCGGGCGTGTGGCCATCGCCGACATCGTCAGCGACGAGCCGGTGCCCGAGACACTCAAGGCCGACCCCGAGCTGTGGACCGGATGCATCAGCGGCGCCTTCCAGGAAGAGGACTTCCTGCGGGCCTTCGCCGACGCCGGTTTCGTGGCCGTGGCCTGTGACAAGTGGGATGCCGCCCCGTGGAAGGTGATCGAGGGTATCGAGTTCCGTTCCGTGACCGTCACCGCGGTCAAGCCGGAGGACTCGCCCTGCCTCGACTACGGCCACGCCGTCATCTACCGCGGGCCCTTCGCCGAGGTCCGGGACGACGAAGGCCACGTGTTTCCCCGCGGGGCGCGGATGGCGGTGTGCGAGCGCAGCTACCGGCTGCTCACCGGGCCCGCCTATGGCGGTGCCTTCATCGGCCTGGCCCCGGCCGCGCCCGGCGAACCGCGGACCTTCTGCGCCCCGCCCGGCACGCGCCGGCCGGCGTCAGAGACCAAGGGCGGCGTCACCACCGGCGGCGACGGCGGCTGTTGCTGCTGAGCGGCCCGGGCGGCGCACCGTGCCTTGAACCGGGGGAGAGGGGATCGACAAACCAACGCCATGACCGCCGTCTCCGTTGTCATCCCCGCCCTCGACGAGGCGGAGCACATCGCCCCTGTCCTCGAGGCGCTGCAGCCGCTGCGCGCGGCCGGCGGGGAGCTTATCGTGGCCGACGGCGGCAGTACCGACGCCACGGTGGATGTTGCCCGGCCGCTGGCCGACACCGTGCTGTCCTGCGCGCCCGGCCGCGCCCGGCAGATGAACGCCGGCGCCGCGGCGGCCCGCGGCCACTGGCTGTGGTTCCTGCACGCCGACACCGTGGCCGGGGCCCCGGCGCTGGCCGCGCTGCGGGCGGCCATGGCCCGGCCCGGGGTGCAGTGGGGCCGGTTCGACGTGCGCCTCTCCGGCCGCCATCCCCTGCTGCGCGTGGTGGAGCGTGCCATGAACCTGCGCTCGCGCCTCACCGGCATCTGCACCGGCGACCAGGGGATCTTCGTGCGCCGGGACCTGTTCCGGGCCCTGGGCGGCTACGCCGACATTCCGCTGATGGAAGACATCGAACTCACGCGGCGCCTGCGGCGCCACGGCCGCCCGCTGTGCATCACCGCGCCGCTGGTGACGTCGAGCCGCCGCTGGGAGCGCCACGGCGTGGTGCGCACCATCGTGCTCATGTGGCGCCTGCGCCTGGCCTACGCCCTGGGGGCCTCCCCGCACCGCCTCGCCCGCCTGTGGCGGGCCTCCGGCTGATGCGCGCGGGCCGGCTGCTGATCTTCGCCCGCGCCCCGGTGCCGGGCCGGGTCAAGACCCGGCTCGTTCCCGCCCTGGGCGCGGAGGGTGCCGCGCGCCTGCACCGAGCCCTCCTCGAGCGCACCCTCCGTGCAGCGGGCGGGCAGCGGCTCATGAAGGTGGAGCTGTGGATCACGCCCCACGCCCCGCCGGAGTTCATCACGGAGATGCGCCGCCGCGGCCTCCCGGTCCATGTGCAGCGGGGCAGGGACCTGGGTGCGCGCATGGATCATGCCCTGGCCCACGCCCTGCGGCGCGCGCCGTGGGCGGTGCTCACGGGCTGTGATGTGCCCGGGATGGACGCCCGCGACCTGGTGCGCGCGGCAAGGCTCTTGTGCAACGGTGCCCATGCCGTGCTGGGGCCGGCATGGGATGGCGGCTACTGGCTCATCGGCCTGAGGCATCCGTGTCCGGCGCTGTTCCGCCGCATGCCCTGGGGCACCGGGCGGGTGGCGCGGCTCACCCGCCGCCGCCTGGCCCGTGCAGGCCGCCGCTGCGCCGAGCTGCCCCTGCTGCACGACCTCGACCGGCCGCGGGATCTTCACCGGCACACCCTTGCCAATGACTGCCCGCGCGGTGAAACCGAGAATGTGATCAAGTGCACGTAACCCACCGTGCACCGCGGTCTAGTGCGTCAGTGGGATTGGCCCCGGGGGCGGAATCGTCTAGTGTTGCGGCTGTACGGCGCCCGGAGCCGGCGCCGGTGGCAGGAGGCCGGGCCCTGAAGGAATATTGGGGTCGAGAGGCACGGTCGGCCGTTTGGCGGAGTTGGGATGGCAAAGGAATCCGGGCGTGTGCCCGTGAGTTCCGGTGTCTTCATTCTCCTCCGCAGCCACCGGCCCGGGTTGCACGGCATGGGGCGCCGTGAGTTCAACCCCAGACATAAGGAGATGCAACATGACCAGGAAGACCGGAACCCCCGCCGGCAAACCCATGGAACACGATCCCCTCTTTCCGCCCTGCCCGCACGAGCTGCCCGAACTCTCGGAACTGCTGGAAAAAAGGGAAGATCCCAAGACCTACAGCGCGCTCATCGAGACCATCTGCGGGGCCACCGATGACTCGCAGCCGGTGGAGCAGTACGACGGCACCCTGGGTGTCACCCGGGCCTTCGTCAACCGGCACCAGCGGCCCGTGGGCCAGCTCCAGTGGAACGATGACCTGGACACCAAGTACGACGACCCGGGCAACGTCAAAGGTGCCCGCTGGTGCAGCGGCACCCTCATCTGCGAGGACCTGTTTCTGACCGCCGGCCACTGCTTCGACCAGGACGTCAATGGCTGGCGGGTTCCGCGGGACGACGACACGGGCGCGGCCATCACGCCGGAAGAGATCGCGCTCAACATGCACGTCAATTTCAACTACCAGGTGGACCCCTCGGGCAACCTCCGCGCCGAGGAGCGCTTTCCCGTTGTGGAACTGGTGGAGTACCGCCTGGGCGGGCTGGATTACGCCATCGTCCGCCTGGGCGGGCGGCCGGGCCGGCGCTTCGGTATCACGCGTATCTCCGCGGACGACGCCGAGGTGGGCGACATGCTGTGCATCATCGGGCACCCGGCGGGGCAGCCCAAGCGCATCGAGGCGGGACCCTGCACCGACCTGCACGGCAACCGGATCGGATACGATGACATCGACACCCTGGGCGGCAACTCGGGCTCCGGGATCCTGCGTTCCCCGGACGGGCGCATCGTGGGCGTCCATACCAACGGCGGCTGCAACGCGGACCGCACCGGCCACAACCACGGGGTACGCATCTCTTCCATCATCAACGCCTCGCCCACGATCCAGGAGATTCTCGAGCGCGGCTGCCGGCCCCGTATCTGGCCCAAGCTGAAGTTCCGGGATGACGTGCCAGGCAAGATCAAATTCCGCGACGACCGGAACACCGTCAAGGTGCTGGATGACGGTCCTCTGCCCAAGAGCAAGTTCCGGGACGACCGGCCGAGCCTGAAGTTCTCGGACGACGGCACGCTCAAGCAGCTCGAAGACGTCAAGCGGCCGGGACTGGAGAAACCGCCCCTCACCGATCGCGGCGGGTTCGGAGGGAGATTGCCTGGCCTGCGCGGCGGCGCCGGCCGCCAGCGGCCCTTTGCCATGGCGACCCCCCACCACTCCGAGGCCTGGCGTACGGTGGGCGGGACGGCAGAGGCCGAGGCCTACGAGGCCGCGCTGGCGGAGCTGGAACAGCAGATGGCCGAGGCCGTGGAAGCGGTGGAGCAAATGCAGGCCCAGTACGAAGCGCTCGCCGCCGAGTACGAGGAACTGTTTGGACAGGGGGGCTGACGGGCCGCCCGGCCGTCCTGGCCTGTTCCCGGCTTCATGGAGGAGAACATGATACTGATACTGTCCCACGCGCGGGATGAGCATGCCCGCATGGTGCAGCGGGAGCTGGATGCCCTGGGGGCCCGCTGGCACCAGTTCGATCTGGCCCGGTTTCCCGCCGAGTACGCCATGGCGTTTTCGTGCGATGCCGGCGGCGCCGGTGCCTGCCTGTCCGCCCCCGGCGGGACCGAAATCGACCTGGCGGCATGCCGTGCCATCTGGTGGCGGCGCCCGCTGCCGTTCGAGATCGCGCCGGAAGTCTCGGATCCGGACGACCGCCAGTTCGCCTACTCCGAGTGCCACGAGGCCCTGACGGGACTGTGGCAGGTCCTGGATGCATTGTGGATCAACGACCCGGTGCGGGACGAACAGGCGGCGCGCAAGTTGTACCAGCTCCATCTGGCCCGCCGGCTGGGCCTGCACGTGCCCGAGACCTGCATCACCAATGATCCGGACACGGCGCGGCGTTTCATCGACGCACACCAGCGGGTGATCTACAAGACCTTCTCCGCCACCGAGCGGGCCTGGCGCGAGACGCGCCTGCTGCGACCCGAGGAGCGGGCGCTGCTGGACCAGGTGCGGCATGCACCGGTGATCTTCCAGCGGTGCATCGATGCGGTGGCCGATCTGCGCATCACCGTGGTGGGCCAGCGGATTTACGCCGCCGCCATCGACACCCGCGACACCGAATACCAGGTGGACTTTCGCATGGTGATGCACCAGGCCCGCATCGAGCCCTATGCACTGCCCGAGGCGGTGGCGAGTGACATCCGCCGGCTCATGGATGCGCTGGGGCTGGTCTACGGCGCCATCGACATGCGCCTGACGCCAGACGGCAGGCACGTGTTTCTGGAGATCAACCCGGCCGGGCAATGGCTGTTCGTGGAGGATGCCACCGGGCTGCCCATCACCCGGGCCATGGCCGAACTCATGGCCGGGATCGGGGAGGAGGCCTCGGAGACGGAATCCCGTTCCGCCCCGCGGGCGGCGGTGGTGTGAGCGGGGAGCGGGCGGCCGCGCCGCCGCCCGCTCCCCTGCCGGATCGCGGTCTCAGTGTTTCCCCGGGGCCAGCTTCGCCCCGCGCCGCTCCCAGTTGATGTAGGCCTGCAGGGCGATCATGCGCGGGTCGTCGGCGGCCAGGGGCTCGCCCTCGAGCGGGTTCTGGATGCACCAGTTGACCATCTCCCACAGTTCGGCCACGCGCCCGAGCTGTTTCTGGAACTTGGGATAGGTCTCGGGGTGGGTGTTGGCGGCGTTGGGGTGGCACTGCGCGCAGACCACGCCGTTGCTCCCCAGCTTCGGGTCGGTGAAGGCCGCGCGGCCGCGCTTGACCACGGTCTGGAACTCGGCCTGCCAGCGCTTGAGGTCGGCCTCGGTGAACTCGTCGGCCGCCGCCGGGGCCGCCAGGAGCAGGGCGCTCAACAGGATCGTCGTTCTTTTCATCTCGCGTCCTCCCTGGAATCAGTAGTGTTTCTGCGGCGGGATGCGCTTCTTCTGGTAGCGCGTGTCCTCCGGCCGCCGGGTCTTGGGGTTGTAGGCCACGGTGCGCGGCGTGTTTTCGGGCAGGCTGTAGTGCACCGTGGCCCGCCCCGACCACACGTCGATGAACTGCCAGCCGGTGGCATCGCGCTCGAAGAACGGGTCGGCCCGGTTCATCTCCACCGTCAGCTTGGGCAGGTGGCTGGGCTTCTGGTTGTAGGTGGCCGGATAGGGCCAGGGCCAGGCCGTGGCCATGGCGGAGTAGAAGCTGATGTTGCCGATCTGGTTGTACTGGATCTGGTGCACGTGCCCGTAGAACACCGTCACCTGCTTGAACGGCTTGAGCAGGGCCTGCACCTGCTCGGCGTCCTCGGTCCAGAAGTTCCAGCCCTTGTAGATCTTCTGCAGCGGCGAGTGGGAAAACACCACCACCGGCGTATCCTTGCTTACCTTGGCCAGGTCCTGCTTGAGCCAGGCCCTCTGCTTCGCGCCCACCATGAACGGTGAGCCCAGCGGGTTGTCCAGCCCGGCCATGACGTTCATGCGCTCCTCGGGTGTGGACCACTTGTTGATCCACTTGTCATAGGTGAGGATGCTGTTGAGCACCACGAAGTGCACGCCCTTGTGGTCGAAGCTGTAGTATTGCGGTCCCAGCAGCTTCGACCAGTACTCGCCCAGATCGAGGTAGTAGTCGTGCTCGCCCATGACGAAGCGAGTGTGCGGGCGCAGGGCGCCCAGCAGTTCCAGGCCGTGGTCCAGCTCCGCCTTCGTACCGAGCTGGGCCAGGTCGCCGCCGTACATGACGAAGTCCGGCTTCGGGTCCATGAGGTTGGTCTCGGCCACGGCCCGGATCAGGCCGCGATCCCAGTTGCGCACGAACTGGTTGCCCTTGATGTGCTGGATGTGCGAGTCGGAGATGTAGGCGAAGGTGAAGTTGCGGCGCTTGTCCGCGAAGGCCACCTCCACCAGGGACAGCGGCAGCAGGCCGCCGATGGCGGCACCGGCGCCGCGCTTGAGGAAACTGCGTCGGGAAAGCGTGTTCATGGGAGCCTCCTTACTTTTTCGCGTACTCGGGGCTGGTCAGCGCCTCGAGAAAGGCCACCAGGTCGGCTTTCTCGTCGTCGCTCAGGTTGAGCGGGCGGATGCCCCCGCTCTGGAAGGCATTGACCGGGTCGTCGTCCTCCACCCGGCCGCCCTTGTCGTAGAAGTTCACCACGTCCTCCAGGGTCTCGAGACTGCCGTCGTGCATGTAGGGCGCGGTGCGGGCGACGTTGCGCAGGGTGGGCGTCTTGAACGCCCCCATGTCGCGCCACTCGCCGGTGACGGCGAATCGTCCCAGCTCCGAGGTGTTCTTGTTGGACAGCACCGCCACGTCCACGCTGGTGCCCTTTTTCCTGGCCTGCATGAAGGCCACGGCCAGCTCGCGCACGTCCTTGTCGATGCGGGCGAAGCCCACGTTGAGATTGTGGAAGCGGTTGTCCGTGAACAGGGCGTGGGTCTGCGAGATGGTGTGGCAGGAGACGCAGCGGCCCTTGCCCAGGAACACCTTGAAACCGCGCTTGGCCTGTTCGCTCATGGCCTTCTCGTCGCCACCGAAATACCAGCGGTCGAAGGGCGAATCGCCGGAGACCAGGGTGCGCTCGAAGCTGGCGATGGCCTGCACCACGTGGCGCATGGTGATCTGCTTCGGCTCGAGGCCAAAGGCCTGCTTGAACAGCTTGCGGTACTGGCGGTCCGAGCGCACCACCTCGAGGATGGGATCGTAGTTCTTCAGGCCCATCTCCACCGGGTTGAGGAAGGGCTGGCCGGCCTGGCCCTCCAGGTCCGGCTCGCGGCCGTCCCAGAACAGGGTGTGCATGTAGGCCGCATTGACCACGGTGGGGGCGTTGCGGGTGCCGGTGAGTCCCCTGATGCCCCTGGACACCCGGAGTGGAGAGTCGGTGAACACCTTCTCCCGCTGGTGGCAGGTGGCGCAGCTCACCTCGCCGGTGGAGGAGAAGCGCTTGTCGTGGAACAGCTTCTCGCCCAGCCTGACCTTGGCCGGGTTCTGGGGGTTGTCGGCGGGGACGGGCACCGGGGGCAGGCCCAGCGGCGGTGCCGCCTGCGCCATGCCGGCGGCGGTGCCCAGCATGATGGCAAACATCATGTTCCTCATGGGTGCTCCTCCCTGGTCGCGGGCCCTCATGGGCCTCTTGTTCATCGATTGTAGATCAAGTCTAAGACTTGATCTAAACAATAGCCGGTGCAACGGCCATGTCAAGAGGGCGGCTTGTTGCGGGGCGGACCGGCCGATAGCATGGGCCGGGTTCGGGTGATGTTCACCACAGGGGGATAAAAAGTTGATTTGCCTGATGTTGTCGGTCTTTCCCGCGACCCTGTTCCTGGTCCTGGCCTACGTGACCTTCGTTTTCGCCGAGTCGCGGGAGGGCATGGTGAGGCTCGCCGGGCGGGGCCTGGCGGCCTGGAGCGTCCTGGTGGCCGCCGCCTTTCCCGCCGCCGGACTGGTGGTGGCCTGGTACCACCTGTGTCCCCTGGGCCGGCTGCTGGAGCGGCTGTACGAGCTGCTCTGACCGTGGGCGGTCAGGGTTGCCGGTCGCCGGTCCCGGCCAGAGTCGTGACCTGCCGACGCCACTTTGCAAGGTGTTGGTCCATGGCTGGACCCAGCCACATTTGTGGCTGCGAATGGCTGTAGCCGTCTCTCGCTTCCCACTGGAGGACCAGTTGGCGCACGGTATCGTAGGCGGCGCGAAAGTCGGTGGTGCGATTGAGGGCATATTGCAGCAGTGCGCGACCAAAGAAAGTGAACTCCGATTCATCACCACAGCCGAAGGAGACGTGGTCGGCCGTGGAAGCCGTCATGATCAGGCTGTGGTCATCACGCAATGGTTCGATGAAGGTTCCGGAGAAACACGCAGAGACGAACACGACACGCCAGCGGATACCCGCCTCGTCAAGCATCTTCTTCAGCATCACAGGCGACAAATCGTTGAGAGGAACCCCGCGCAAGTAGACATCGAGCCCCTTTTTACGTGAACCGTGACTGGTGAGATAAAGCACGACTATGTCTTCATCGGGGTCCATGATCTCGGCGACATGGTGAAGAGCGCGACGCAGGTTGGTGACGGAGGCGAGTGGAGCGTCTTTGGTGACCGAAGGATGATTGATCAGTGACAACAGCCGACCCGTTGCCCCGAACCGTCGCTGGAACAGGGATTCCGAATAGCGCGCTTCCTTCAGAAAGACATCCTGACCGCCGTATGCGGCAAAATTGATGACGTAGAGGTCGATGATTTCCGGCCGGGAAGGCAACAAGGCCCGTAGATGTTCGGCCAGAAGATCGGGTTGCCGGTAAAACACCGATTCGGCGTCAAGTCGGGGTGCCCTGGCCTTCTTTGATAATGTGGTGCCGGGTGGTTCTGTTCCGATGTAGGCCCCGAGCTGCCACCAGCCCTCTTGCTTGCGCTTGTGGCCCTTAGCGCCGTGGCGGATGAACACCCCGTGGCCATGGCGCTCATTGAACCGGAATTCTCCTTCGTAGCGGTCGCCGTTGGCATAGACATATGTGCCGCGCCCGTGGAGCTGACCGTACCAGAACTCACCGGTATAGCGATCACCTTGTCCGTACTGCAGCATGCCTTGGCCGTGGGGTCTCCAGTTCTCAATTTCGCCTTCATAGCGATCACGCCCACGCAGAATCTCGCCTCGTACCGGAAATCCGTCCTCGAACCATCCGCGATAGACAATGCCGTCTTTGTCAGTGTACGTGCCTTGTCCCTGCATGCGCCAGTAGCGGATCTGGCCCTCGTAGATCGCTCCATGGGAAAAGTGGATCTGCCCCGTTCCGTGCGCCATGCCACGGCGAAACTCGCCCTTGAATATCGTGCCGTCACGGTCGGTGTAGGTGCCCCTGCCCCAAAACAGATCCTGCCGAAATTCACCCACGTAGGCATCACCGGTAGGACCGGTATAACGTCCCGGACCATGGGCGAGGCCGTTGCGAAATTCCCCTTCCAGCACGCTGCCTTCGGCACCGGTGAGGCGGCCATGACCGTGTGCGAGGCCGTTGCGGAACTCACCTTCGTATACCGCTCCGTTTTCCCACCGCAGGATTCCACGGCCATGAAATAGGCCGTCTTTGAATTCGCCCTGGTACACGCTGCCATCGGGCAGGCGCCAGTCGCCGTCGGATCCAGGGGCCAGCCGGGGAGGATTTCCCACCGCCGGCAAGGAGACAAGGAGGAGAAAAATGAAACCGACTGAACGGAAAGGAAACCGCATCCCTGGCCGAGAATTGATATCAGCGCTTCCAGGAATCAGTCTAGCATAGTGTCTGTGTCTTGCCGTGATGTGTGCCGCGAGAGGGATGCGTGGTACGAGGCCCCAGGGCCCGGCTACAATGCGAAACAACCTGGAAAATACTCCATGACCCTCACCGAACTGCGCTATATCGTCGCCGTGGCCCGCGAGCGCCATTTCGGCCGGGCGGCGGCGGCCTGCCACGTGAGTCAGCCCACCCTCAGCGTCGGGGTGAAGAAGCTGGAGGAGGAGCTGGGCGTCATCCTGTTCGAGCGCGGCCCGCACGAGGTGCGGCCCACGCCGGCGGGCGAGGCCATCGTGGCCCAG
>Ga0256830_1001215_pt1 | contig 18505 bp, 14 predicted proteins | sample 128326metaG_FD_190537 | JGI IMG/M metagenome (GOLD analysis project Ga0256830, IMG submission 190537) | Hydrothermal vent microbial communities from Lau Basin, Pacific Ocean - 128-326 | ecosystem: Environmental > Aquatic > Marine > Hydrothermal vents | place: Pacific Ocean: Lau Basin | collected... | reverse complement strand
GCGTTTTTTGCGAGCGCTGGTTTACGTTTGCAGGCGGTAGATGAAATACGAGAAACTTTGCAAAAAGATGAATATGGTTCGTTGGTACATCGCTGTCTTGAAGCGTTTCATTCTGGGCGTATAGGCTTGGCTGGGCCATTTACCAAAGAGTTGAATGAAGAATCGCGGATGGATGCGATTTCATTACTTGAAAAAATATCACAGCAAGTTTTTCTCGCAAGTGTTAAAGACAGTATTCTGCATAAAGGCTGGTTATATCGATGGCAAAAAATAATTCCAGCGTATATTGCTTGGCAAATGCAGCGTGCAATGAGTTGGAATGTGGCTGTTACTGAAGAAAAAGTTGCTAGGGTGCTTTCTTCAGGAGTGGTCATTAATGGTCGAATTGATAGAGTGGATAATAACAATGGGCGCCTAGGTATCATTGATTATAAGACAGGCTTATTACCATCACCGAGTGACTTGCTGAGTGGTGAAGCTGTTCAGCTCGCACACTATGCAATAGTTTATGAGCAACAGGTAGGGCAAGCAGAGCTTCTTGGCCTGGATTCTACACCAATAAAAAGTGTAGGGATAGACGATGCCGAAGTGCTTGACAGAATTTGTGATGCGCTCATTTTGCGCTTAGATAGTGTGCTGGATGCGATAAAATCGGGTCAAAAGCTGCCCGCATGGGGTGATGACAAGAGTTGTGTGCATTGTCTTTTTAAAGCTTTATGTAGAAAAGGGGAATGGCATACCCAGCGGAATTGAAACTGAGGTATAGGTTCAGCCCTCCCAATAATGAGTGGTTGGATTTATCCCTCGACTCAGATGACGAGCTTGAGTGGTAATGACTGTAGTCAAAAGATTTGATGTTTGGTTAGTAGGTTTGAATCCCGCTAAGGGTAAAGAAATTAACAAAACACGTCCTTATGTTGTTATTTCACCAAACGAAATGTCAGCATTATCTACTATGATTATGGCACCTATGACAACAAAGGGTTTTGAGTTTCCAGGGCGTGTTAAATGCAAATTTAAAAATAAAACTGGACTCATATTACTTGATCAAATAAGGGCTATAGATAAAACAAGGTTAGTTAAAAAACTTAGAAGAGTGAGTGAGAAAACACAAATTGAACTCTGTTCCAACTTGCAAGAGATGTTTGAGTTATAGACAGCTAACAAAGAGCCTTGTCCAATACAAATGAGTCTGAAGCGACCCCATTTCCAATACGAGATGAGTCTAAATGATTTGAAACGTGGCCGAAGATGTACAGAGGGTGGTTTTTCAGGGAGAAGACATAAGCCGAAAAAAAGAACTCAATCGAGAGGCGCACTTAGGCCCTTGAAAAAGTGTTTTAGAAAAAACGCTCTGAAATCTCTATGAGCGATGAATATGATTTTTTAGCGGGAGCTGCTGGGTCTGGAGGATATTGTTTCTTGCAGTACCTATATAATCGGTATTACAATACCGCTCCGCGCCGGAGTGGCGGAACTGGTAGACGCGCTGGATTCAAAATCCAGTGGTGGTGACATCGTGCGAGTTCGATTCTCGCCTCCGGCACCATTCATTATCCAATCCCATCTAGATGTTTACAATAAACGACAAATAGTCAATATACGTCAAGCGAATTAAGATGACATCTGAGCTTGCTTAGGTGTAGCATGTCTTTGCCCTTATATTAAAATTACATGAAAAGCAAGGAGGATGAATTATGGTCTGGATAGTTGGATTAATAGCACTCGCAGTTGGTACCGCTCTAGGTATGATCATTACCAAAGCTCAGCAGAAAGAGCCTGAGCCTGAGACCGGGTCTGATAAGATCAAGGAATTGCAAGAGCAGCTTGCTCAAGCTCAGCAAACATCCAGTGAATATCAAGATAAAGTTAGTGAGCATTTTGTTAAAACATCTGAGTTATTTGGGGAAATGACGGAGAACTACCGGTCAGCATATCAGCATCTTGCCACAGGCGCGCAATCACTCTGCAAGCCTGGGACAGAGGCGTTATTAAAAACTTCTTTAGTTGAGCAATTAAGCGTCAGTGAATTAACTGAAGATGCGGGTAAGTCAGAAATTATTGACACAGCATTAGTTGAGCCGAAACGGCCAAAAGATAATATTGAACCTGAAGCCATTACCGTTGCGGAAGCAAATGCCAGTAGTCAGGTGCAAGCGCAAGTTGCCGAAGAGAACGATGTTATGGGTGAAGCGGTAAAAAACCAGCCCTTACCAGATGCCATTCATGTGAAAAAAAATGAGGAAAGCTCAAGGCCTTCCATTCACTAGGAGCTTGTCCGAGCAGCGATCGTCACGCACGCTCTCGCACATCCCTATGCTTCGCTGCATCAATGGCTAAAAGAGCACGCCTGATTAGCGTAGATTTTTCGATCAAAGAAGGCGAATAGCCTTCGCTATTGAACGAGTTGATCGAGAAATCTACGCAATCAGGTTTGTTCGCAGTCGGCCAGTTTGTTCGGGAATGTTATATTTTAATCCTGTTTACGCGTTTTGATGTTTCTTGAATAGCGCTGGTTTAGTTGATTGATCTTTTGCTGCAAATTAGGTTCAACGTGTTCCCAGTCGAAGCGCCAAGTCCAATTTCCCTCCACAGTGCCGGGAATGTTCATACGGTGCTTTTCATCCAGGCCGAGAAAATCCTGCAGTGGAATAATAACGCAGTCAGCAACTGACGAAAATGCAAGCTTGATGATTTCCCAGTGTAAAGGTTTGGTGGCATCTTCCAAATATCTTAGCACTTTTTGTTTTTGATCCTCGTTGAGTGAATTAATCCAGCCAACAGTGGTGTTATTATCATGAGTTCCAGTATATACGATTGAGTTAGCTTCGTGATTTTGTGGTAAATAAGGATTGTTGTCGTCACTATCAAAAGCAAATTGCAGAATTTTCATTCCCGGTAAATTGAAAGCTTGTCTTAGTTGAGTGACTTCTTCAGTGATAATTCCTAAGTCTTCAGCAATAAAGGGTAAGTTTTGTCCAAAGTGTTTTTGCATCGCATGAAAAAAATTTCCCCCTGGGCCAGGTTTCCATTGGCCTTCGATAGCCGTTTCATTTTTTGCGGGAATTTCCCAATAGGCCTCAAATCCTCTAAAGTGATCAATACGAATGGTGTCAAATAAAGTGAGTTGAATCTGAAGTCTGTCAACCCACCACTGGTATTGAGTTTTTTCCATTTCAATCCAGTTGTAATGTGGATTTCCCCAGCGTTGCCCGGTCGCAGAAAAATAATCGGGCGGGACTCCTGCAACGAAGCTTGGATGCCCGTTGTCATTTAGTAGAAATAATTCCTGATGTGCCCAAACATCAACACTGTCATGTGCGATAAAAATAGGTATATCGCCAAATAATAAAATATTTTTTTGTTTGGCAGCGGTCTTTAGTTTTTCGAATTGTGAAAAAAATAAATATTGCTCAAAAAAACACGTATTAATAGCTTGAGGATTTTGTTTTTCGTAAGTGTTGAGTGCGTTCTTATTTCGGTGTTTATACTCATCCGGCCAGTGAGTCCATGCTGATTGAGGATATGTGTTTTTTAAACAAGAAAATAGCGCAAAATCTTTAAGCCAGAAATAATGTTGTTGGCAAAAGTTTTGAAAATTTTCTTTTTCTTGGTTCGATGCTTTAGATCCAAATTGGATTGCAAGTTTTTCAATAAGTATTTTTTTTTGGGAAAGGTGTGTAGTAATATTTTTGTTTGAAAGATTATCGACTTCTTCTTGGCTTAGCCATGCACGATTGACATATTCCATCATATCAATGAATAGGTAATTACCGGCATGAACGGATAGGGCTTGGTAAGGCGACCGGTCTTCGTGAGTTGGGCATAAGGGTAGCATTTGCCATATGCTTAATCCTGATGACTCAAGGAAATCAAGAAAATGAAACGCATGTTCTCCAAAAGTGCCACATATTTGATTGCCCGGTAGTGAGCTAGGGTGTAATAATGCACCGCTCTGTCGTTCCATTATGGTGCGTGCCTATTTATTACAGTGTTATACCTATGGCGTTTGCGATATAGGTTTTTAGTATGCGTCATATTCGTTTTGTGGCGAGGGATTGTCCTCGGTGCTCTTCGGGTAAACGTGGCCACGAAATGAAGAGGATGTATAATAACATCTCAATCTCAATTGCTACGGGTATGTTGTTGCTGTCCGTGACGCATTGATCCGCCGCCTTCAGGATCGCCCTCGCCATAGCTTAGGACTTGTTTAAGATTCTCCGGAGTGGGTTTTTTGAGTAAACGGTAAAGCTCGATTAAATGTAATCGATATAGGTTTTCGAAGTCGCTTACTGAGTCTGCTGAATTATAATCTCCTAGCCACCAAAACCAGTCTGATCCTTCGCATATTGCGAGTTGCTTACAAGCGTTTAGCATTTCTTTTTCGTCTAGGTTTCCGGAATTAATCGTGTCATCAAAGGCTTTTTTTGCTTCACATAATAAGTCCCAGCCTTTGTTTTTATCTTTATCGCCTATCCATGTGGAAAATGATCCGTAAACCCAGCTACCTGCTACTAATTTATCGAGAACAATAGGTGTTATGTCATTACTAATTGCTTGTGCGAATGTTGTTAATTCAATTTCTGGGTGCTTTGCCAGCTTGTCATACAGTGTGGTTAAAAAGTGAAAGCCATTTTCATGATAATGCTCCCAGGCATTTTCACCGTCGAGAATAATGGGTACTACTGCGTCACTATTGGTTGAGCAGGCTTTGCATATATTTTCGAGATGATGGATTAAATTATTGACGGCGTCGTCGGCATCCCAGTTTGAATAGGTGAAACCAATGAGATCTGAAAGTCCGTCATCTCGAAAGAAGCACTGAACCTTGTTTGCTTCTTGGTAAACATAAGACCGATGCAAACATCCATTCTCTAGAAATTCAGCTTGAGTTTTTGATTGCTCAAGACTGTTGCGCATAACAGACTCGCCGCTAGCAACCCAGTGAATACCCATTTCATTACAGAGTTTTAGGGTGTCTTCGCTGATAGCGCCCTCTGACGGCCAGCAAGCATTTGGTTCGAAGCCGAAATAATGTTCGAAGACTTTTTTTCCTTCAGCAAAATGCCAAAGTGCGCGAGCTTTACCCTCTGGATAATTTAAGCAATTAGGCAGAGTTACTTCAGGCATTGCTTCTTGGGCTGACTTGACGTCGAGTAATAATGGAACGATAGGATGTGCGTATGGTGAAAATGCGAGTTCTATTTGTCTGTTCTCCCGCAATTTTTTGTAAGCAGGAATGATGGAGCTTAAAAGCTTGCCAATTAAGCGAAGCAATAACTGTCGATCTTCAGCCGTATAGAGTGCCCCTTTTTTGATGAGCGCTTGAATAAAGGGGTCTTCTCGGCGCACGGTTTCTCCCAGCCAGGCAAGGTGATACCAAACCAAAAGATCAGAAAAATATTGTTCGTTACAATAAGTAAGTGCTTGTTCAATATTATTAAGTTGTTTTGCGATAGTGACTAGTTTTTCATAGTTGGGGAATCGCTTAATGAGCCGTGCTTCGTTAGCTTTAAGACAGGCTTGCACCATTTGATTTCTTTGTTCTAGGCTAGGACTGATCTCAATATTTGCAAGCGCATTTAGTAAAGGGTCAGATATAGGAGTTTGTTGCGTGAGAAAGGAATCAATTTGTTGGCTATAGTCATCGAGTTGTTCAAGTAATATAGGGGCAAAGTTAATAACTGCTCTAGCGTTTGGGTTGGCGGCCAATATGTTTGCCATATCGACATAGTCTTTTATGGCATGCAGATAAGTCCAGGGTAGCTCATATTGTTGGGTGCCAATGTTATAGTATTGGGGTTGATGCATATGCCAGCAAATGACAACTTTTAGTCGTTGCTTATCGGGCATAATTAAACTTTTCTCCTCGGCCATATTAATTGACGACACGTCCTAACATGTCGGAAGTAACAAGCACAGCTCCTCCTGGGCTTACGTGAAAACGTTTTGCGTCAAGCTCTGCTTCTTCTCCGATCACGGTACCCTCTGGGATTTTGCATCCTTTATCGATAATTACTTTTGTCAGTCTGCAATGGTCGCCAATCACGACATCGGGAAGAATGACGGAATCAGTGACCGTTGAATAGGCATTAACGGCCACATTTGAAAAAAGCAAAGAGTGGCGGATGCTCGCGCCGGAAATTATACAGCCTCCTGAGATCATAGAATCAACGGCCATTCCTCTTCTGCTATCATCATCAAAGATAAATTTTGCAGGCGGCAATTGTTCTTGGTAAGTCCAGATTGGCCATTCTCGGTCATACAGGTTTAGTTCAGGGGTTATACCGATTAATTCTAGGTTGGCCTCCCAAAAAGAATCAACGGTTCCAACGTCACGCCAATAAACTTGCTCACCCGTTTCAGTATTGCGAAATGGATACGCATAAACTCTATGATTCTCAATAATCGACGGAATAATATCTTTGCCAAAATCATGACTAGATTTGATTGAGCCCGCATCTTTCACAAGTTGCTCGTATAGGAAGCTTGGGTTAAAGATATAGATTCCCATAGAGGCAAGTGCTTTATCGGGTTTGTTAGGCATAGGATCGGGGTGTTCGGGTTTTTCTGAAAACACATCAACTCTTCCTGTTTCGTCGGCAGACATGACTCCGAATGACTTAGCATCTTCCAGTGAAACCTCAAAACAACCTACGGTCATCTCGGCTTCTTTTTCTACATGGTAGGCGAGCATGGGGCCGTAGTCCATTTTATAAATATGATCTCCGGCTAATACCACAATATGTCCTGGTTCATGGCGTTGTATAATGTCTAGGTTTTGATAAATGGCATCAGAGGTGCCGGCATACCAGGAAGTTTCAATTCGTTGCTGTGCGGGAAGTATTTCTACAAATTCACCTAATTCAGCGCGTAGAAATCCCCAGCCTTGTTGCACATGTTTAATAAGAGAGTGTGATTTATATTGAGTGACGACAGCAACTCTTCGAATGCCTGAGTTCACACAATTTGAAAGAGGGAAGTCAATAATTCTAAACTTTCCGCCAAAAGGAACGGCGGGCTTTGAACGCCATTTTGTTAAGTGTTTTAAGCGTGTACCGCGTCCCCCGGCTAATATAATGGCTAATGCGTTTCGAGTAAGGCGGCTAACAAAACGAGACGCTTGTGGCTCCATGAAAATTCTCCTTCTTCACGCGCATATCTTGTTTTTGAGGGAAATGTATTACCGATTTAATATTACTCTGTTATTAGTAAATCAAATGCCATCAGCTCGAACCCTAAACGTAAAGATATAGACTTGAGCGATGGTTTAATTATAACACTTTAATTGCTATTGGGGGAATCTTGAATTTAATCGGGACGGCTTTTTATGTCTGTCTCCAGCGACATATTTTGGTTTTTCTTTGAGTGCGCTAAGTCACCTAGGTAATTGTTGTAATAAATGCTCCATTCCGCAATATACCGCTACCCTAGAAAGTTTCGAGTTAGACTGATAACGCTTGCCCTACGGTCTGCGCTCAGGATGATTTTGCGCATTTCTGAGTGTATGATAATGACGACAAGCCGTTTGTAAAAATTATTGTTAAGCAAAATAATTTTCGTTCGCTAAGTTTTCCAATGAGTCGAGTAATGATTTTTTATCGGCTTTTAATTCTGCGCATAGTTGTTGACGAATAATAGGGGGTGCAAGGGGTGATTTGCTGGATACCTCTATTCCCGTTAAGAAAGGAGTGAGTGACTAACGCCATGGGAACGGAAAAACAACATCCACGGCTTATTTGCCATTTATAGTGATGTTGAGCGCAGATATATTGAAAAAAATGAGGGGTGTTTGGGAGGAAACACCCCTACTCAAGGGAGGATGAGAGAAAAATGAAAATAGCATTGTCTCCAATGTTCTAGAGACAATTATAATGGAGCATAAGCTATGCCAGAAACTCATAATTCATTATGGTTTTGAAAAAAAGTTATAACTGGCTGTTTATTAAGGTCTTAGGTGGTGCCTGGTATTACAAAAGCGTTTTTTTCAAGCCTAAATAATTTAGCAGGCTTTTTTTCGTGAATGTTTTTGACAATAGACAATATAATGTCGTGTTATTTCTTAATCAAGCGTCAATATTTGTTGATATTTCTCTTGATGTACTTGAGTTAAACGAGTTGTTATTCGTTTATAATGTCTCAGTCCATTGCTTGCAATGTCTTTGGGGTAGGGGTATGTAACTTTAACTAATTAATAATGTTGTTGTTTTTAATAAATTTGCGAGTGAGAATTTAATATGGAGAGAAGACAACTTGACCGGGAAAATCTTCGGCAAGATATTCCTGGCTTATTTGAAATTGCCGTTAATGGAAGTACGGAAATATTTAATCAAGTAAATGATGTCTCTATCTCTGGAATGGGGATTAAACTTCAGCATCCGCTGGAATTAGGACAAACTGTTGTTATTAGTTATAGCGCTTCCGATTTTTCGTTAAAATTGAAAGCTAGCATTTCATGGTGTACTAAAAAAGATGAGGATTTTTTTGTCGGTGTAGAGTTTTCTACTGATAATGTAGATACCAACGTACTTCTTTTTATGACCTTGCGTGAATATATTGATGACTTTGGTGAGACTTTTTGATCGTATCGTGTTGTTTCGCTGTTTTATTTCATGGTTCCGCTGCTTCTTTATCCGTTATTAGGCCATACTTCTTTTTAAAAAGGTGAATTGATAGATGCAAATAGAATTAGCTAATCCTCGTGGATTTTGCGCGGGTGTTGATCGTGCAATTGAGATTGTTGAACGTGCATTAGAATTATTTGGTGCTCCTATTTACGTTCGTCATGAGGTTGTCCACAATAAATTTGTGGTTGAGAACTTAAAAGCCAAAGGTGCTGTCTTTGTTGCAGAAGTAGATGATGTGCCTGCTGGAGAGACCATTATATTCAGTGCGCATGGCGTGTCGCAAAAAGTTCGCATTGAAGCAGAAAAAAGAGGCCTAAAAGTATTTGATGCAACATGCCCATTAGTGACTAAGGTACACATGGAAGTGGTGAGATTTCAAAAAATGGAACGCGAAGTTATACTCATTGGTCATGCGGGACATCCCGAAGTAGAGGGTACACTCGGTCAGTATCACGTAAGTACTGGGGCTGGCGGCATTTACTTGGTTGAGTCTCCGGATGATGTAGTGCATTTGTCGGTTGGTAACCCGGAGCAACTTTCTTACGTAACACAAACCACATTGTCTATGAATGATACTGCGGATGTGATTGCTGCGCTGAAAAAGAGGTTTCCCAAGATTCAAGGGCCAAAGAAAGATGATATCTGTTACGCAACGCAAAATCGTCAAGAGTCTGTTAAGGATCTCGCCGAAAATTGCGAAGTTGTGCTTGTGGTCGGTTCTCCAAATAGCTCAAATTCAAATCGTTTGCGAGAAGTCTCTGAGAAACTGGGGACTCCCGCCTATTTAATTGACAATGAAACCGAGATAGACCCCGGTTGGTTAAAAGGGCGATATAAAGTGGGGATAACGGCAGGAGCCTCAGCGCCCGAGGTGTTAGTACAACAAGTTGTAAACAAAGTAAAAGAATATGGAGCAAAGACCGTTCATGAAGTGGTAGGCAGGGAAGAAAATATTATTTTTGCTTTACCCAAATCACTGCAATAACGGCATTCCTTATCACGTTTTTTCCAGTTACTTATTTTCTATCTCTTTATCATTTATAAAAAATATCGACTATAACGCAGCTAATATACCCGTAGCATTTGAGATCTAGGTTTTTAGTGTGCGTCATTTTCATTTCATGGCAAGGCGAAATGACAAGTAATAGCAGGCCTATTGCGAGGAATTTCCCTCGGTGCCCTCTTCGGGTAAACGAAGTCATGGAATGAAGAGGGCGTGCAATAAGACCTATATTCCAATCGCTACGGGTATATTAGCTGCGTTCTCCAGCCCCATTTTTCTGCTGATGATTAAACCTGACTAAATTCCGCAGTCCACTACTGTTGCTTGCAATATAAATAAGTACTTTTACTGAGTTCACTCAGAGGGTGAACTCACTACGGCATGAATAGCACGTTAGCTTTACGAGTCGTTGTAATAGCCTGCTATTGTGCCTCATTGCGCTTGCAATTCACATTTTAAAACGCACTCTTTATGCCGTCCAACTGTGGATTTTAGGTTAAAGATTTTTTAAAACGGTGTCGATAAAATCCCCGCAAAAGTTACTTTTTGCGGCTTTATGAGTGCCAGATGAGTAAAAATTAGGTTGCTAGGAGTCAGAATGAGCGATGTAGATTCAGCGGAGGAAGGCGTAGAGGAGCGGCTTGCCGAGCCGGAAAATCAACAAGAAAACGAGCCGGGCAATATGATTATTTCTTGTGACTCAACGATGGATATATCAAGTGTTGAAGAACTTTTTCATCAATTAGAAAGTGCATTAGATACAGGGCGAATTGTTGAATTTCATGCACAGGATGTGGAGCGAATAGATACCGCCGTGCTGCAAATCTTAGTTGCTTTTGTGACGGAAGCGGAGCAAATAGAGCTTGATGTGATTTGGAAAGGTGTTTCGGAAGGTATGCTTAGTACTATTCGAAATGTGGGTGTTTTAGATTTTTTGAAGGTGCCGGAGTCGGCATATTTGTAATAACTCAGGAGAAAGTCATGGCGCGAATTCTGGCAGTTGATGATTCTGCTTCAATGCGACAAATGGTTAGCTTTACATTAAAAGGTGCTGGCCATGATGTACAAGAAGCAAAAGATGGAGTGGAGGCATTAGGGATAGCAAAGGGAAACAAGTTTGATTTAGTGCTTACAGATATTAATATGCCAAATATGGATGGAATAAGTTTGATCAAGGAGCTAAGGCAGATATCGGATTATAAGTTTACTCCAATACTCACCTTGACTACTGAGTCGGGGACAGAAAAAAAGGGAGAGGGTAAATCGGCGGGTGCAACAGGATGGATAGTTAAGCCATTTAGTCCAGATCAGTTGTTATCTACCATTAAAAAAGTTTTAGGCTAAGCCATGTCAGTAGATATGTCACAGTTTTATCAAACCTTCTTTGAAGAAAGCGTTGAAGGATTAGATGAAATGGAAAATTGCCTATTGAATCTAGACGTAGGCCAAGCGGATCCTGAAACTGTTAATACCATATTTCGTGCAGCACACTCCATAAAGGGAGGAAGCGCTACCTTTGGTTTTGCTGAAGTGGCTAAATTCACCCATGTTATGGAAACATTACTTGACGAGATGCGTAGTGGCGAACGTCTAGTCACTCAGGAAGCCGTTGACTTACTGCTTAAGTCTGTCGATATTTTGCGTGCCATGCTCACCGCCACTCAAGAGGGTCAAGCCATAGAAATGGATCCTGTGACTAGGCTGCAATCTCAGCTGGAAGCCTTATTAGGAGCCGATGCATCCCTCGAAGTAAAAGGCAACGGAAGTAGCAACACGTCTGCAAACCAGAATAAAATATGGGATATTCATTTCAAGCCCCATGAGCATCTGCTGCGAACCGGTAATGACCCGGCACGAATCATCAAAGAACTTAAAGCGCTAGGTGAACTTGAAATTCAAGTTGATATTAGTGCGCTGCCTCACTTCAAAGACATCGAACCATCCGCGAGTTATTTCTCTTGGGACTTTCAATTGACTGATGCTGGAGAGGGAAAGGCAAGCAAAGAAGCGATCGAAGAAATATTTAATTGGGTTGAAGATGATTGCGATCTACAGATTATCGCTCAGGAGAATTCGAATGTTGATAGCGTTCAAGCAAACACAGAGACCCCTACTTCTCCAAAATCCATGCCGGTGGAAACTCGCTCTTCAGAAGCTCAAGCCAGCAGCAAAGGCAACCCCGAACCTAAAACGTCAGTCAAGACGCCGGTAGGAAAAAAAGCTAGCGCAGACAGCGGTTCTATTCGTGTCAGCATCGATAAAGTTGATGCTCTTATTAATATGGTAGGAGAGCTGGTCATCACTCAATCCATGTTAGGACAATTTGGCGAAACTTTTGAAATGGATCAAATCGAAAAACTACGCGATGGTTTGGTGCAACTCGAACGTAATACTCGCGAACTGCAAGAAAACGTCATGCGCATCCGCATGCTACCGATTAGTTTCGCTTTTCAACGTTTTCCTCGCGTCGTTCGCGATCTTAGTCAACAACTCGGTAAACAAGTCGAGCTGCAACTTGCCGGAGAGCAAACCGAACTTGATAAAACCGTCATGGAAAAAATTGGAGACCCGCTCGTGCATTTGGTACGTAATTCGGTGGATCACGGTATCGAACTGCCTGAAATACGCAAAGCCGCTGGAAAGCCGGAAAAAGGCCATGTCAAACTAGATGCTTATCACCAAGGCGGCAATGTCATCATCGAAATAGTAGACGATGGCGCGGGAATAAATAAAGACAAAGTCCTGGAAAAAGCCAAAGAACGTGGCTTAGTCAACGAAAATGACAAACTCAGCGACGAGCAAATATTCGACCTTGTTTTTCACCCAGGGTTCTCCACCGCCGATGTGGTCAGTGATGTTTCCGGTCGCGGTGTGGGCATGGACGTGGTTAAACGCAACATCCGCGAACTCGGTGGTAGCATCTTGGTGAAAAGTGAACCGGAAAAGGGCAGTACCTTCACCATAAAACTGCCGTTAACCTTGGCCATTCTTGACGGACAACTGGTGACGGTAGGTGGAGAAACCTACATTATTCCGTTGGTATCAATTATTGAATCTTTGCAAGTTAAAAAAGATCAAGTCAGTGCGATTGCCGGAACGGCAGAGCTGTACAAGCTGCGTAATGAATACATACCTGTTGTACGACTATACGATCTCTTTCATTGTCAGCCGATTTCAGAAAATTTGGAAGACGGATTGTTGGTTGTCGTAGAGGGAGATGGTCAGCACATCGGACTTTATGTAGACGATTTGCAAGGTCAGCAACAAGTGGTAATTAAAAGTCTCGAAACGAATTATCGCAGTGTAGAGGGGGTTTCAGGAGCGACTATTTTGGGAGACGGTACGGTTGCATTAATTCTTGATATTACGGATTTAATTAAATTGTCTCGCACTATTCAGCCGGGGCAAGCCTTGGACCGAGGTATGAGTCACAGCAATAACCAAACTTCCAACGCTAGTTTGGTCGAGCAGAATCAGGCTACCAATGCTGCAGCCTAAAATACAGGAGGACAGACCATGAGCAATGCAGTGCAAACACTGGATGGTGATATCAGTATTGATGGTGTAGCTGAAGCAGACCAATATCTTACTTTTATAATGGCCGATGAAGAATATGGTGTCGATATTTTGCGAGTTCAAGAAATTCGGGGATGGGATTCAGCGACCCCGATTCCCAATACGCCGGCTTATATTCGAGGTGTTATAAACCTACGGGGTGTGATAGTACCATTAGTTGATCTTCGAGAACGTTTTGGGATTGCCACGATTGATTATGGACCGACGACCGTTGTTATTGTATTGCGTGTAGAAGGTGCCGAAAAGGAACGCATTATGGGCATTGTCGTCGATGCAGTATCAGATGTGTATAACGTTAAAGAAGGTGAAATGAAACCTGCGCCCGATTTTGGCTCGGTGGGCAGCATTGATTTTGTACGCGGTCTGGTCACTATTGATGAAAAGATGATAATTACATTGGAAATTGACCAAATGTTAAGTGATCAAGAGATAGGAGTTGCAGTAGGCGAAGAATAGCTGCGTCTACGACTTAGTAAATAGAACAATATCTGCAAGGAAGAACATGCGAGTAATCGCGGTAGTTAATCAAAAAGGTGGAGTGGGAAAGACAACTACAAGTGTCAATTTGGCGCACGCACTCGCCTTAGGCGGAAAAAAAATTCTGGCCATCGACTTAGACCCACAAGGAAATTTGTCGACGAGCTTTGGGGTCAGTGATCCGTTAGTCAATGGTCTGGACGAAGTTTTACTTGATGGTGTAGATATTAACGATATGTGTCTGAATGTCAGGGAAAGTCTAGATATTATTCCTGCTGGAAAACGCCTGGGTGAATTGGAGTTTGAAAAACAAGGCGGAGCAGATAGGGGCTTTCGATTAAATAAAGCATTAACCCGGTTAACTTATAAACCAGATTTTGTAATCATTGATTGTCCTCCTTCGGCGGGTTTGGTGGGGATGAACGGTTTATTAGCGGCGAATGAGTTGATGTTGCCGGTAGCGAGTGATTTTTTGTCAATGCAAGGCATTACTAGAATGATGGGAATTGTCAATCATGTGGAAAGTACCTTAAAGTTTTCAACTAAAAAATGCTTTGTAGTCACTCGGTTTCAAGGTCGACGAAAACTGGCTAAGGATGTAAAAGAGAAGCTTATAAGTTTGTTTCCAAAAAAAGTTTTGGAAACCTCGATTAGGGAAAATGTAACACTGGCTGAGAGCCCTAGTTTTGGAAAAACGATATTTGATTATAAGCGTTTGAGCAATGGTGGAAAGGATTATCTTTCATTAGCGAATGATGTGCTAAAAAATAAAATGGCGACTAATAATTATGAGTAACAATAAAAATAAATTAAATGCACTGGAGTGGTTTTCGAATGTAATTGCCGAACTTGCTTTTGTGGGTTGAGTATTGAAAATTGAACTAAGGTAAAGGAAGCATGGAAAAAAAGAGTACGGTCATTGGTTATGACCCATTGGTCTGGATGAAAGACGATGAGGATGAAAAAAAATCGTCTAATAAATTCAGTGTCAAAAAAAAGAAACAAGGCGGACGAAAAAAAGAAGATATAGTGATGAATATAGAGATTTTAAGAAAAACTTTCGGAATTTTAGAGCCACAAGGACTGACGTTAACTAAACGGTTTTATGATGAGCTGTTTAAATTGCATCCGCAAGTTAAACCGTTGTTTAAGGGAACAACCGTAGCAAAACAACACAAAAAATTATTTGCCGCTATTAAGCTCGTTATAAGCGCGCTCGACAAACCCGAGGAGCTTACTACTGCATTAACGGAACTTGGAAAAAAACATCAACAATATGGTGCGATTAAAGATCACTATCCTGTCGTAATAAATGTTTTGCTTGATGTAATGCGCGACATGGCCGGTAATTTATGGAATAGCGAGGTAGAAAGCGCATGGAAGGAAGCACTAAATACAGTTGCGGAAATAATGTTGAGTGCCTACGAACAAAACCCAGAAATGGAAAATGGAAAAATAAACGAGGACATGCCAGTGAAAGACGATGTGAAAAATTTTGAAGAAGAAGCCTACAAATTAAAAAGTGCGATAGATGGTGCTCAGACTGCAATGATGATGATAGATAGAGATCTCGTTATTAGTTACGCCAATAATACAACCCTTAAGCTATTGACGAGGCATCAGGAGGTCTTGAGTTCACTCTATCCTGGGTTTGATGTGAAGAATATTTTAGGAACTTGTATTGATGTGTTTCATAAAAACCCGGCACACCAACGAAAAATACTACAAGACCCTGCAAATCTTCCTTATGTGACAGATATCGTCGTGGGGCCGTTGATCTTCAATATACAAGTTTCTGCAATGACAGATATGAATGGAGATTATGTGGGTAACACCCTGGAATGGGAAGATGTGACTGAAATCCGGGCTAAAGAACGCGAAGTGGCGCGTTTAAATTCAGCGGTCAATGGAGCGACAACGAATCTGATGATTTGTGACCAGGACTTGATCATTACCTATGTGAATCCAGCGGTACAGCAAATGATGTTGAAACGCCAAGGACAATTGCGGGAAACATTTCCCGGTTTTGACGCGAATAACTTAGTGGGGACTTGCATTGATATTTTTCATAAAAACCCGGCACATCAGCGAGCGCTGCTAGCCGATACTTCGAAGTTACCGGCCAGAGCGGATATCCATGTGGCGGGTTTAGATTTTACCGTGAATGCGACGGCGATACTGGGGCCGGACGGAGAATGGATGGGTAATATGGTGGAATGGTTAGACATCACTGAGCAAAAAGATGCAGAGCGTCAAATTGATCATTTAATACAGTCTGCGGGCAAGGGCGAGTTAGACGAACGGATCCAAGTCGAAAATTTTGACGGTTTTCTCAAAGGGCTGGGAGAAGGAATTAATCGTTTAATCGAAGCGGTAGTGACTCCGTTGCGTGAAAGCTCAAGAGTTGCGGGCGCGATGTCTGAGGGTGATTTGAGAGAAAAAATGGACGGTGATTTCAGTGGTGAATATGCGCTGTTGCGTGATGCCATTAATAAAACAGTCGATAATTTGCGAGGGATGGTTGGACAAATACAAGGATCGGCGACGAATATCGTTTCCGGAGCGGCAGAGATAGCACAAGGTAATACCGATTTAAGCCAACGTACCGAGGAACAAGCTTCTTCCTTACAAGAAACCGCGTCGAGCATGGAAGAGCTAACCAGCACAGTCAAGCAAAATGCGGATAATGCACGCCAAGCCAATCAACTGGCATCGGGTGCACGAGAACAAGCAGAGAAAGGGGGGGAGGTTGTTCAGAATGCCGTAAATGCAATGGGTGAAATCAATGCCAGTAGTAAAAAAATAGCCGATATTATCGGCGTGATCGATGAAATAGCCTTCCAAACCAATTTGCTCGCGCTCAACGCAGCGGTTGAGGCCGCGAGAGCCGGGGAGCAAGGAAGAGGTTTCGCGGTGGTCGCCGGAGAAGTACGTAATCTCGCTCAGCGAAGTGCAGGTGCGGCAAAGGAAATAAAACAGTTAATCCAAGACAGTGTAGAGAAAGTAGATGATGGATCGAAGCTGGTTGATATGTCTGGACAAACTCTGGAAGAAATTGTCGCCGCAGTGAAAAAAGTAAGTGACATTATTGCCGAGATTGCGGCAGCGAGCCAAGAGCAATCATCGGGTATTGAGCAAGTGAATAAAGCCATTACGCAGATGGACGAGGTGACCCAACAAAATGCTGCATTAGTGGAAGAGGCAGCGGCAGCTAGTGAGTCAATGGATGAGCAAGCGAAAGGACTCGATCAATTAATGCAATATTTTAAGACAGATGATTCTGCGGTGCAGACAACAAACATGATGCAAAATACCACGCCTGTGCAGACTGCTGCGACTAGGCCTGCGGCACCTATTGCAAGATCTGCGGCACCTATTGCAAGGCCTGCGGCACCTATTGCAAGGCCTGCGGCACCTATTGCAAGATCTGCGGCACCTAAATCGGGTGGTGACAGTGAGTGGGAAGAGTTTTAGAAAAAGGATTGCGAAATAGTTTTCTGGCGCGTAAATGTGTCTATATAGGATAGGATGAAATAAAAATATGCCAAATGCGATGCCCATAAGCTCAAATAAAGATAAAGAACGAGAGTTTGTTTTTACTGGGGCTGATTTTAATAAAATTAGGGAGTTTGTTAAGCAAGAAACAGGCATTACGCTTTCTGATGCAAAAAAGAATTTAGTTTATAGTCGTCTTTCCAGACGGCTTCGCCAACTAAAAATGGATAGCTTTAAGCAGTATTTCACCTTAGTTCAGCAGCCAAAAAGCCCAGAGCTTATTGATTTTATCAATGCGATAACGACTAACCTAACCTCTTTTTTTCGTGAAAAGCATCATTTCGATTTTTTAACGGAAACCGCTATTCCGTCAATATTAAAAGCTAATGCAGAAACTCGCAAAGTTCGTGTATGGTCGGCGGGATGTTCTACTGGTGAAGAACCCTATTCCATTGCTATTACCTTACGAAATGCCATTCCAGATATTGACAGCTGGGATGTGAAAATACTTGCGACTGATCTTGATACCAATGTATTGGCGCACGCAGAAAGAGGTGTATACGATTACGAACGTATTGATGGACTTGATGGCAAGATTGTTAATAAATGGTTTATGCGTGGACAAGGAGAACACGCACAGAGTGTAAAAGTTTCTTCTCAATTACGCAATATGATTACCTTTAGACAATTGAATCTCATGGGGCAATGGCCGATTAAAGGGCCATTAGACTTTATGTTTTGCCGGAATGTCGTTATTTATTTTGATAAAGCAACGCAACGAGTTCTTTTTGATCGTTATGCTAATTTATTACGTGCCAACGGACACATATTTTTAGGTCACTCTGAAACTATGTTTAAGGTGAGTGATCGGTTTAAATTACTGGGCAATACTATTTATCAGAGGGTGAAATAATGGGGCAGCCACAGAATAATATTGCAGATCAGCATCCCGCACTCGTTGGTTTCGAAAAAATAAATCGTTATTGGGACAAAACGCGAAATACTTGGGGCGCTAAGTTATTACCGGGTGAATATTATGTGACGATTCATGATGAAGTTATTGTGACCGTATTGGGTTCATGTATTTCAGCCTGTATTCGTGACCGCAAGTTGGGAGTGGGTGGAATGAATCATTTTATGCTACCGCAATCTGGCAGTGATCCCAGTTCTTTTGGTGGGGCTGCGGAACGTTATGGCAATGTTGCGATGGAGCATTTAATTAACACTATTCTTAAACAAGGTGGTAGAAGAGAGAATCTTGAAGCTAAAATTTTTGGTGGGGGTAAAATTATCGTTAATATGACGGATGTTGGCTCAAGAAATATTG
>Ga0256830_1001214_pt1 | contig 18509 bp, 17 predicted proteins | sample 128326metaG_FD_190537 | JGI IMG/M metagenome (GOLD analysis project Ga0256830, IMG submission 190537) | Hydrothermal vent microbial communities from Lau Basin, Pacific Ocean - 128-326 | ecosystem: Environmental > Aquatic > Marine > Hydrothermal vents | place: Pacific Ocean: Lau Basin | collected... | reverse complement strand
GAAGCTCCTTAAGTCTTCTTTTTTCAAGTGTGCGTTCAAGCGTGCTTTGCCACTGCTCAAGCGTTTTTCTGTCCGCCCCTTGCAGGGCGGAGGCCACGGCAACCCCGGAAGCCCCGGCCGCAACAAGGTCTTGAAGGTGTGAAAATCGAATGCCGCCGATGGCGTATATCGGAAGCGGTATTTTTCCGCGGATTTTGGCAAGGCCTGCAATGCCAAGAGCAGGATCGTGTGTTTGTTTTGTCGGAGTCGGAAAAATCGGGCCAAAACCGATGTAGTCAACGGCTTGAGAGGCGGCTTCACGGACTTCTTTCAAATGATGGGTGGAAAGCCCGATCAGCGCCGTTTCACCCAAGAGCTGTCTGGCCATCGAAACAGGGAAATCGTTTTGTCCGAGATGCACCCCATCGGCTTTGATTGCCATCGCCAGATCGATTTGGTCATTGATGATCAAAGCCGCTCCCTCTTTGCGCGTGATTTCACGAAGTTGTTTTGCAATTTCAAACATCTCACCGCGCGAACGAAATTTATCGCGGTATTGCACAAGCCTTAAGCCGCCTGCAACGGCTTCGCGAATCCCCTCAAAAAATGCCTCCGGGTCTTTTCCGTACTCTTCTTTGTAACAAGCCGGATCGGCGATGAGATAGAGCGGCGGGAATTTCATTCAATCGTGAAACTAACTTTTAAAGTCCGCGAGAAAGTGATCCAGAAAGGTGGTTGAAAACCGTCCTTTAATGAAACCGGGGTCTTCAAAGATTTTTTTATGAAGCGGCAGGGTGGTCTCAATGCCTTCGATCACGAATTCCGAGAGTGCGCCGTTCATCTTTGCAATGGCTTCGGCCCGTGTTTGGTCATGCACAATGAGCTTGGCAACGAGAGAGTCGTAATAAGGGGTGATGACGCTGCCCATATAACTTGCAGAATCGACACGAATGCCGGGCCCGCCCGGTACGTGAAAGGCGGTAATGGCGCCGGGGCAGGGCCTGAAGGTTTCGGGAGACTCGGCATTGATACGGCATTCAAAGCTGTGTCCGTGGAGCTTGACCTGGCTTTGTTTGATCGAGAGCGGTTTGCCTGCGGCGATTTTGATTTGTTCTTTCACCAGATCGATGCCGGTGACACATTCACTGATGGGGTGCTCCACTTGGATGCGGGTATTCATTTCGATAAAATAAAAATTGTGATCCCGGTCCAATAAAAATTCGACCGTGCCCGCATTGACGTAACGTGAAGCGGTCACCGCAGCATTTGCCGCTTTGCCCAGTTCGCGCCGAAGCCGGTCATCCACGACGGGGGAAGGGGATTCCTCCACGAGCTTTTGATGCCGTCGCTGAATGGAGCAGTCTCGCTCGGGGAAATAAATCATTTTCCCCTTATCGTCCGCAAGAATCTGGATTTCGATATGACGCGGCTCTATAAAAAATTTCTCAAGATAGACGCCATCGTTGCCAAAGGCTGCGCCTGCCTCCGATTGCGCGGCGTGAAAGGCGGATGCAAAATCCGTTTCATGATGAACAACACGCATCCCGCGGCCGCCGCCGCCCGCAACGGCCTTGATAATGACGGGATAGCCGATTTTCCGGGCGACCTCAATCCCCTCGTTTTCTTCGGTAATGATGCCCTCGCTGCCCGGAATGATAGGCACGCCGTTTTTTGCCATGAGGTCCCGAGCTTTGGCCTTGTCTCCCATTGCACTGATGCATTCGGGCAGGGGACCGATAAATTTAATGCCCGCAGACTCGCAGACATCGGCAAAATGGGCATTTTCTGCCAAAAAACCGTAGCCGGGGTGAACGGCTTCGGCGCCGGTAATTTCCGCCGCGCTGAGGATATTCGGAATATTCCGGTAAGATTGTGCCGGATCAGCAGGGCCGATGCAGACACTTTCGTCGGCGAAACGCACATGCAGGGAGTCGGCATCGGCTTCGGAATGGATGGCCACGGTTTGAACGCCGAGTTCCCGACAGGCCCGGATGATGCGAAACGCGATTTCACCCCGGTTGGCAATTAATATTTTACGAAACATGCGCCGACCTAGGCGGGTTCGATGAGAAAAAGGGTTTCGCCGTATTCCACAGCGGCACCGTCCTCAACGCAGATTTTGACAATGCGTCCGTCCACGTCGGACTCGATTTCATTCATCAGCTTCATTGCTTCAACAATGCAAAGGACCTGCCCCTTTTTTACCAAATCGCCGAGCGAAATATAAGGGCTCGTATTCGGTGAGGGTGCGGTATAGAATGTGCCGACGATGGGGGACGTCACTTTATGCCGGTGTGCGCTTTTTGCTTCTTCGCGTGGCGAAACAGGCGCTGCCGTCGGCTCCGGAACTTCGGTCGGCCGCGCAACAAGCGGAGCCGAAACAACGGGCGCTGCGGAGGCTCTTTTGAGACAAACACGCCGCCCGTCTTCTTCCAGCTCGATCTCCGACAGCGCGGCATCATCCATCAAAGCAATCAGTTCTTTTAGTTCATTGAGATCCATTATCTGCCCTCATTGATCAAACGGGAAAAAGAGGCGGAGCCGCTTTATTTGACACGCTCAACATAACTTGCCGTGCGTGTGTCGATTTTGATGCGCGTCCCCTCTTCAATATATAAGGGAACTTTGACTGTGCCGCCCGTTTCCAGTTTTGCAACCTTGGTCCCTCCGCTTGCGGTATCCCCCTTCACGCCCGGCGGGGTTTCGACAATTTCCAATTCCACAAAATTGGGCAAGGAAACTTCCAGGGGTGTCCCTTGGTAGAACAAAATGTTAACGATCATGTTTTCTTTTAAAAAGTCTTTTGAATGACCCAACTGTGCGGCAGTCACAAAAAGTTGCTCATAGGTTTCCGTATCCATCAAGTGATATTCTTCGCCCTGGGCATAGAGAAACTGCATCTCCACTTCGGAAAGGTCCGGCTGTTCAAAACGTTCCCCCGAACGGAAGGTTTTGTCGAGCATATTGTTTGTTTTCAGGTTCTTCAACTTTGTCCGCACAAAAGCCCCGCCCTTACCCGGCTTGACATGCTGAAATTCCACAATGACATAGGGCGCGCCGTCAATTTCGATTTTAGCGCCGTTTCGAAAATCCGATGTTGCGATCATGAATTAAACCACTCCCATAAAACATTGACCTGCGATAGGGAACACGCCCTTCTTCATTCGCAGCGGTTTTTATATATTATCCCGTGTTTATGCGGGATCCCCTTGTTTCGGGAACCGGCTCATGCCGTTCAAGATGAGAGAGCACCCCCAACAGACCCAGCAGATAACTCTGAACACCAAAACCGCTGACTTGTCCGATCACCACATCTGCGATGCGTGAGGTATGCCGAAAGGTTTCTCGTTGATAAATATTGGAAAGGTGGACTTCCACGGCCGGAATATTCACAGCCAGCAAGGCGTCCCGGATGGCGATGCTTGTATGTGTATACGCTGCGGCATTCATCACAATCGCGTCGTAGCGGCCGGGGGCCGCTTGAATGCGCTCAACCAAGGCGCCTTCGGAATTCGATTGAAAAGGAACAACCTCCACCCCTTTGCTTTGGGCAAGTTCCGCGATTTGTCGGTTGACCTCGTCCAAAGTTGCCGTCCCGTAACGCTCGGGCTCGCGGCTGCCCAGCAAGTTTAAATTAGGGCCGTGCAAAATCAGGATCTGTTTCACAAGTCCAAACTCTCCACCAAGTCTTCGGCGATGATTCTCGCATAAAACCGGCCTTTACCGAAACTCTTTTCTGAATGGACTGCAAAAACAAGAAAATAGCCCCCTTTAATAGTTCGCATCACAAGAATCAGGTCATCTGTAAACACGTTAAATTCATGTGCCGAACCCAGTTCACAGGCAAGCCCCGCCTTGTCCGCCGTATTCCACAGCGTACCGTATTCTGCGACCAGCAGGGAAAGATCCACAGCGGAATCATTTTTGTACTCCTCGACAACGATGCCGTCGCTATCGGCAATCGCGGCACCCGCAAGCCCCTCCACACGTTTTACGGCATCCTCCATCTGTTCTTGAAAAGTCATCGTTTTTTCTCCCCTTGAATGGCCGCAAGCCAGGACTGCAAGCGTTCGATTTTCTCCGTGTTCGAAAGTGGCGGTTTTTCTTCATCTCTCAAATGTGCGAGGGCTTCTTCCAGGCCTTTTCGGCTTTCCAAATCCGCCGGATTACGTTTCAACAAGGTCTCATAAATGTCGGCGGCTTCTTTGTGGTGGCCCTGTTTCAAATAAAGTGCCGCCATGGTCTTGGTTTGGTGGGGTTCTAAAGCTTCCGGGGCCTCGTTCGGTTCGATGGCATGCTCAAGAGGGTGTTCAAGGGCATCTTCCTCTTTTTGAGGCAAGGCTTCAGAGGAAGCGGCTTGCGCCGACGCCTCCGATATTGTTTCGGAGCTTGTTTCCGTCGAAGCCGATGGAACAAGCTCCGGCGCCTCTTCGGGCGCCAAGGGGCCGTCACTCGGCGCTTCCAGCTCTGTTTCAGCTTCAGCCTCTGTTAACCCTCCCGGCATACCAGCTGTGACAAAGGGTTCCGACGGGGCCGTCGATTCTTCGAGATACGCTTCAGCGTCTTTATCGCCGGGGTCAATCTTCAAAATCGTTTGGTAGAAGGTCTTTACCTCCGCAAGCCGCCCTTCGGCTTTGTGGATCTCAGCCAGACCTTTTAAAGAAGGAATATTACTTGGGGCAATGGCGATTACCTGCTCAAATTGGATTTTGGCTTCAGGAAGCTGTGCCTTTTTGAGATAGATTTTTCCCAGCATGACGCGGGCAGCCACAAAGCTTGAATGGGTTTCCAGTCCGTCGGACAAAACCCGAACGGCTTCTTCAGGCATTTCCGATTTAAGGTAGGCTTCGGCCAAGGGCACAAACAATCTTGAACCGGGATTATTTTGAAGCAGGTCAGTCAATCTGGAAATTTCGGCGGAGTGTACTTTATCGACCATGATGCGTCATTTAGCCTATGACGATGATATGCTCGGACAGGGCTGGGTGAAACCAGCATCTTATAAAAACACCGGGGCAGATCATAACAAATCGGCGAAAAAAGTCAAGAAAACCGCCGCTTTTCAAGTGATGCGCCTGACTTACGAACGCCTGGCCGCCGCGCGGCATGCACGTGTTCTCACAATATGCGGACTCCTTTCAAAGAGAGTATTCCGAAAGACAGAAGCGTTTTTGCAAAATCATCATTCCATTCACGCGACCCGCCAGGCATCCCCATCCAAAATCAGACCGAACTCTTTGTTTTTAAAAATAAAAAAGATTTTAAGGAATGTTCGGCACCCAGGTGAAAACAGCCTGAAGGTCCTGGATGAAATCGAATAAAAACAAGCATGTGGCGGCTATTGCAAAACCCGGCGGCGCCTAATCTCCATGGCCGCCGCCAAGATCGCCTCCGCCGCGCAACGCTTGGATTGTTTTGGGTGAGAATCGATTTTCCCGGTGGGATGCAAGAGCCGGATGACGTTTGTATCGCCGTCGAAACCCGCTCCGTCCTGTGTCACGTTGTTTGCGACGATCAAATCCAGTTTCTTTTTTTTTAATTTCTTGCGGGCATTTTCGATGACATTTTGCGTTTCAGCCGCAAAGCCCACAACAATCTGCCCCGGCGGCCCTTCCGGGCGTTCCGACAAAATGTCCGGGGTTTCAGTGAGGATAATCGCGGTTTTTTTGCCTGTTTTTTTCAACTTTTCCTGCGCCGCCCGCTTCGGACGGTAGTCACTCACGGCCGCCGCCATGATGAGCAGGCTCGCTTTGGGCAAGTGATCGTCCACGGCCTTTTTCATGTCTTCGGCACTCCGGACAAAGACGCAGTGCGCCCCTTCCGGCGGGCTCAAACAGGTCGGGCCGCTGATCAGCACCACGTCCGCGCCCCAATCCACGGCTGTTTCCGCAAGCGCGTAGCCCATCTTGCCGGAGGAGCGATTTGAAATGAAACGCACGGGATCGATGGCCTCCTCGGTCGGCCCGGCGGTAACAAGGACCTGCTCCCCCTTCATCAAGGGCCGGCTTGCGGAAAAAACGGCGTTAAGCCGTTTCAAAATTTCTTCGGACGCCGAAAAACGCCCCATGCCTGTTTTACCGGAGGCCAGCAGACCGACTTCGGGCCCGATGATTTGAATGCCGCGTTTTTGCAAAAGGGACACATGGTCTCGGATCGCAGGGTGGGCCCACATACCCGCGTCCATCGCAGGAGCAATCATGACCGGGGCTTCTGTGGCAAGCAGAATACCGGAAAGCAGATCGTCGCTCAATCCCAGGGCCATTTTTGCGATAAAATGTGCGGTCACCGGGGCGATCAAAACGAGGTCGGCTTTTCGGGCCAAGCGGATATGGGCCATCTCATCCCCCGGCTCAAAAAGGTCTGTATGCACGGGGTGCCCGGAAAAAACCTGAAGACTCAGCGGGGGCACAAAATGTTTCGCATTTTGCGTGAGCACCACATGCACTTCGGCACCGGCCGCCGTCAAATCCCGAAGCAATTGCAGCGACTTGTAGGCCGCGATGCTGCCTGTGATACCCAGGAGAATATTTTTCCCGGAAAGCATAGCGTATTCCACGGAAAAGCGAGACTACTCTTCTTCCGCTTCAGGAGACGAAAGTTCCGGCATGTCGTCCTTTTTTGAAACGGCCCCCAAGAGGATGTTGAGATCTTTTCTGGCTTGTGTGGTGCCTTCACTTTCTCTTTCGGCCAGCATGGCACGACGTTTCGCCTCTTCCCGAATCCGCCGTTCTTCCCGCAGCGCAGTGACCGCTTCTTCACCATAGAGGATTTCGAGTTTATTTGAAACAACTTCCTCAATGGCAATCGTGGTCTCTTTTTGGCCCGGCCCCGGTTCAATCAAGGGCTCCGAGCCTTCCATCAGTTGCCGCGCGCGTTGCGCGGCGACGATTACCAAACGAAAGCGTGAATCAATTGAGGTATTGTCAATGTCTATCGGTAATGAAACAACGTCCATAAAGCTCCTTTCATTCAATCGCTTTTTAAATTGCCGAGCGGCCTGTTTTATGTCAATTTTAAAGGCGGCAGATAAATTGTCCTTCGACCCAACTCCGATTTTCCGTTCTCAGACGGGCACGTTCCGCCAGAATAATCGCCTGTAAGTTTTTTTTTGCCGTTTCAAAGTCTTCATTCACAATGAGGTAATGGTAGCGATGATAACACCTTATTTCATCGCCTGCTTTTTTCAGGCGTCTTTCGATTTCTTCCGGCGCATCAGAGCGGCGATGGGTCAAACGCTGCTTCAATATATCAAAAGAAGGGGGCAGAATGTAAATATAAACACCCTCTGCCGAAGCCCTTTGAAGTTGTTCCGCACCTTGTGTATCAATGTCGAGTAAGACATCGACCCCCTTGTCCGTCCAGGCTTCAATCTGTTTTTTTGAAGTCCCGTAATAACGGCCATGCACTTTGGCCCATTCAAGAAACTCGCCTTTTTCAATGCCTTCTTTGAACGCGTCGTCGTCAACAAAAAAATAATCTCTTCCCTCGACTTCTCCCGCCCTCGGCTGCCGTGTGGTATGGGAAATCGAAAATTGCAAATCCGGCATTTCTTCCAAAACCGCCCTGCAAAGCGATGTTTTTCCCGCGCCGGAAGGGGCGGAGACAACAAAACACAGACCTTTTTTAAGCATCATTTAAATGTCCTATGCAATGTTTTGAACCTGTTCCCGCATCTTTTCAAGTTCGCCCTTCATGGCAAGCACACTCATGGAAATCGCTTGATCTGCGGATTTTGAGCCCAAGGTATTTACTTCACGAAACATCTCCTGAATGAGAAAATCCAGCGTGCGTCCCAGCACGCCTCCTGTTTTCAGTAAGGATTTAAACTGGTCGATGTGCGCGGCCAGGCGGATACGCTCTTCGCTGATATCCGAGCGTTCGGCAATAATCGCCACTTCTTGTGCCAGCCGGATCGGATCGACTTCAATACCGCCGGCAAGTTCTGCAATACGGGATTGCAGGCGTTGCTGATGTGAGCGCATAATTCCCTGTTCCTGTTTCTTTACAGCCGTTAAAATTTTTGAGATATGCCGAAGCCGCTTTTTTAAATCGCTCACAAGGGCTTTGCCCTCATGTTTTCGCATTTTTTCCAACGCGACCATCGCCCGGGAAAGGGTTTGATTGAGCAGGGTTTCCAATGCGGGCGAGGGCGCGTTGACCTCCTTGACCGCAATCACATCACGGAATTGACTCATCAAGGCGATGTCGATTTCTCCTGACAAACCGAGGGATTTTTTCAATGTTTTCAGGATGGCATGATAGGAGGACGCTTCCTCAAGATTTAAGACAAACTGCTTCTCGGATGCACCGGCCCCATTCAGGTTGACCGACAGATCAATGCGCCCCCGTTCAAAACGGCTTTGCACTTTTTTTTTGACTGCCTCCTCCAGCCCTGCGAACAGTCTCGGCAATCGCACCGCAACACTGGCATGCCGGTGATTCACAGATCGCATTTCGACAGAAAGCGTCACATTTTTTGCTTGTCCTTCGGCCCGTCCGTAACCTGTCATACTTTGAATCATGCGCATCCTGCACAAGTGAAGACAAAAAAGAGGCGATTATAGAGACCGCTTGCATGCCAAGTCAACGTGATTTGAAACCGCCGATTCGCCTGCTTATACTGCGCTCTCGCCGATTTTTGAAGCAGGTCTCGGTCTTAAAATCACCTCATGCCCTGCTTTTTCCCGCAGCACGCGGATGTGTCGGGATCATGAGTACGGGACAGGGTGCTTTTTTGATGATCCCTTTGCTCACACTGCCGACCAGCAAATCGTAAACCGCCCCATGTCCGTGGGATCCTACGACGATCAGGTCGATGTCTAATTTATCGACTTCCCGGAAGATCACATCCAGGATCGCGCCTTGAATCAGCAGCGCGGTGGTCTCGATATTGTCCGCCCGCAGCTTATCGGCTTCGCGCTGTATATCCTGATGGTTTTTTTGAAAATTTTGGGCAATCTGCTTGCGCAAGGTTTTAGGGTCCGGGCCGTAGTCGATAAAACCCGAACCGTAATCGGCAAAACCGCCGGTGTAGGCCACCAAGCCGGGTTGAGGTTCCGCAACGTGCAACAACCAAACCTTGGCGGACAGGCCCTTGGCCAGGGGTTTAAGCGTATTGAGTATCTTGGCTGTGGCATCTGAAAAATCAAGCGGCACGAGTATATTCATTGCAATTTTCCTTTGCGGGTAAGCAGAGCGGATACGCTTCCGAATGAATAAGGACGCTCTGATTTAAGTCCGAGGCGATAGGTTTTTGTTCCGAGCACCGGATTTGATGCCAAAATAGGTTACAATCAAGGTGTCCGTGCCCGTATTGATTAACCTGTGCATCTCCTGCGCCTCCACGAGCACACATACGCCGGGTTTGAGTTGCATCACTTCATCTTCGATCCGGATTTCGCCACACCCCGACTGCACAAAAAAGACCTCCGCCATATCTTCATGACGATGGGCTTCAACGGCCTCACCCACAGGAAAAACGGCCTGAGAAAAATTCGTTAAAAAATCGAGTTGACCCGGGGCAATCATCACCCGTTTTTTGATCCTGGGGTTATGAATAAGGGGCTGATCTGCCAACGCGTGCAAAAAAACCTGTTTCAAGGATGCGGCCTCATTTCAAATGACGCGCCGTGAACATAACAAAAGCACGGCCCGCTTGCCAAGTCCGGGCTCATGCCCTTGCAAAAGCCTAGGGCGCGATTTGAGCGGAAATGCCCTCCACAAGGTTTGAAAGCGGAAGATGCAGCTGTGCCTTTGTCCGCATATTCCGTAATATGACCTGTTCCGCCGCCATTTCTTCCTCCCCGGCAATGAGCACAAAAGCGGCCTCCAGGCGATCCGCCTGTTTCATCTGTCGTTTTAAGGCGGCAGACGGCTTTCCCATTTCACAGCATATGCCCTGTTGACGGAGCGCATAGAGCACGGGGAAAAGATGTTGTCCGGCCACTTCTCCGAGCGGGGCCATAAAAAGCCGGAGTTTCGGTAGCTCATGCTGCGATTCGGGCAAAAGTTGCATGATCCTTTCCATGCCCATCGCAAAGCCGATCGCGGGCGTCGCCGGACCGCCGAGTGCCTCAACCAGGCCGTCAAAGCGGCCCCCGGCTGCAACTGCGTTTTGCGCGCCGAGCTGCGTCGTGGTCATTTCAAAGGCGGTCTTTGTATAATAATCCAGTCCGCGCACCAGATGTTTGGAAAGGGAATAAGGCAGTTTGAGAACATTGAGACCTTCCTGTACGGCCTTAAAATGGGTCTCGCACTCGGGGCAGAGATGGTCGGCCGAAGCCGGTGCTTCTTGCGTGACGGTCTTGCAGGTCGCCTTTTTACAATCCAAAATACGCAGCGGATTACTATTGAAACGGCGACCGCAATCCTCGCACAAGGTGCCGAGTCGCACCTGAAAATAATCCTGCAAGGTCTTCCGGTAAGGGGGACGGCAGAGCGGACATCCCAAACTGTTGATCTCCAAGGTCAGGCCTGAAATCCCGGTCTGCTCAAAAAAATGAGACAGCAGGGAGAGCAGCTCTACATCTTGTTTCGGGTCTATTTCCCCGATGATTTCCGCACCGACCTGATGAAATTGCCGGAGCCGCCCGGCCTGCGGCCGTTCATGGCGAAACATCGGCCCTTGATAATAAAGTTTTACGGGAAGCGGGTGCAGGCCAAGACGATGTTCGAGGTAAGCACGCACGACAGAGGCCGTGCCTTCGGGACGCAGCGTGACGGCTTTGCCGTCCCAATCCTCAAAGGTATACATCTCTTTTTCGACAATGTCGGTGGTTTCCCCAATACTGCGAGTAAAGAGCGTCGTCCGTTCGAGTACGGGTGTGCGCACGGGAGAAAAACCAAAGGCATGAAAGGTGTTACGTACCAGTGATGCGACCGCGTCCCACCGCTCGGATTCCCCCGGAAGCAAGTCTTTAAATCCTTTGAGGGCCTTGAGTTTTTCCATGGTCCTTCCCTTAAAAAAGCGAACACACTATAGAGAGGCGGCAGGTTGAAGTCAAGTTAAGACGACGCAAATCCTTCCCCTGTTACACGGGAGAAGGGCTGGGGACGCAGGTGTATGCAGACAACAAAAAAGGGGCGTGCAAAGCCGCACGCCCCTTTTTTTAATCTGCGGTTTTGATCCGCAATCCTGGTGATTATTCGATGAGAATGCCCTCCGAATATTTCGTGGTCGTGACCTCGGGCATATCACCCATGTTGTGCTCAACAAAATCGGGAACGGTGTCCAGATCGACTCCGTCGGCCTCAGAGAGATCAAGGCCTCCGTCATAGTCTTCCACCGGATTCAAGAACTGGCTGATCTCCAGTGGTTTGATCCAGTAGGTCTTTGCTGGATCCTGCGCATCGGTCACGAGCGTACCTGCCGGAATGTTGATGATTTTCTCTGAAATGGTGCTGTCCATGACAAAATCTTTTTTCCGGAGTTCTTCGTAAAGATCCGGCAAACCCCCCATCCAACCGTCATATTGCAAGGAGAGGGTTTTGCTCTCTCCCGCATTATTGGTCAATGTTACCGGCGCCAAGCGAATCGGGTCATCGAGTAAAACAAAGTTCCCGTCTTCATCCTTCAGATAGGTGACTTTCCCGAAGTTCTCACCGTCTCTCGGGTAATCCCAGTTGAACTGCGTTTCTGTTTCGGAATCGTCGACATAGGCAACCAGACCCCATTGCCCGGATTTGACAACTGCACCGACCGAAACATCCGTATTGGCATTTCCTTGTCCGTCTCTGTCGTTATCCCCGATGCTCTTGTAAACCAGCTTCATAAAGGTTTCGCTATCGGGGTCGGTGTCAAAGGTATAGGTGGAATCGTTCTCCGGGTTCCACTGTGATTTGAAGACCGTATTTTCCGCAAGAAAAGTCGACACGTTTAGCGGATTGGCCACAGTCTGGATTTCAAGTTTGACCGTCGTATCCGTCCCCGTCCTTTTGACGATGTAGTTAGTGCCGCGGCTGTTGATGTACAATTCCTGCCCCTCAGGCAAGGTGTAATCGTTTCCACCATCGGCGAATTCGGGGGTCCAGGTCCGCGTATCAAAGCGGGTAACTGTTTTTTCAATCCAACCGGTCGCACCCGTTCCGGTGTATTCGATATAGATCGAACCTCCGATATTGACCCACAGGTCATCTCCGTCATTCGGGGTATACAATACAGGCGGATTGGCCATAGAAAGCCGATCCGTTTGCTCATCCATCTCAGCAAGATAAAAACCCGCAAGAGTGCCGCCTGCTTCGACCGCGGCCGCATCTGTCGCGATGTAGAGGTAACTAAGGTCTTGCTGCGCATTGTTATCCCAGCGATTTATATTTACAAACTTCCGATCATCTTCACCGCTGAGCGCCAAGAGCGGTAAGGTGGGTGTAAAATCTTGAACCCCGCCATCGCAGGACTGGTTACCATTTATGTCCCATGAAGGATTGACACAGGAATCCCATCGGCTCTGGGCCTGATTCCAGCGGATATTGTAGTTTTTGTTGATCCAGGTTTCCACCGGAATGTTGAGAATGTCACTGAGTGCGCCATCCACCGTGGAACGTTTGACGAGCGTTCCGACAAAAGGCTCGGAAACGGTATAAGTTTGCGCTGTGGCTCCCGCGCCAAAATCATCGCGCGTAACGGATGTTCCCGCCGGCACGCCGGATTCGCCGCCGCCCCAAAGTTCGTGGCGGCCCTGCCATGCCCCGTAATAGGCGTAGTTGCGAAAACCATTTGAATCGGTGTAAAAAACCGGAAAACCGAAATTTTTTGTTTTGAAAACATTGTCACCCGTCTCATGGTCAAACATGCCGTAGCGATGGGTCATTTCGGTAATATTGTTTCTCTCCTTGTAGCTTTTCGTCTGCCCTGCCTTTTGAACGGCAAGATGTGTTGCATCATAGGCATATGTTGCTTCAATTTGGGCCGGTTTACAGTTTGCGTCCTCGCAGCTTTCCCAATCCGGAAAAAAAACCTTCCCAAAACCGGTGGTGGCCGATTTGTTTAAGACGGCTTTGATGACCATCGTAAAATCAGGGCTTTCGGGGAAATTTTCGTGAATTTTGATGATGGATTCACCCTCAGAGCCGATGGACGCCGATGCCGCAAAAAAGTCGGTGGCCTGATCCCCGAACTTGACATTCAAAGTCCAAACGCCGTAGTCACTAAAAGAACCGTCCGCTGCTTGTGTTGCAGCGGTATAGACTTTAAATTCCGCTTTGACAAGGAGTTGTCCCCCCTCGTCGACTTCCTCAATCCAGGCACGTGCCCGTGTGACTTCCACACCGTCTTCGATGATGATGTCAGATTGCACAATCCAGGGCTCGAGTCTTTTTGTGGAAATCCCGTCTTGTTCATCTTGCCATGCCACCATGGCTTTATACGGTCCTTGGCCGATATTAGCGGCATCCGCATAGTGTGTTTGTGCCAAGGCCGAGAGGACCTCTTCAATAATTTCAAATTGCTCCAAGGTCGGTTCATTGACATAGGTGTTGGTGACGGCCTTGCTATAATCCGAATCGGAAGCTATTGCAGCACGGAAAGCATCCAATGTGGATTTTAGTCCCGCTTTTGATTTTGCACGGGCTTTCGAACTGCTTGCTTGATCTGTCGGCACTGCGGAGATTTCCGTGGGTAATGAGAGTCCAGCTTTTGAGCTTGTAGGCGTCGTGCTTGTGGAACTCCCGCTGCTTCCGCAGGCGACAAGGCCTGCGCTGAGCAGGTAAACTGCAGAAAGGTAGACGTACTTCTTCATAAGATTGTTTCCCCCATTTTAGGGCGGGCGTTTTGCGCCGCCGCTTAAAACGGGCTGTTTTTCCGGGACTTGAAAAACCAAAGATATATTGTTGATCCCAATAAAAAAGCCCATTTCATGAATGAAATGGGCCACACATAACACAGACACGCATTCGGCGAATTTCGCCGTCTATTTGAGTCTATCTTCGGTGGCCCAACCGGCATGCCGATACACTGCCGCATCGGCGAAGCCCTGTGACTTTGCGTCCCGGCCTTTCGACCGGTTTGCCTTTTTCCAGACAATTCAACGCTACCAAAAATCGAGCATCTGTCAAGTGATGTGCCGGATAAAAATGATCTTGGTTTTGCAATGAGGGAGATTGATTAAAAAACCGGAGCTTCCTTAGCGAATTGTAGTGCCCGCAGGCACCTTTTCTTCGAAGGTTGCCAGCGCCAAGACCTTTTTGCCTCCGGCGGCAAGCAACATGCCTTGGGATTCAATCCCCATAATGGTTGCGGGTTGCAGGTTTGCAATCAGCACCACCTCTTTTCCGATGAGATCTTCCGGAGCGTATCTCGTTGCGATGCCTGCCACAACCTGCCGTTTTTCGCTGCCGATATCCACTTGAAGCAATAAAAGCTTTTTTGCTTTTTCGATTTTTTCAGCGGATCGAACAATGCCGACACGCAAATCAAGCTTGGCAAAATCATCAATGCCGACAAGGGCTTTAATCGGCGCGGGATTTGCGGCTTTTTGGGCCGCGGGTTTTTCTTGTTGATTTGCGTTTTTTTTCCGTGTCTGAATCCGCGGGAAAAGCGCCTTGCCCTTGGCGACGGACAAACCGGCAGGGAACTTGCCCCAGGTGCATCTTTCTTTTAAGGATCTTTCGTCTGATTCGTGCAAAAGACCGAGCTGTTTGTTCATCTCCTTTGCGGCTTCAGGCATAAAAGGCGTAATGAGACAAGAAACGATACGGATGGCTTCTGTCGTGTAAAAAAGTACGGTCTGAAGACGTTCCTTTTTTTCGAAATCTTTTGCGAGCAACCACGGCGCGCCTTTTTCAATGTATTGATTGGCAAGACGAATGACCTGCCAGATTTCAAGCAGAGCCTTCTCAAAGGCAAGTTGCTCAAGATGCGCATCCACTTTTTCAAAGAGGGCTTCCGCTGCTTCCCGCAAGGCACAGTCTTCCGGCATGTCTCCCGAAATAGCTTGAGGTGTTTGCCCCGCAGAATAACGTTCGAGCATCGTCAAGGTTCGCGAAAGCAGGTTGCCCAAATCATTGGCCAGGTCACTGTTGATCCGGTTTTCGAGCGCAGCAACCGAAAAATCGCCATCATTGCCAAAAGCCACTTGCCGCAGCAGGAAATAACGAACGGCATCCACGCCGTAACCTTGGGCCGTTTCCGCCGGATGAACCGCATTGCCCCGGCTTTTGGACATTTTTTCGCCGTCAATCGTCCACCAGCCGTGCGCAAAAAGCTTTTTCGGCAACGGCAAAAGCAAGGCCATGAGGATGCTCATCCAATAGACGGCATGTGTGGTGAGGATGTCTTTTCCGACAAGATGCACGTTTGCGGGCCACCAGCGTTCAAAGGCTTCGGCATCCCGCGAAAAACCGGGGGCGGAGATGTAGTTGACCAAGGCATCCAGCCAAACATATGTCACATAGTCGGGATCGAAAGGCAGGGGGATGCCCCAGGCAAGCCGTTTTTTCGGACGCGAAATACAAAGATCGCCCAAGGGCTGATCCAAAAAACCCAGCACTTCGTTGCGACGGCTTTGTGGCTGAATAAAGTCTTTATTTTCAAGGATGTGTTGACGCAGTTGTGCTTGATATTGCCCCATTTTGAAAAAATAATTGCGTTCCGAAAGGGCTTCGACCGGGCGACGGCAATCGGGACAAAGGCCATCGACGATTTCTTTTTCGGTCCAAAAACGTTCATCCGGTGTGCAATACCAGCCCGTGTAAATATCGGCGTAAATTTGATCTTTCTCCCAAAGTTGATTCAGAACGGCGGTAACGGTCTCTTTGTGGCGGTCTTCTGTCGTGCGGATAAAATCGTCGTTTGAAATATCGAGCGCCCGCCACAAGGCCTGAAAGCGGCCCACCAATTCATCGGCATGCGCCTTCGGCGTGATTTTACGTGACTTCGCAGCCTGCTCAACTTTTTGACCGTGTTCGTCTGTTCCGGTCAGAAATAAAACGTCTTCCCCAAGCAAACGGTGATAACGGGCCAAGACATCCGCCGCGAGCGTGGTGTAGGCGTGTCCGATGTGGGGAAGGTCGTTGACGTAATAAATCGGTGTTGTAATGTAAAACGTTTGTCGCTTGCTCATCTTTTTCTCCGTGACGGCCTTGCTGCGAAGCGCAAAGACTCATGTGTCGGCACATGCAGTGTGCTTTTTCCGCGCCTCGCGTTTTATCCCGATAAAAAACCGGTGGATTATAACGAATCGCTTGTTGCGAGTAAATCGGGTGTGGGAGAGAGGGATTGATCCATCAAGGCCACGAGGTCGGCAAAAAGCGGCATCCATTTTTTCGGAAGGGCTTCTCCGCGAAGCACCTCGGCTTTTCTGGGATTGATGGCTTTCCCGTTTTTATAGAGCGTGTAATGGAGGTGGGGGCCGGTGCTCAAGCCCGTTGACCCGACCCGGCCGATAAAATCTTCTTGTTTGACCCGTTTTCCTTTTTTAATGCCGCGCGCAAAGGAAGAGAGATGTCCGTACAAAGTTTTGTAACCGTTTTTGTGTTTGATAATAACGGTTTTTCCGTATCCGCCGTTATTGCCCGCAAAACTCACGACCCCGTCACCGGCGGCGCGCACGGGGGTGCCGCGTTTGGCCGCAAAGTCAATACCCAGATGCGGGCGATTCACTTTCAATATCGGGTGGAGGCGCCGCGTGGCATACCCCGAACTGATGTAACGATAACGCAGGGGCGATTTCATGAAGGCTTTTCTTAAAGAGCGTCCTTCGGCATCGTAGTAGTCACCCCGCGTGCCTTCCGCTTCAAAATAGTAGGCGCGGTAAGCCGAACCGCGACTGGTCATTTCCGCCGCAAGTACCCGCCCGGTTTGCACAATTTCCCCGTCTTTTTTGAAGACTTCGTAAACCAACTTAAATCGGTCATCCACACGGATCTCATTGCCGAAATCAATGTCCCAGGCAAAAATATCAGATAAGTCGAGAATCACTTCAGAGGGCACACCAAAGCGTTTCGCGGATTCGTAGAGCGTGTCGGTAATCACACCGCTGCGGCGTTCGATGCTTTTTTCGAGGCGGACTTCTTTTTGTGCGGCGACAAACCGGCCTTCTGTTTGTTTGATCTCCAAATAACTGAGCGCATCAATTTCGTAAGAGAAGCGGGCGACCTGCTGCGCGCTTTCGTCAAAGGTCACTGCAACGGTTTGTCCGGGATGCACCTTTTTTAAATTGTAGACTTTTTTAGATGCGGTCGTGATGTCATAAATCTCACGATTTGAAACACCCAGCCGCGAAAGCACAAGGGCCAGGGTATCTCCTTTTTTGAGCCGATGTTCTTTGATAAGGGTTTCGGGTTCGGACGGGTTTGCCGGGGATATTTTAGATGCGAATGCTTCAATGCCCTCATCGATCTCAGCCGTCTCAAGACCTTCTTTAAGGCCGGAATTGTTCTGCGCCGGATTTTCTTCTTGAGCGTTCATCTGCGGCTTGGAGGCAGGTACGGGTCTAGAAATGGCTTCCGGTTCGGAAAGAAACCAAAAACCCGCATAAGCACCCAAAATAAGAACGCTTGAAACAAGAAAGGGAATGCTCTTCCAAAATCGCGGCCGATCCGAGGTCATGCAAAGGCCTTTTTCAATCTAAAATCATGGACACTGATTCATAAAAACAGTGCAAGCGACAAAACTCGAGGCGGAGTTTATCGTAAATCCGTAAGGGAAGGCAAGGTGATTAAGGGCCTTCAGTGCGATTTCACCGGGATTTTTTACAAATTTAAATCTTTTTGAGAAGAAAAATTCAAGGACACACTTAAAGAAAACTCTGATTTTAAGGAAGCTCTAATGCCCCGCGATCATCATTTTTGAAATTTTAAGTGTGGGTGCGGCCACTTTCCGGGTCAAATCCACATCATTTCCAAGCAATTCGATTTCCTTAAACATGTCTTTCAAATTTCCGGCAATGGTGAGTTCTTCAACGGGATAGGCCAGTTCGCCGTTTTCGATCCAGATGCCTGCCGCGCCGCGCGAATAATCGCCCGTGATCAAGTTGACACCAAAACCGATGAGTTCCGTGACCAAGAGCCCGGATTGCACCGAAGCGATAATCTCCTCCTGAGTAAGCTGGCCCGGCGCCATGAGGAAATTGCTCACGCCCACCCCCGGCCCGCCGCCCGTGCCCCGGACGGCATGGCCTGTGGAGGGCATGCCTAATTTCTTGCCCGAATACGTATCCAGCAGGTAGCTTTTGAGTACCCCCTTTTCAACAATCTCTTTTTTATAAGACGGCAATCCCTCGCCATCAAAAGGGCGGGAACCCAAACCGCGGGGCAAAGTTGGATCATCCACAATCGAAACAATCTCGGAGGTCACCTGTTGACCCAATCGGTCCGTCAAAAAAGAGGCTTTTTTGTAAAGTGCATACCCTGAAAGCGCGGAGGCGATATGTCCCAAGAGTGAGGCGGCGATCTCCGGTTCAAAAACAACGGGTGCCGTTTGTGTCGCAACCTTACGGGCGCCGAGTCGCCGCAAAGTGCGCTTCGCTGCCTTTTGACCGATGAATTCCGCAGATTCCAAATCTCGCAATTTCCTTTTCGAACTGTACCAATAA
>Ga0256830_1001213_pt1 | contig 18525 bp, 11 predicted proteins | sample 128326metaG_FD_190537 | JGI IMG/M metagenome (GOLD analysis project Ga0256830, IMG submission 190537) | Hydrothermal vent microbial communities from Lau Basin, Pacific Ocean - 128-326 | ecosystem: Environmental > Aquatic > Marine > Hydrothermal vents | place: Pacific Ocean: Lau Basin | collected... | reverse complement strand
CGTGAATCCTCGCGGGAACTCGCGCGGAGGTTCGGGGCCGACAGGGTCCTGCACCCTCTCGAGGCCGGGGCGGTCGACCTCTGTTTCGACACGAGCGGGAACCCCGACGCCCTTCCGCTGGCCCTCCGCCTCGTGGAACGGGAGGTCCATCTCAAGTCGACGCACGGGCGGCCGAGCGCGGGTCTCTCCGATCCGACGGCCTTCGTCGTCGCCGAGCACAGGATCCTTCCGCTGGAGGAGGGGGAGCGGGCCCCCGACGGCGTTCCCGTCCTCGGAGGGCTCGGCGAACTCGAGGAAAGGATCGGGTCCTCCGAGGATCCCCTTCCCCCCCGGACGGAGATCCGGATCCGGGGGGGGAGCGGTCCGATCCTCTCTTCCTCCCGGTGCGGGGATTTCCGAAAAGCCCTGGAACTCCTCGATCGGGACCCCTTGGCGCGCGAGAGGCTGGCCTCGATGCCCGTTCGGCTCCTTTCCGAGCGGGACCTCCCCGAGGCCTTTCAGCTCGCGTCCTCGGGGGAGGCCGTCAAGGTCTGCGTCCTCCAGGAGGGCGCGGAACTCTGACGGCCCTCCGAGGAGGGCGGAATCGGGCGTCCGCCCGCCCCGTACCGGGGCTAGCGGCCTCTGTGTCCGAGTTCGAGGACGTAGAGGGCGAGCGCCCGCTGCAGCTCGGTCTTGCCTTCGAGCTGGGGGTTCGGGGGCATCAACGGGCTCTTCCCGATCGCGGGCCCGCCCTTCAGGATGACCTTCATGATCGTTTCGACCTTGGCGGTCTCGAGCCAGGTGGGTTCGCTGTAGGAGCGGGGCTTCGGTTTGAGTTGGGCCCCTGCCGGGCCGTCCCCGTGTCCTTCCGGCCCGTGGCAGAGCTTGCAGGTGTTCGAATAGTAGGTTTTCGCCTCCTCCCGGAGTTGGGCGGGGAGGCTCCCCCAGGCCGGCGTCTTGAACGAGGGGGGCGCCGAAGCGTCCTCGTTCTCGTCGGGGGCCGGATCTCCTCCGCATGAGGTGAGGGCCAGGAGGGTCAGGATCAGGCCGGCGGGCAGGAGGATCGAACTACGCATCGTCTTCATCGTGCTCCTTCGAGTGGGACCGCACGGGGGCGGTCGGGTCGCGGGGCGGCTTCGGGGACGAATCCCTTCCGGGATCGCGATTCCTAGAACAACATCGATGCGGATTCCACGCAAAAGCGGGGTGGAAGCGACCCTCCGGATCCTCCCGAGCCCGGGAGGATGGCCGGGCGGCCTTCCAAGAATCCGGCGGAACCCCTGAGCCGGCTCTCCGGTCTCGGGAAAGCGCCGGGCTCACCTCCCCTTCCGTTGCAAGCCCTGTTTCGGCAAACGATAGAGGTGAACGGCATACCCGTCGAAACGGTCCTTGAAGGTCCCGTAGGAGACCGGGATTCGGCGGTCCTCGTCGAGAACCCGGGCCTCGGCCCGGGCGGGCATTCCCTTGACCCGGAACTTCGCCTCGGCTGGAGCGGGCGCCATCGAAACGGCGAAGATCCAGATCGATTCCAAGGCTTCCTTGACCATCGTCGCGATCGGGACCTTCCGTGAAGAGGAGCGGACGGAGACCAGGTCGGGACGGTCCTCGCTGTTCAGGACCGGGGCGAGGCGGAGGATGCGGTGGTTGATCCGGGAGATGGCCTCCCTCATCTCGGGATCCCGGAGGAGGGCGTCCTCGCGGAAGCTGGGGACCCATTCGTGGGAGAACCAGATCAGCCCCCGGGAGCCATGGATCAGAGCCATCCAGGCCTCGGTCCGGACCTGGGCGGGGGTGGGCCGTGTCTTGCTCCGGATGCGGCTGGACTCGAGTACGTTCCAGACGATCTTGGGGCGGGATCCGCGTGACGCCTCCCGGCTCCATCGGACGAGCCGTTCGACCCCCTTCGCGACGTATTCGAGACGCCCCCGAATATGAGATTGGGGGGAAGTGACCGGATAGATGTCGAAGCTCAGGATGTCGGCGCCCCGGACGTATTCGGGGTAGTCCTCGATCTGTCCGGTCCTGACGCCCCGTCCCCGCCACTGATCGTTGGCGACTCCTTGACCGAGGTTCAGGAACACCGGGCGATCCGGATCCTTTCGCAGGAACTCCCGGTACCTGCGCTGGATCTCGGCAGGGGGGATCGGAGGACCGTAGCCCCCGCCGGGCTTCCGTTGCGCGTTGTCCGGTTCGTCCTTCTGCATCCAGGCCGCGACGACCCCCTCCCCCTCTTCGAGCCCGACCTCGTTCTGGGCGCAGACCACGATCATCCCCGCCTTCCGCAGGGCCTCGAGCTGTTCGCGGGTCGGACCTTTCCAGAGGCCCACGTAGACGTTGATTCCGATCGCCTTGTAGGCCTCGGCCCGGGAGGGATTTTGGAGCCAGACCCCGATCGGAAAGAAGTCCCGTCCCTGCGGGAAGGCCCGGGGCCAGCGGGCATAGGGCGAACGGAAGGCTTCCTTTCCGAGAGGTCGCGCTCGCTGTTCGGTCCCCTCGGGATCGAGAGGTCTTTCCCGCGCCCCGAGGATCCTGCGACCCTTCGGGGGTGAAACCGCCTCTTTCCTCTCCGGAGGTCTTTTCCTAGTGTCGGGAGGGGGCGATCCGGCATGCGGAAAGGGAAAAAAGAAAACGAGGAATATGGCGCTGATTGCGAGGCGATCGGATCGAGGGATCATGTCGTTATTCCGGCCGTTTCGGGGTTGCAGGGATTCGCGGACGAGGGTGCGTAGAGCATCGGCTTTCTCGGAAGGAAGGGCAAGGCCTTGACGGGAAAGGAGCGGTTCGGGCGGGCAGAGGAGGCTTCCGATCGGTCGGGGAAGGTTCTCCTCGTCCTCTTGGGGCTCGTCCTCCTCGTGCACCTTCCGTCCCTCGGTCACGGATTCGTCTTCGACGACGAGTTCCTCGTCCTGAAGAATCCGGCCCTGCACGAGGGGGCCGGTCTTTTCGAGATCCTGACGACGCCCTACCTGGGGCCGAAGGGGAACGGGGGGTTGCACGTCGCCTACTGGAGGCCCCTGACCTCCCTCCTCCTGCGCGGCTCCTGGTCGGTCGGCGGGGGAGGACCTCTCGCCTTCCACCTCGTTTCGCTGTTGGCCCATCTGGCCGCGTGCATCGCGGCCTTCGGACTCGCGAAGAGGGTCGGACTCGACCGCGGAGCGGCTCTCCTTGCGACCGCGATCTTCGGAATCCATCCCGTCCAGGTCGAATCCGTGCATTGGATCTCGACGATCAGCGAGATCCTCGCGGGGGGGCTCATCCTCCTGGCCTGCTGCCGGTATCTGAGCCGCCGGCGCGCCGGCGGGCATTGCCTGGAACCCGCGCTCTGGCTGTTCCTGGCCCTCCTCGCGAAGGAGACGGCCGTTGCGTGCCTGCTTCTCTTCGTGCTTTGCGAAGTCTTCCTCCTGCGGAAGAGGGGCTGGGGGGCCGCCCTCCTCCCCTCCCTGGCCGCCCTCGCCCTTTGGGTGGGGCTCCGCCTGGCGGTCCTGGGCACCGAGGCCTTTTCGCCCCCCGCCTCCCCGGGCCTCGCGGTTTCGGATGCCGTGATGGAACGGCTCGAAATGTTCGGCGGGTTTCTCTCCCTCCTCGTCTGGCCGGGGACGCTCTCTCCCCTCCGCCCCCTGACCGGGCGGATCCTCCTCCCTCTCGTCGCGGTGTTCCTCTGGTCCTTCCTGCTCGCCGGGGCCTCGAGGAAAGGGGACCGTCTTCAGGGTTTTCTCCTCTGCTGGATTCCCGTCGTTCTGCTTCCGATCCTGACCGTGGGGGGAGGGGCGGGGATTTCCGCTTTCGGGGATCGCTACCTCTATCTCGCAGTCTTCGGTTTCGGCGCCTGGTCCGCTCCCTGGATCCTGGACCTCGGTGCGCGGGCCGGATCGCGCTTCGGGCGATTCGTCCTCCCGGGACTCGTCCTGCTCGGTTTCGGGAGCCGGAGCCTCTCGCAATCCGCCCTCTGGCGGAACGAGGAGTCCTTCTGGAGGAAGACCGTCGCCGCCTGGCCGGAGGCGCCGTTCCCGGCCTACAACCTCGGACGACTCCTGCTCCGGACCGGGGGCAAGCATCCGGGGCTGCTTTCCGAGGCCCGTCTCCTCTTCGAGCGTGCGCTTCGCCTCTGCGAGGAGGCCCCGGGACGCAGGAAAAGGTTCGCCGACCCAGCCTTCGTCGCGGCGATCCGGTTGGGTCTCGCATGGTGCATGTTGTTGCAGGCCGAGGGGAAGGGCGGCGTCTCGCTCGAACCGGCCGCCCGGATCTTCCAGGAACTCGTCCGCGAACGACCTGGCTTCGCAGATGCCTGGGGGGGACTCGGCGTTTCCCGGGCGATGGAGGGCCGGATGGAGGAAGCGGAGAAGGCCTTCCGTGAGGCTCTTCGCCTGGCGCCCGACAATCCCGAGGCGTGCAACAATCTCGCGCGATTTCTTCTTTCCAGGGGCCGGAAGGAGGAGGCCCTCCCCCTTCTCCGGCATGCTCTGCGGGTGCAACCGGGGAATCCGACGGCCCTGCGATTGCTCGAAGGAAGGTGAAGATCATGGCCGGTCGATTGCGGATCCTCTTCCTCTGCACAGGGAATTCCTGCAGGAGCCAGATGGCCGAGGGGATGGTGCGGGCCTTCGCCGGGGAACGGGCCATGGCATGGTCCGCGGGCATCGAACCAAAGGGGCTGGACCCACGGGCCGTTCGCGTGATGTCCGAGATCGGCGTCGACATCACGCACCAGGGTTCGAAGACCCTCGAGGCCCTCCGGGACCTGGACTTCGATGTCGTCGTGACGGTCTGCGGGGATGCACGCGAGCGCTGCCCGGTCCTCCCCGGGGCGCGCCGTCTCGTCCATGTCGGTTTCGACGATCCCCCGCGCCTGGCCGCCTCGGCCCGAACGGAGGAGGAGGCCCTGCGGCATTACCGGAGGGTCCGGGACGAGATCCGTAGCTTCGTCGAGAGGCTGCCCGCTTCCCTGGGAAACAAGTCCTGAGCCCGATCCCTGAAGGATCGATGGGGATCCGGTAAGTTCGTCCTCCATGAGAATCCAGGCTTCCGCCGCCCTCGTGTTTATATTTCCCGTTTCCCCCCTCGTCGCGCAGGTTCCGGCGCGGGCCGTGCCCGCCGTTCTCGAGGAGGGGCTCGCCCGCAGCCGGGTGATGGAGCACCTCGATCACCTGACGAACTCGATCGGACCCCGTTTGACGGGGTCCGACGCCTTCCTGGAAGCGGCCCGCTGGGCCAGGGACCGTTTCGCTTCCTGGGGGCTCGAGGCGAAGCTCGAGACTTGGGCGACCTGGCCGCGGGGATGGAACCGGGGGCAATGGAGCGGGCGGATCCTCGAGCCGGAACCCCTCGAACTCCAGGTCGCGACCTATGCATGGACGGTGGGTACCAGGGGAAGGGTCCGTGGTCCTCTCTTTCCGCTTCCTCGTTCCAAGACGAAATACCTGAAAGTCAGGAAGAAGATGAAGGGGTATTGGCTCTTCGGGCCGCAACCCTCGAAGAAATCCGTATACGGGCGCTTCTTCTGGGAGGCCGTGCGGAAGGATGGCATCCTCGGCATCGTGACGCCCACGAGGGGGGACAAGAAGTATCCGAACCGGATCCGGGTCTTCGGGCGGTATCGAAACCTCTTCCTGAAGCCCGAACAGCGGTTCCCCTATCCGGTCGTCCACGTCCGCTACGACCAGGCGAAGGAGATCGAATCCTGGATGAAGAAGGGAAAGAAGGTCGTCGCCGAGTTCGAGATCCGGAATCGTTTCCGGGAGGGCCAGGTCGACATTCCGAACGTCGTCGCCGAGATCCGGGGGACGGAGAAACCGGATGAGGTCGTCATCGTCTGCGGGCACCTCGATTCCTGGCACCAGGCGACGGGGACGACTGACAACGGAACCGGAGTCGCGACGACGATGGAGGCGGCACGTATCCTCGCGAAGGTCGGAGCGAAGCCTAAGCGGACGATCCGCTTCCTCCTCTGGGGGGGCGAGGAACAAGGCTTGCTGGGGTCGGTCGCGTACGTGCGCAAGCACCGCGAGGAGATGAAGAAGGTCTCCGCGGTCTTCAATCACGATGCGGGGACGAACTGGGTGCATTCCCTGACGGTTACGAAGGCCATGGAACCGTTGATGAGGAAGGTCTTCGCCCCGGTGATGAAGATGCGTCCTCCTGAGAAATTCGACGGTCCGGTCTTCGTGCTCAAGGCGGTTCCGAAGATGGGGGTGGGAGGAGGCAGCGACCATGCTTCCTTCCGGAAAGTCGGCGTTCCGGCCTTCCCCTGGGGTTTGACCGGACGGAGCGATTACGGTCGCTACACCTGGCACAGCCAGTGGGACACCTATGACGTGGCCATTCCCGAATACCAGAAGCACTCGGCGACCGTCATCGCTCTGGCTGCCTGGGGCACGGCGAACCTTCCCGTCCTCCTGCCGAGGAAAGGACTTCCCGGGCAGCCCCCGCGGACCGCGGCGGGCCTCAGGGCCGGAACCCGTCCCGCCGCCGGAGGAAAGCCCCCTCATGCGGAAAAGGGCTCGTCCGATCCGAAGGAGGGGGGGAGGCCGGAATCCGGAGAGGAGAAGTCCGGGAATCCGCCGCAGGCGCGAAAGAAGAGAATCGAGCGGAAGAAGGCGGTTCTCCTCAATGCTTCGCCCGGCTTCTCGGGATGAGAACGGGCCGGGGACGTTTCGCGCGTTCCTCGACTTCCTGCAGGCCGACCTCGACGGCCTTCATCAGCTGCCTGTCGAAGTCTCGGATCTCGTCGGCCGGAGTCGCCGGGACCCTGTGGTCGGGCATGCATCCGTTCAGTTCCATGTCCCTGCCCGTCGGACCGACGTACCAACCACGGAAGGGAAGCCTCAGGAAGCTCCCGTCGACGAGGATGGTGCCGCCGGTCGAGATCACGCCTCCGGCCGTCCGTTCCCCGACGATCGGACCCCGGCGAAGGGTCTTGATCGCATGAGAGATGATCTCGGCGTTCGAGAAACTGCGTTCGTTGCAGAGGAGGACGATGGGTTTCGTCCAGGTCGCGTAGACCCTCCGGTCCTGCGGATAGCCGGGAATCGAGGCCCCGCGGGGAATGGTATAGGCGTGGGAAGGCTGACAGAGGAGCGTCAGAACATGGTCAGCGGTCGATCCGCCGCCGTTGAAACGGACATCGATCAGGAGCCCTTCCTTTCCGACCCCCGCGGAATAGATCTCCCGTTCGAGGCGTAGGAAGCTGCGCCAGTTCATGCCGCGGATGTGGACGTAGCCGAGGCGGCCTTTCGAGATCTTCTCGACGCGGGTCCGGTTTCGCTCGACGAAATCCTCATAGAGGAGGGTCCTGAGGGCCGTGACGGGGACCGGAACGAGCGATACCTTCCTCTTCGACCCGTCTCGGGCCTGGACGAGGAGTTCGAGGGGCTCCTCCTTGTAGTTTCGGAGGAGAGGGGTGAGGTCGGTCCCGGGTTCGACGGAACGCCCGCCGATTTCGAGGAGGCGTTCCCCTTCATGGATCCGGGATCGATGCAGGGTGGCCGGCCCCTTCGCGAGGACTCTGCGCACGAGAAGGCCCGGTCCTCCGGCCCTCCTGTCGAAGAGGAGGCCGAGGTGCCGGTCCTTGGGTTCCCAGCCTTCTTCCCCCTTGCGCGGAGCCCGTCCGGGCTTCGAGGTGCTGAAGAACCCCAGGTGGGAACCGTTCAGCTCTCCGAGCATCTGGTTGACGAGGGCGGTCATCTGGTCCGGCCAGAGGCAATGAGGGGCGACCTCCCGATATCTCGCGTAGACGAGGTTCCAGTCCCGGTTGTTGAGGGCGGCGTCGTAGAAGTGCGCGCCGATCGTCCGCCAGGCCTGCCGGAGAACGGCGACACGGCGGGCCCGCCAGTCGATCACGCTGCGCGCCTCGAAGCCGAAGGTCTCCAGCTTGAACCCCTTCGTCTTCACGAAGGCGGGCAACCCCTTCGCCAGGCCATAGAGGTCTCCGTCCGGAAGGCGCTTCAGGGCCTTGACCGCCTTCTTCAGGACCTGTCGGGGCTTTTCGAGCTTGTCGGGGAAGACGATCTCGTAAAGGCCTTCCTTCCCTCCGCCCCTGGATTCGAACCAGCATTTCTTCCCGTCCCGCGACCAGATCGGAGAACTCTCACGGCTCCCGGGAAGGGACAGTCGATGCACTCGTTCCCAGGCGCCGGCGAGATCCTCCTCCGTCAGAGGGCGGATCTTCACCTTCTTCGCGGAGTCTCGCCGGCTGGAAGGTTTCGAGGCGGCCCCTGAGGCCTTCTTCCCGCCCTTCTTCTTTTCGAAGGCCTTCATGGCCTCGCGGAGTTTCCGGTCTCTCGGGGTCTCCTCTTCGAGCGCGGGATCCAGCTCGACCCAGAAGAGATCGCGTTCTCCGAAGGTGCGTGATCCGACCCAGACGATGCGGCGCCCGTCGGGAGACCATTTCGGGGACGAATCATCGGCCGGATGCCTGGAAAGGTTGACGGGTTTCCTCTTGGCCGCGGCATCGAGGATCCAGATGTCTCGGTTGAAGTCGGAGTCGTTCCGGGAGACGACGATCCAGCGTCCGTCGGGAGACCAGTCGTAGGAAGGACGGTCCCAGCCCTTCTGGACGAGGACGGGGTTCTTTCCATCGAGGGCGCAGTGGTAGAGATCGCCCTCCCTGACGAAGGCCAAGCGCTTTCCGTCCGGCGAGAGCGCGAGGTTCCGCTCCTCGGCCCGATCATGCGTCAACCTGCGGAAACGGAACCCCTTCTGCCGGAACCAGGGGAGTTTCGGGTTCTCGCGTTCGGCCACCCAGATATCGGGCCAGGGTTCCACCGACTCCCGTCCTCCCGGGGCGGGCATGTCGGAGCGGAAGAACAGGAGATCTCCGCGCGGACCGAAAAGGGGTTCTCCCTCCTCTTCGGGACTCGCCGTGATGCGGACCGGCTCCTTCAGGATCCGGTCCATGACCCAGAGGTCCCCGCCCGCGATGAAGGCCATCTCCCGGCCCTTCGGTGCAAAGGCGACGGCGGAAGCCTCCTTCTCGGTCTTCCGTTCCTCGAGAAGGAGAGGATCCTCGGGCACGAGGATCCTGATCGGATGGATCTCTCCGGTCCTCAGGTCGAGGCGCCGGAGGTCGAAGCGGTATCTGAAGACCGCGGTCCGGCCGTCCCGGCTGAGTCTCGGATCGAGGACTCCGTCGTCCCAGCCGTCGGTTCCCGGCGCTCCGCCGAACCGGGTCAGGGCCTCCTCCTTTCCGGTTTCGAGGTTCCTCACGAAGAGGTTCCGGACCCCGCCGCGCTCCGCGACGTAGGCGATCCGGGAGGGACCGATCCAGGCGGGGGAGGTCCACGGCCGGTTCATCCCGTTCTCGTGGTCGGGGGAGATGCGTTCGAAGGAAGGAGGATCCGAAAGCTTCGCGAGCCAGAGCTGAGCCGCCGCGGCTCCGACGTACCCCTTGCGGCTCGTTGGGCGTCCGTTCCGGACGAAGAGAAGGCGGGTCCCATCGGGCGACAGGCGTCCGTTCCGCGCGTTGGCGTGGAAGAGGGGCTTCGGAGCGGTCGCCGCCCGGTCCCCTCCGCCGGCGGGGATCAGATAGAGGCGGGCTCTCAGGAAGGCATGTTCGTCCGAACGACCGCGGCAGAGGATCGAGGAGCCGGAGGGCGACCATTCGATCGGGCGCAGGCCCCTTGGGGAGGGGAAGCGGATCCTCTCCGGCATGCCTCCCTTCGCCGGAACGGTCCAGATGCCGCGGCCTTCAGGGTCCCTGTCGGAGCTGAAAGCGATTCTCTCTCCGTCCGGGGACCAGCATGGGTCCCCATCCTCCGCGGGGCCTTGGGTCAGGCGTCGTGCCGCTCCCCCTCGGGAGGGGACGACCCAGAGATCTCCATGCCAGGCGAAGGCGAGTTCCTTTCCGTCCGGGGACAGGTCGTAGGAGAGGATCATCCGAGCGGGAACGGTGTCCGGACCCTTCTGCGCCGTACCGGGGGAAGGAAGGAGCGCGGCCAGAGAAAGGAGGAGGACGGAGTTCATCGGCGTGTCCTGTCGGAGGTCGATTCGGGGTTCTGGATCAAGAAGAGCGAGGATAGCCTCCGATCCGGAGAGATGGTCCCGATTGATGCCGGGGGCGCCGGGGGGTATCCAGGGGGCGGGCTGCGAAGTCACGAGGAAGGAAAGGGGGCGATGGAGGATCCGAAGGAGAAAGATGGAAGGGGATCGGTGGAATCCCCCTCCATCTCGCTCGTCATCCCCGCGTACCGGAGCGAGGCCTTTCTCGAAGGGAGCCTGGAGCGGGCGTGTGCCTGGCTCGCCTCGAAGAATCGAAGAACCCAGCTCGTCGTCGTCGACGACGGCAGTCCCGACCGGACCTGGGAGGTTCTCCAGAGTTTCGCCGCCCGGAATCCCGGGGGCAGCCCCGAGATCCTCGCGATCCGGAATCGGGAGAATCGAGGCAAGGGCTTCGCGGTGACTCGGGGGATGCTCGAGGCCTCGGGGGACATCCGGATCTTCACGGACGCCGATCTCACCTATCCGATCGAATGCGCGGACCGGATCGTCGAGAGTTTGGAGAACGGGGCCGATCTCGCGATCGGGAGTCGGCTCCATCCGGATTCGGTCTACGAGGTCGGAGCGGGCTTCCTCCGATACATCTATACCCGTCACGTCTCGGGGAGGATCTTCAATCTCCTCGTCCGGCTCCTCGTCGTCCCGGGGATCCTGGATACCCAGGCCGGCTTGAAGGGGATGCGGGCCGAAGCCGCCGAATCGATCCTTCCCCGGCAGCGTCTGCTCGGGTTTTCCTTCGATGTGGAACTCCTGTTCCTCGCCAGGCGGCAGGGAAGGAGGATCGAACAGGTCCCCGTGAAGTTCCTGTACCGGAAGGAGCCCAGCACGGTCCGCTTCGTCCAGGACAGTTTCCGGATGGTGCTCGACATGCTGCGCATCCGGTGGAGGGCCTTCCGCGGCCGTTACGACCGTTGAGGACGGGGGAGGGCGCCGGAGGGGCCTTCAGGAAGCAGCGGCGATCGAACGGTAGTCGGTCACTTCGATTCCGAGTTCCTCCAGAAGAACCTTCGTGCCCGGATCGCAGAGGGTCTCGAGTTCGAAACGGCAGCGCTCCTCCTTCGAGGGATCGAGATGGTCCATGAGAGCGAAGGAAGGGTCCGGGTTTCTCGGATGGACCATCCATTCATAGGTCCCCGGGCGGAGGTTCCGGGCCGTTTCCTCGAAGATTTTCCGGTAATCCTTCCGGCCGAATGCTCCGAGGCCGAGGAGGGGGAGCGGTGGAGCGAGGGAGATCCCTCGATCGACACGAGCAGTGAAGATCCGTGAGAGGAGACCCAGGAAGGTGCCTCGGAGCCCGAAATACTTGCGTTGTGTCGCCAGGGGAAGCCTCAAGTAGGGGATCGGCTTCCTTCCGAGGACTTCGGCGAGGGCGGCGGCGATCTGAGGATAGACATGGACGTGATGGTGCCCGTTGATGTGGCTGATCTCGAAGCCGAGGTCCTGAACGGCTCGGATCTGAGCCTCGATTTCCTCCCGGAGTCTCTCCTGGTCGAGACACGAAAACAGGCACCTTCTCAAAACCGTCTTGAGCGGGAGGAAGCGTCCCTCGTCGTCGCAAAGGCCCGGAAGGGGGCCGGTGAGCGGTTTTCCGAGGGTGAAACTCAAGTGGAGGCCGAGGTTCACCCTTCCTGCGAGGCGGCGGGCGACTTCCGCTCCTTCCTCGACGGCGCCACCCGTCACGCAGAGGCTCGCTTCCCGCACGAGCCCCGCCTCGCAGGCGGTCGCGATGCCCGTATTGTTCCCTGTGGAGACCCCGAGGTCGTCCGCATTGAAGACGATGCGGATCCGACGGGATCCGGGAGAGGAGGACAGGTTTGCGGGCGGGTTGAATTCTGACATCGAAGGTCCCGCAGGATAGCAGGGGCGGGGATACGAAATCCGGCCGATTTCGGTCTTCCCGGGGGCCCGCCCTTCCCGGTGGAAGGTGGAAGACGGGCTTGAAGGGCCGGTGGGGCCTCCATACAATCCCGCGCCTTCGATTCCGGGAACCCGGGTCGGGAGCCCGTGGGGGCGTAGCTCAATCTGGTTAGAGTACCGGACTGTCGATCCGGTGGTTGCGGGTTCGAGTCCCGTCGCCCTCGCCATGGAATCTCCGGAGGCCCGTCGCCCTTTCGGGCGGTGGGCCTTCGTTCGTTTCCCGGTCTCCCCGCGAATCCGGGATTCAGTATCCGCTTCCCAGCCGATCGACCCAGTACCCGAGCACAGGCACCGGAATCCTGCCGGGAACCGGGTTTCCCTTGGGATCGAGTCCGAACTGCAGGACGTAGAGCCCCCATTCGAAGCCGTGCTTCCGCGCCGATCTCCGGTCGGGGTACCCTCCCAACCGGCCGCGGAAGAGGGTTCCGGACAGGATCTTCACGCGGAAGAGGGCGTTCTCGAGCTTTCCCGCCCCGAGCGGTCGGACTCCCGCATGGCCCGGGAACAGGACAGAATACCCGCTCCTCGGGTCGATCTCGTAGGTCCGGGCGGAGACCTTCGTCCCGGGATCCTTGAAGGGGAGGGAGATTTCCCGATGGCCCCTCCCGATCATCGGGGCGTGCCCCGGGCTCATCCAGCCGCGGAAACCCTTTAGGAGCGCTTCGATCTGCGCCTTGCGGAGATAGCTGGCGGGATCGCCGGTCGAATGGGGCCTGACCTCGTTCGAGAGACGGGCGGTGACAGGCATCGAGCGATTGTATTTCTCGAAGGACCATCGATAGGTCTTCGTCGCGACCGGCACCAGGAGGGCGACCCGATTCCCCGCAAGTCCGGCGACCGGGGATTCCAGGACCTCGTATTCGAAACTCTGGAAGAGGGCTCCGAGGAAGAGGACGGCGTCCCGATTCCAGGCGCCTTCGAAGGCGGGGAGGAACGCGGTCATCCCCGCCTTCCCCATGCTCAACCTGACCTGTCCGGCGAGGGCGTTCCGAACGGGGGAGGTGAGGACGCGGTCCAAGGCGGCCGCGTCCAGGCGCGGATCGTGGGACAGGACCGCTCCGACGGAGATCTCGTGCGTTCCCCCGGCGCCCGGTGGGGCTATCGTCGAGGTTCCCGATTCGGCGATCGACTGGCCGATGCCCCCCTTCGCCGGTGGGGCGTGAACGACCAGCAGGGGGACGGGGTCAGGGAGAACGAGGCGGCGGGTTCCGGTGAAACGGAGCACGAAAGCCTCTCGGTCGAAGTCGGCGCCCAGGATCCTTATACGGGAGGAGGAGTTCGAAGTGACCGCGTATTGCTTCCGTTTCAGGAAGAGCGGACGTGTCAGGTCGAGCCCCGAACTCTTCTGCGTGGATTCGGTCCGGTAGATATCGAAGGTCGTGTTCAGGTTTCCCGGGTAGATCTTTCCGAGGATCAGCTCGTCGCGGGCGTCTCCGTCGTCGTCCAGGGCGGCGAGTTCGTCGAACTCGAGACTCAGGTCGGTTTCGAAGGTCCGCGCGGTCCATTTCCCGGAAGAGGGGAGGGGGCGGAATTCGAAGAGAGTCCGTCCCGCCAGGAGATAGACCTCGTCGATCCGGTTCCCGTCCAGGTCTCCCCGGACCCAGGCATCGGTCTTCTGGAGGGAAATACCGGGTTTCCTATGGAGACCGATCCCGATCTCGACGAGGCCTCCGGAGGCCGTGTCGAAACGGAAGAACCTCGTCTTCTGCTCCCCCCCGCTCGGAAGGAGGGGGAAGGCGACGTCGGCCCCCGGTTTCCCGTCGAACTCGCCGGTCACGAAGCCGAGGGCGTCCCGGATCCGAGGTCCCCCCAGGGGTTTGAATCCGTGCTTCGCGTCGTCGCGGAGATTCATGAGGTCGTTCCTGAGGAGGAGGATCTCATCCATCCCGTCGATGTCCAGGTCCGCGACCTTCAGTTCAAACCTCGTCGTCGAAGGATGGACTCCGAGGTCGATATGGAGGATCTCCCTGGCGCCGGAAGGCGGGTCGTCGAAGATCTTGAGCCAGGCGTAATGGGCGTTGCGGCTGTCCTTTTCGCGGGCCCAGAGTACGAGTTCGGAGAAGCCGTCTCCATCGAGGTCCCCGAGGGCGATCCTGGCCTCCTCGTGGATCCTGAGGCCGTTCGGGAGGTCCAGGGTCTTGAGGTCCGTCCAGCGCCCCTTGTCGTCCAGCCGGAAGAAGCGGATCCGGAATTCCGGCTTCGCGTTGGTCGGGGAAGGACGGAGCCCGATCAGGGCCATCTCCTCTCCCTGCAGGGTCGAGAGGGGGCCAGCCGCGGCGTCGAGTACGCGGAAGTTCCCTCCGAGCCGGACCCGATCGAGAGTCGGCCCCTCCCCATGGTTCGCCGCCGCGTCGTCCCAGAGGAAGACAGGATGTCGGGGGACCGGTCCCCGGACGAAGCCCAGGAGTTCCCTGCGGGCCACGGCGCGGAACCTGTCCGTCAGGAGAGGGTGGAAAGAAGGGGGCCGCGGATCCTTCCAGCCGAAGGCCTGGATGTCGTAGTTTCCGTCGTCCAGCTTGAACCCGGGGTTGCCGGGTCTGCGATCCCAGGGAGGCGCGCCGCCTCCGCCTCCCCCGCAGGAAGAGAGGGGGACGACCAGGAGGCCCAGGACGAAGGGGGCGAGGCGATTCCTTCGCAGGCGGATGCCGGGCGAGGTGAGGATCATCGGGGAGGAGCGAGGCTTCGGGGCCGAAAGGAGAGACCGGAGGGTCTCGATAAGCTTACCCCAGACGGGGTCGTTCGAGAGGGGGCCGGAGTCGGTGGAGGGCTCGATCGCCGAACGAACACCCTTCCCCCCGGAGAGAGGAAAGCCGGGGGCGCCGAGACGGCGATCGGGTCGGCACTTCCGGCACTTCCGCGGGTTGCCGGCGGCTGGTCGCCTTCCCTACTTCCTTTCTCCGGGTTTCGTATGCTTTTTCGTCTTTCTCGGAGGGACATCGATGACGATCGTTTCCTTCTCGGGATTGCGGCGTTCGACCTCGAGAATCCGTTGCCCGGTTGTTCCGAACCAGCGTCCTCCGACTTTCACCCTTGCCCATAAGTAGTAGGACTCCTCGAGGAAGGGGAGGGGGATCCGGAACCGGCCGGCCTCGTCCGCGGTCCACGTGTTTTTCCAGATGCTCCGGATCAGGAGATTCTCGGGCTTTCCATAGACCCGGAACGGATTCAGGGTGATCTTCGCTTCCGGAACGGGTTTCTTTCTCAGGTCCTCGACCCTTCCCTCGAGGAAGACGGCCGGTTGGAGGTTGAGGGTCAAGAGACCTTCGATCTCTCCGAGTTTCGGAAGGTCCACGATGCAATAGGCTCCGTCCCGCGTGCCGGCGAGGTGGAAGCGGCCTTCCTTTGGACCCAGGAACCGCAGGCTTCCCCTGCGGTCCGCGAAGAAATCGAGGATCGGAAAGGAGGTCAACCAGTTCCCGAGTCCACGAGTGATCTTCTCGCGGAGGACGACCCGTGCCCCGCGGGCCGGAGAGCCGTCCGCGTTCAGGATCCTGACCGCGACCTGGGCGAGGGAATCGAGGGAGATGTCTCCCAGGTCCTCGTCCGCCGCCTCCTTCTTGTAGATCAAGTGGAGGGGAACGAGTCCCGCCCAGGGTTTCCCGGGTGGAAGCCCCAGGGCCTCCAGGATCCGGGGTTCGAGGAGGAGGGAAATCCTCGTTCCGACCCGGGGAGCCAAGCCCTTGGCTTCGAAGCCGCCATCCGCGTCGGTCCGGAGGAAGCGCGGATCCTCTCCCCGCGGGGGAGGAAAGGCCCTCCCGTTCGGTGGGTAAGGCCCCTGCAGGAGCAGCGCGGCCCCCGGCAGCGGGCGGCCCTCCCTCGCAAGGAGCCTTCCCCGGACCGCGAAACCCTTCTGCATGTGGATGGTCAGCGGAGCCCGCAATGCCACCCCCTCGGGCAGGGGCGGGCCTCCCTTCTTTTTCCTTGCGCTCGCGACGTAGATATAAGTCATGTCGGCCAGGCCCTTCGCCTGTGCCAGGAAGGGAAGACGGGTGTATGGAGTCGAGGAAGCCTTTTCCCGTCCGTCGAAGATCGGGATCCGGACGAGAAGAGGTTCCCGGACTCCGGTCGTTCCCAAGGGGATCCAGCGGTCGAGCGCCCAGAGGCGGATCCGGGCGTTCACGGGGGCCTTGCCCCCGGGCTTGGAGACCGCGCGGATCCTGAATTCCGCCGTAGGGGGGAGGGGGGACCCGAGCCCCGCGACCTCGTTCGGCTCTCGGGGATCCAGTTCCCGGTCGAGAAGGGGGAGGCCGTTTTTCGCCACGAACCGCATCCTCAGAGGAGGCGGAGGGTAGGGGGCAAGGCTTTCGGCCTCTTCGGGAAGGACGAGGACCCTGCGGCCCAGAACGGTCTCCCAGTGGAAAGGCCCCTCGTCCCTCCAGGGGCCGGGGTCGATCTCCGGGAGAGGAAGAGGGGCGTAGTCGGTCGCGCTCCCTTCCTGCAATACGACGACCGAACCCGCGCGCAGACCCTGTCGGATACCGGTGGCGCGCCAGGTCCTTCCCGGGCCCTGCTTCCAAGCCCAGGCCTGGTAGATCCGCGCCGGGAGCACGGGGGCCCTGAATCGTCCGGCGAGGTCCGTCTTGACCACCAGGCTGTCTCCGATCCTCGCGGGCGACGCTCCCGGAGACCAGGGGGAGAAGAGGCGGACCTCCGCCTCGGCCCAGGGCTTCCCGTCGGCCCCCCGCACCTTCCCGAGGATCCTCTCCCGGCCGGTTCCCCCCTGGAGATTCCAAAAGAAGGGCGGGGCGAGGCTAAGGAGGGCGAGAAGGAGGGGAGTCATCAATGCATCACATGGACCGTGACGGGGTTCGGACGGCCGAGGATGTGTTCGACCCGGGTGCCGGTGTTCTCGGCCGAGGGGATCTGCCCGGGTTCGGCCGGGGCTCCGCTCGAGACGTAGAGGTCATAGGCTCCCCCTCCCTCGAGGCACCAGATCGTGAACTTTCCGTTCGCATCGGTCATCGCCTTCCTTGGGAAATCCTTGGGGGGGAAGATCTCTTCGCTCAGGGTCTCCAAGACGATGTCCGTCCATTTCGAGGGTCCTCCTTCTTCCGATCCACCCTGTGGAACGAGGGAGACCGTCCGACCCGAAACGGGCTTGGCGTCCTGGTCGACGACGACGCCCTCGATCTTGCGGATCCGACCGATGCCGATCCGCACGTCGAGGACCGCCGGCCGGTTCGGAGCCCTCGAGACCCGGAGCCCGACTCTGGAGAACCCCCTTTCCTTGGAGAAGGCGATCAAGACGTATTCGCCGTCTGCTACGACCGGGGAGAGATAGGTTCCGTCCTTCATCCGGTAGAGACGCCGGAACTTCGACCATTCCCCGTATTCCTTCGGGCCGTAGAGACGCAGCTCGACCGGGGGCGGCACGGTCTCCTTGCCGAGGACCAGGCGGGCTCTGACCCTTCCCGATCCGATCTTGATCGTTCCGAGGTCCACAGGCGACGTGTCGCTGAAGATGGTCCGGATCTGCTGGGCCTCCCCTCCGGGGAGCATCGCATAGAGGTCGTAGGCGCTGAAGGGATCCATTTCGCTCGAGCGGAACGTACCGTCCTCCCCGGTCCGGACGAGGAAACTCATCTCCTCGACCGGCAGGCCGCTGGGATGGACGACTCCGGCGAAGACCAGTTCGAAGTTCGGGAGGGGGCGCCCGGAGATGTCCACGACCTTCCCCGAGACTTCGCGTCCGGACCGAAGGGAAATCCGGAACTGCGGGGCGGGATCCTCGGGGGAAAGACCGGGTTCGAGGGCGTAGACGTGCTTTCCCCAACCCTCGGCCCGGATGACGAGCGTCGCCCCCGGTCCGAAGTCCAGGCCCGGAAGGATCATTCTCCCGGCCGCATCCGCACGGCCGCGGAAGAGCCGCGTCCCGTCCAGGAGTTCGAACTCGGCGAAGGGCACCGGGCGGCCCATCGGCCCGCCCGCCAGGAGTTCTCCCTCGAGGGTGATCGCCTTCTTGAGGTCGAGGACGTGCTCCTTCCCGTCGTTGGTGACGAAGGCCGGCTTCTTCAAACGCCGGTCGGGGAGGTCGCCCCCGGCGAGGAGGACCTTCCAGGAGGCTTCCGGGAGTCCGCGGACGCGAAGGAGTCCATCGGAGCCGCAGGTTCCGGAGAACTCGAGGGGGGCGTCCTCGGGATGGTGCGAACGGCGACGCAGGCGGACCGCGAACTCCTTCCCCGGGGGCTTTCTCCGATAGCGGAAATGCAGGACGAGGTCCTGGGCGGGCCGGAGTTCGAGTTTCAAGTCCGAGGTTCCGGCCACGATCCGATCGAGGATCGCGCTGGTCGCGCCGTCCTTCGACGCGAACAGGCTGGCCTTCCGTCCGATCGGGAGGGGGATGCGGAACCCTCCGTCCTCCCCGGTCCGGACCGACCGTTCGACGAGGGCGGCGGCCAGGGAGGATTCCCCCTTCGGAAGGGGGAGATGCCGGTAGAAGAGGCGGACCAGGGCTCCGGCGACGGGCCGGTTCTCACGGGTCACGGTTCCGCTCAGGTCGAGGGTCAGGGACAGGGGGGACTCGGCCGGGGCCTGAAGGGAGAGAGTCGTCAGCAGGAGCGTTGCAAGCATCTGTTTCCGTCGTGCGAGGGGGAATCGGGGTCGATCCGGCCCGAAGGCGATACGACCGGTCCCAGGCTA
>Ga0256830_1001212_pt1 | contig 18526 bp, 13 predicted proteins | sample 128326metaG_FD_190537 | JGI IMG/M metagenome (GOLD analysis project Ga0256830, IMG submission 190537) | Hydrothermal vent microbial communities from Lau Basin, Pacific Ocean - 128-326 | ecosystem: Environmental > Aquatic > Marine > Hydrothermal vents | place: Pacific Ocean: Lau Basin | collected... | reverse complement strand
TAAACACGAGGACCACCAGGAAGGCAGCCAGTCCGAAACCGGCGTTTACCATAAAGCCAACATTCGCATCGGACGCTATTTTCTCTGACCGGGCGGCAATTTCCTTAGCCTGAAAATCCTCAATGTTCTTTAATAAATTAATTCGTTCGGTCGTGGCGGTAAACACGCTACTGGCCGAAATTCCGTACTTGCCTTTTTGGGCTTTCCGCAATAACAGGTCCCGTATCGCTTCCACATCATCCACCACATTTCCCCGAAATCTGGAGGCAAAATATTCCGTCATCTCATCCGACGCCATATATTCGAAATTCCGAAGCAATATTTCCTGTCCCTTCCAAACATTTATCCAGGCCGTCAACTCCTTCGGCCCGATCGCCTTATCAGCCGCGGCGATACTGGACATCCGGGCCCTTTCGATTCCCGCCATTTCCTTGGCCGCGATCAGATTTACATACGCAATTATCGGTGCCGAAATTCCCGGCTGATCCGAAAAATACGCCACATTCTCGAATGACCGTAACATATGTGTTATCAGTTCCGTGTAAAAACGGATCGCCTCTCCTTTCTCAATACTTAACGTGGAAACCTGATTCCGTACTCTGAACAATTCCTCAAGCTGCCTTTTTGCATATTGTACATTAGACTGAAATTCCGCCCCATACTTGCGTGGTTCAAACGCCTCCTGGAATTGCTTGAAATCCCCCAGCGCTTTATCTGTATCCCTTCTCTGCCGATCCAACTCGGAAACCATCTGTTTCCCACTACTGCCGATATAAACCGCGCTCGCGCCCCGTTCTTTCTGTAGTTCATGCATCAACGCGCTGGTGTTAATAATATACTCCGTCAGGTTTTTTACCCGATTCGCTTTTGACCGTGTCTCAATTCTTTCCGAAAGCACGTTATATAGAAAAAGGAGAGCGGCCAGAGATGGTATAATCACCAATAACAGAACCTTTTGGGATATTTTCAGATTTCCCAATATTCTGTAAACAATATTTACCTGTTTATACTTTTTCGATTCCATATTCACCTCATTCCTTCCTGGTTAATCCAATTAGTCCGACAATTATCCTTAATAAGGACTACTTTTCTGTTTTTACTCCGAAAACTTCGGATTGAAAGGGAAACGACCGGTATCATTCATGACTCATCCGTAAAAATTGAAACCCTACATTGAACCATAAAGCTCGTAAGAAAACGTTTTATTCCCTAAAAAAGCGATGACTCGAACGATAAGTCTTCTCTTCAGGATTAATGCGGTTGAGCTGTGATGATCATTTCCCATGTTTCGTCATTCTCAAATAACTATCAACATTGTGCCCGATATCAAAGTCTTCAACGCGAAGTTTCCAGTTAATTATTATAAACATTCATAAACCTTTTTTACCTCGGAAAACAGGTTGATATCGACGAAAAATGGAAAAACTGTTTTTCAAAATAACATCCTCTCCATATTCGATAAAATTGTTCCACGAGATTCTTCTCCACAGTTTTTCCTAATAAACGAAATCAACGCCGTTTCCCACGCAAAACAAAATAACAAATAATATGCCAAATTGTTGGGCAAGGTTCAAAAGCGCATTATTATATCCTGATATTTCGGGGAATGCCGCCGTTGAAAAATGTCAGTTCCCGTCAGTGTCGGTATTTATTAGACCGGTTATATCACACGGGGCCGTTGAATCTTAATTCGGGGGTTGCAGAAAGCACCTGACTTTTTCCGTGACAAAGTTAGCGGTTAATAATTACCGTTTTGTGGAAAATAATTCCCACTAATAGAATTAAATGTCAATTACGATAATTAAAAATAAAATGGAGTATATTTCACTCCCGGACAAAATAACTTTGATGATCCCGTAAAAGATATCCAACTTCTCATCGCAGTTCCACCGTGGCGGGAGTTCCATACCAAAAATCGGGATTTTATTGTTTTTATTCGGTGTATAACATTGGTTGCAACTACCGGATGAACTTATAATTGTATCCACTCTCAAAGGGAAAAAAGGAATGGAAATATGAATAAACAACAAAATACGGAAAGGTAATTAACGAACAATTAAAATCGAATCGGGGACAACAGGATAAAATGAATGCGGGTCTTTCAACAACCTTTTATTAACATTCAAAAAGATATTAACCGGATTAACTGGCATAATTGTTGCTTTTGCTTAAAAGCCTGTTGTAAACGATTGCGAACATAAATAATACCAGAAGCCGGCGATCTTGAGTCTGTCCGTACGGTTTATTCCTTAACCTCAACGGATTACTGAAAATGAAAAGAATTGATCACGTTATTAACAACCTGAAGATCATACCCGATGGTTCCCGTCGAACTTCTTCGGATAATTATATACATTTAGAACATAAATTATTTGGTAAAATAACACCCCATTTAAACCATGTTGATTCAATTCAGAATAGAACCTTGCTTCCGAATCAAAGAATTTTCATTGCTGGCGAATACTTCTCCACAGTCACCAAAGCGTTTCTGAATTCCGAGAGGCAATCCCGGAATACAAATTGCGAAAGCAACAACTATAACAGATTAACGGACTTAATCACAGTAATATCTTTAATCGATAGGAATATGTTTTGAAGGAGTTGAAAAAGAAAAGAGCGTATTTCAGTAATTGACTGTACCCGCATGAAAAAACCGCTGAAAAAACCCAAAATATGCATAATCATGGGAATCATTTCCGTTTTCCTGGCAGAAGTTTTTATTCTATCATCCTTATCCAATCTCAATATTGCTTCAGAAATAATTTTTTTATCAATAAACGCCATCCTGTTGACGTTGTATATCTGGTTATTGTTATGGTTTTTCGAACGAAAATTCCGGGGAAAGGGAATAACTCTCAAAAGGGTAATTATCGGATATATTATAATCGGAATTTTAGCTTTTGTCATAATGTTCTTTACAAATAACCATATAATGATTCAATACGTGAACTCCTCTTTTCTGCGAATTGTGATTGAATCGTTACTGAACACCGGAATTATTATAATAGCATTACATTTGTTAGTATTTAAACGTTTTAAAAACAACGGGAAAAAGTATACCGGTATTTTTTGGGAAAGACTGAATTTCAAATTTTGTATCGCTGTACTGGGATTCCTTCTGCTCATTGTTATTGTAGCGGTTGTATCTTACCAGGTTATAGAACAACAGAAAGGAAAAGCCTTCCTGGTAAATCTTGCGGGTCGTCAAAGGACACTGATAATAAAGATGATCCAGGATGATTTGACCGCCTACCTGCTGATGCCGACGGATACAACCCGGGATACTATTGAAACGAATAATAATCCAATAAATCCTTTTAACAACCCCGGTTATCTTTTCAGACAGACAGCATCGGCGATGTTATACGGCGGGAAAATAACACCAAATATGTTTTCGGACGAATCATCAACGGGAGAGATCCCTGACAGCATCCCCCCCATTAATGACCGGGAAAGTAGACTCTATTTACTGAATGCCCTCAAAAAGTTTACTATCGTTGAGAGGTACATAACCAATCTCTCACCCCATCTTAACCCGGAGGAACGAAAACTCGCGATTGATATTATCCTTGAGGAGGGAACCGCTATTGTCCATTTAATGGATCGTCTTACACGAAGGATTCAGGAAATATCAGACGTACGGATTTCCTACTTTACCACCATCCAGAAATTATCCCTGGTGTTGATGCTGATATTCTTTATCGCTTCGGCCATATTCTCACAACAAAAAATCTCCGCTACACTGGCTCGACAACAAAGTGAAAAAAAATACCGGATCCTTTTCGAACAATCACGGGACGCAATCTATATATCCACGAGAGATGGACGTTTTATTGATGTCAACAAATCGATGTTGGCGCTTTTTGGTTATTCGAAAGAAGAAATGTTAAAAATAGGCGTGCTTGGTCTATATGTCAATCCCGATGACCGGGATAAACTTCAAAAAGAAATGGAAACCAAGGGATCGGTATACGATTACGAGGTCCAATTACGAAAGAAGGACGGCACAACAGCACGGTGTTTGATCACATCAATGCTCTGGCACGATAAGGACGGATCTATCCTTGGATATGAAGGTGTAATACGCGATATAACAAAAAGGAAACGGATTGAGGAGGAACGGGAAGCTCTTCAAAGATTATCCCAAAAACTTACCGAACCACTGGGAATAAAGGAAATCGGAAAAGTGCTTGGGGTTGAATCAAGAAAGCTTTTCCGGCACAATGCTTTCAGTTTTGATCTAATAGACGAAAGACGAGGCCTTTTGATTTCCATCTATAATGAGGACACCCCTTACGATAGCGAAGAGCCACAGGAAGTGGCAACAACGGATATCCCGATTCAATCAATCAAACACCGGAATATCTTCGAACAAGAGCCTCTGCTGATTAATCGTAAGGAGGAACCAAAGGACACAAATCTGTTCCGCTTCGGAGAAAAATCCCGTCTTTCACGTTCCCTGATGTTCGTACCAATTATATGGGAAAACAAGACCGTTGGGGTTCTGTCGGTTCAAAGTTACATTCCCAATCAATATGGTGAAGACGAGCTGAAATTACTACAGACGATCGCCCACCAAAGCAGCGGCGCTGTAGCGCGCGCCGGGGTGGAAGAAAAATTGAGAAAACTATCGCGGGCCATAGAACAAACCGCAGACCAGGTAATGATTACGGATAAAAACGGGATCATTGAATTTGTCAACCCAGCTTTCGAAAAATTAACCGGATACAGTAAAGAAGAAACCATCGGCAAAACCCCCCGAATTCTAAAGTCCGGTAAGCATAATAAAGCACATTACAAAAAAATTTGGCAAACCATTCTGAAAGGCAATGTTTATCGGGGAGAAACAATAAACAGGAAAAAAAACGGTGAATTATATTATGAGGCCAAAACAATCACCCCCATAAAAAATGAACACGGTAAAATTATTTCTTTCGTATCCACCGGAATGGATATAACGGAAAAGAAAAAGGCCGAAGAGGAATTAAAGAAAACCTATGCCTCTCTGAACGAGGCCTGGACCCGCGCCTCCAAGATTATGGCGGAATTGGAGACCACCCGCGATGAACTACAATCGGCACTGGAAGCCGCCAAGGAATCCGATCGTTTAAAAAGTGAATTCCTCGCCAATACATCACACGAATTACGAACACCGCTCAATTCAATCATCGGGTTTCTCCAGTTGATCCTGGATGGAATGTGTGACTCTCCCGAGGAAGAAAAAGAGTTCATTACATATGCTTTGGAAAGCGCCAATAATCTGCTTCAAATTATAAACGACGTCCTCGATATCGCGAAAATAGAAGCCGGAAAGGTACGACTGGAACTGAAAGTATTTGACCTTAAAGATGTCCTTGATGAAGTGTACCTCACCACCTATCAGAAGGCCAAAGAAAAAAATATTCATTTTGAAGTAAAACTCGACAGCGACAAAATTTTTGTTTACGCCGATTATCAGAAAGTAAAACAGATTTTCACCAACTTAATCGGGAATTCCCTTAAATTTACGCCGGAGGGTTCAATTGTTGTTACGGCTGAGGAATCACCCGAAAGAGACTATGTTATAATTAGTATTCACGATACCGGGATCGGAATCCCGACCGATAAACATAAAACCGTCTTCAAAAAATTCACTCAGGTTGACGGTTCAACTTCCCGACGATTCGGCGGAACCGGGTTGGGGTTAAGCATCACAAAGAGTTTTGTCGATTTGATGGGTGGAGAAATTGAATTAAACAGTCCCGGCGACCTCGGAGGTACTACCGTAATATTCACCCTGCCCGGCAAACAAATTTATTTAGGAAAGAATCAACCCTTTAACTGAGCATTGTTACAATACAATAATTTAATGCGCTCTCTTAAAAGAATTTCAAAAATATTGAGAAAAGTATACATTCTTGTTATATTAACCAACAATATTTCTATTGCCAAAATTAAAAAAGTTCTTTCCATCAATAACCCGTAGAAAAATGTTCGGCTGTCATTTATGAATAACCATCAAAAAATCCTGATCGCTGAAGACGATGAATTCCATGTTAAAATCCTCCTGAAACATTTCCAGAAGGAAAATTACGATGTATCTTTCGCACGGAACGGCGCTGAGGGGTTGGAAAAGGCAAGATTACTGCACCCTGATCTGGTAATTTCCGATTGGATGATGCCGGAAATGAGCGGAAATGAATTTTGCAAAGCTTTGAAAACTTCCAGCGATTTCAGGTTTACTTATTTTATACTCCTTACGGCAAAAAGCCAGATTGAAGATCTGGTTGTGGGGCTGGAGTCAGGAGCGGATGACTTTCTTACCAAACCTTACAACCCCAAGGAATTAATGGCGCGGGTGCGAACAGGATTGAGGATCGTTACTTTACAACGTGAAAACGCGCGACTCCAGAGGATCGAAACCATCAATCAGACCGCCATTACCACAAATCATGAAATTAATAACCCCCTGCAGGCGATTGTTTCCAGTGCCGAACTTATATTAAACGAATGCCCGGACTCGAATCCACAGTTGTCGGAGAAAGCCACAATTATTCTCGAAAATGCCGGCAAAATCAGGAATGTCACACAGAAACTGGAAAATATGATTGAAGTTACTTCAAAGGAATATACTATCGGCGGCCCGGAGATGATCGACCTTAAACATTCAACAGCAAAAACCGACTAATCAGGAAAAGACACCTTGCGCCGCTTTAACCGCCAAATCACAATTCTCCTTTGACTGTATTTTAGCGGCGGAAGTTATTCGATTGTTCTTTTAATATCTTTCCCCTCGGAAATAACCATCCGCTTTATCTCATTCTCAACACTCGTCCGTTCATAAACAATTTCAACCCTTCGGTTTTGTGCTCGTCCTTCAGGTGTATCATTGGTCGCAATGGGGCGGAATTCCGCAAATCCTTCCGCTGATAATTGTTCCGGGGGGATACCATTAGCGATAAAGAAACGGACAATTTTACTGGCCCGGTTTGCCGATAATTCCCAATTCGAGGGGAATTGGAGCGTGCTGATCGGCACATTATCGGTATGCCCTTCCACTTTAATATGGTAATCAAATTGTTTTAAAACATCCTTTACCTCTTTTAAAACGCTTTCACCGTCAGGGTTGATAGTTGTTGTACCCGGGGGGAAAAGCAAAACATCTGAGATTGTAATAACCGCTCCCCGACCATCCATTTCCACTTTTACTTTCCCCGCCAGTTTGTTTTTCATAATGAATTCTTCCACATCAGACTTGATATTTTCCAATTCCTTATTGACCATCGCCCCCAACTCGTCAACCGCATTCGGTTTCTTCTCTTTCGCTTCCCGGTTTAGCATTTCCAAACCCTCCCGGGTGCCCGCCTCGGGAACCTCCTGTTTGCCGATCGCCGATTTCAGCGATTCCATTAACTGGGCAAAATCATCCATCTTCGTCTCACTCATAGCAAAAAGCAGAATGAAAAACGTAAGCAACAGGGTCATCATATCGCCATAGGTCATTAACCACCCATTCGAATCCTCCATATCATCATCATCTTCCTCCTGAAAAGGGGTAAATCCATTATTTTGGTCTTCAGCCATTTTGTTTCCTATTTCTTCGCGCCTTTGGGGGGTTTTTTCGGTGATGATTTGCTCGATTTTTTCTTCTCGGTATTGGATAAGAATTTGGTCAGTTTATCTTCCATCAATTTTGGATTTTCGGCTAAACGAATCGATTTGATTGCTTCGATAATCAAGTTCATAATCAATGATTCCTGATGGCTCCGTCTTTTAAGCTTAACGGACATGGGAACAAAAACCATATTGGCAAGGAATGATCCGTAAAAAGTCGTAATCAGGGCCACGGCCATTTTGGGACCAATCGTTGAAGGATCATCCAAATTCGCTAACATTTGAATTAACCCGATCAACGTTCCGATCATCCCGAAAGCGGGTGCATATTTCCCCATTTCAGCGAATATTTCCCACCCTACCCGGTGGCGTTTCTGCATATTAACCACTTCAATTTGCATAATATTGTTTATGGATGATCCGTCAATGCCGTCAACAACCAGTTGTAGTCCTTTACGTAAAAAATCATTTTTTATGTTTCCCAATTCCTTGTCAATCGATAAAATGCCCTCTCTCCTGGCCTTGATTGAAATTTCCACTAATTGCTGAATTAAAGCCCGGGGATCCACTGCTTTGAATTGAAACACACGCTTAAGCATCTGCATAACCCTCAATACTTCATTGAGCGGATAGGCTATCAAAACGGAAGCAAATGTTCCACCCGCCACAATCATCATCGCCGGGCCATTAACAAACAAGTCCAACCCTGAATTCAACATGATGGATATCAGGATCAGTCCAATCCCCGAAATAATTCCTATGATCGTTGCAATGTCCATAATTCCTTACCGTATTAAGATTGAGATTCCTTCTTTAAGGGGATCCGTTTTGTTGTAATTCAAAATGCATTTAATAGAGGACTCCGACAATTTCGTTCCTTTTGGTATCAATTTTATTCCCGTGGAAGTGTACAGGTCCCCGGCCAAAATCATTCCTTCTTTCAAATCCAGAATATTGATTTTTTCAGTCCGTTGTCCTTTACGTCGATCGGCGAATGTATCAACATACTTCTTTAAATGACGAAGCACATGTCCGTCGAAATCAGTATCCACCGAATTCTTTAAAGTTGCTACCGCCCGATAAAATTCACCCGGTGTTCCCGCTGTATAGGTCATTCGATCAAACTGCGAAGCAGCCTTTATTATCCGTGAACCAAGAGGAATCGCGTCACCCGCTAACCCGTCAGGGTAACCGGTGCCGTCAATATTTTCATGAATGTGACGAATGATTTTTGCCGCTTTTTCCAGCCCGGAATATCCTTTGAGTAATGATTCTCCGACGAGGGGGTGTTGAGCCAGAGTCATTTTTTCTTCCTCTGATAACTCATCCGGATTTTTATTCATTATATCGTCGGAAATTCCGATTTTCCCGATCTCATGTAAAAGTGCAGCGATCTCGATATTACGGATCTCCTGCTCCGTTTTACCGAATTTATCGGCGATAAACCGGGATATTTCAGCCACTTTCTGTGAATGCCCCATATTGTAGGGGTTGCGCAACCCGATAATAGATGCCAGTAAGTTGACCAGATCATTAAAATTTTTCTTTAACGTTTGATTTAATTGTACCTGATGATGGTGGGACTTTTCCAACTCGGTCGTTAAATACGTGATTTCTCTTAATGAATTCCTTAACAGTTTCTTATCGCGTTCAAGAGCCATATTGGATTCTTCCAACATTTTCTCATGCTCTTTAAGCGTTGAAATCGTTTCATTCAATTCCTTATTTGACTGTAATAAATCATCCTGCAGTCGTTTGATTCTGAGATAGGAGTCGATTTTTGTTTTTACATGCTCACGATTAAAGGGTTTTGTTAAATAATCATCAACCCCGGAACATTGAGTATCCTCGGTCTCAGCGCGTTTTGAAGTAATCAGTAAAATAATCGTATTCGATAAGCGTTGATCCTTCCTGATGTGTTGGCACAACTCCACCTTATCAATCTTCGGCGTTTTTAATTCCGATATAATTAAATCGGGTAAAAATAAACGTATTTTCCCTAATACCTTCTCCTTACTTTCCACAAATATTACTTTATACTTAGGCTCTTTGAGCAAGGACTGAAAATAATTAAGGGTCGACGAATTATTCGTGAATACCAACACTTTGAACTTTTGCACTTTATTGGTCATTGTACTCACCCTGTTGTACCTTATTATTCAATCGCATCCTCATAATTACACTCATTTTTGAATCTTGCTCCCTAATGAGATTTGTTTATGGAACATACTTATCAGCATTTCTTTGGAAAATCTCCATTGACCACCAATTTTTATGGCCGGAATCTTTCCCTCTTTTAGCAACGAATACATTGTCCGTTGCTTTATCCCCAATAAATCACAAGCTTCTTTGATATTTAGGATTTCTTCAGACATTGGAACTTTACTCCACTACTACTATTATCGGCACATTCTTGCAAAACTTTACACAAATATTGCAAAGATTGCAAAGATCCGGCATATTTGTGATTCCATAACCTGTTCCTCACTCATGAAACTTCCAGAGTGCCACCGTAAGTGAACACCGGTCAGGATGAGAATGATCTTCCCGCTGCTGTCCTGGAATCAAGCTTTTATACGGATTAAAAACACTATGGAAAATCTCATGAACATATTACTTTTTGTATTGTCCGTTCCAACCAGATCAATCAGGATTCCGACAATATCCCGGAAAATATAAAAAGAAAAATCCGAGGTTAAAGAGTTGTATGATTGTCGAATATGGTGATAAAATCAATAAGTATATGAATATTAAAGGTCATGTTTGTGTGTCCCTTTCAGGTGGGGGAACCCATAAAATAAAATTCTGTTTCTTCCGACAACTCCGGGGAAGAATTTGTGGAAGTCATTTGAGGAAGAAACCACCATTACAAAATCTTCTACCGGTTTAAAGTCAATAAACTATGATACGAACGTTAATTATCGAAGACGATCAACCAACACGCGCCCTTTTGGAAAACATTCTCCTTTCCCGGTCGCACGAGGTAACCACTTGTGCCAACGCAGAAACCGCGTGGGGAAAATACCGGTCGGTCCAATCCGGCTTCGACCTGATCCTACTGGACTTACTCCTCCCTGATATGGATGGACTGGAATTATGCAAGAAAATACGTTCCCACCGAAGAGGGACCAAAAGTGTTGTTCTGGTATTAACGGCGCGCGATCAGGCCCGTGATCTTGAGCTTGTGTTGGATGCCGGCGCTGACGACTACCTACCGAAACCGATTGACCCGAAATTGTTGAATATTCGACTGACTATCGCCGAAAGGAAAGTTCGCGACATTACCAAAAGGATTATTGCGGAGCGTACATCTTCCCGAACAAAGGAAGCTCTTGCGGAAAGCGAAAAAAAATATCGTTGGGTTGTCGAAAACATAAACGAAATTATTTATTTGATAACGCTGGAGAATCATTCCCAACCGGGGATTGTGGAACTGGTAAGCGGACAGGCCGAACGTATTATTGGTTATCAACCCCATGAGTTCACCGACAATCCTAAATTATGGTATGACATCATCCATTCTGAAGACCGATCAACCTTTTTCGAATGTTCGGAAAAAATATTGAGCGGGAAATATTCCGGTATTTGTTCATACCGTGTTAAGCATAAAACCACCGGAAAATATATTTGGTTAGAAGATAAAATCTCTCCCAGCTTTGATAAGGACGGCAATGTAACCGGTTATATCGGCGTCGCACGTGACATCTCCGCTAGAAAACAAACAGAGGAGGAACTAAAACGACTGAAGGATTTCAACGAAAGTATCCTTAGAAGCATGGCCGAAGGTATTACGGTAATCGACATAAATGGTCGAATAGTCTATCTGAATCCGATGGCAAACTCCTTATTAGGTTATGAACAGGGAGAACTATTAGGAAAAAATTGGTCACAAATTGTTCCCAAAGATCAACAGCCGATCGTTAATGCCGCCGATGAACGCCGTCGGCAGGGAATTTCCGATTCGTATCAACTCGAATTGATCCGGAAAGACGGAAAACGAATACATGTTATGGTAAGCGGCAGTCCCCGGTATAAAAATGATCGGTTTGTTGGCACAATGGCCGTGTTCACCGATATCACTGAACGGAAGCGGGCCGCCGACATTTTAGCCTCCCTCAATACAATCGCCTCAAGAGTACAGTCCCGGTTGGCTACCGAAGATGTCTACGAAATTCTAAGCAAAGAGTTAAGCCGCCTCGGGATTCATGTCGCCATCTTCCGGTTTACCGCCGATCACAAAGAAGCCCGACTGGAACATCATTCCTTCGTTTCGCCGGTAATACAAAAAATTGAACAAATCACCGGGTATAAGACAAAGAAGGTCCGGGTAAATATTGAAGAGACCCCATCACTAAAAGACCTGATTACAAAACGTCGGCCCATCATCATTGAAGAAAATCTGATCAAAATTATCAAATACTATATTCCGAACATTACCGATAAAATTGCTTCCAGAGTTGCCGATTTCCTTCAGGTTGATAAAGCGATAATTATTCCCATATTCCTTAACCAGGACATTGTCGGCACAATTATTTTACTCACCCGGGAATCGGTAAAACACATTATTCCCGCCCTGCCCCTCTTTTCCGCCCAGGTGTCAAGCGCCCTGAAAAACGCGCATTTATTCGCGCGCGTAACGGAATCGGAAAAAAAATACCGTAGTATATTCGAAAATTCCCCGGTCGGAATCGCCGTTCACCAAAATGGAAAAATCGTGTTCATCAATCCGCTCGCCGCAAAAATACTGGGGTATAAATCAAGTGAAGAATTAATAAATATGCCCGTCCTCAATTTTGTCCATAAGAATTACTGGCCCATTGTAAAAGATCGAATAAAAATGGTGTTATCCAATCCTGACAAGGTGGCCGAATTAGTGGAAGAAAAATTTATTCGCAGGGACGGCTCGTCCATCGACGTGGCAACTGTTGCTCAGGCAATAACCTATCAGGGCTCACCGGCGGTTCAGGTATTCTTTATTGACAATACCGCCCGTAAAATTGCCGAAGAAGAATTGCGGAAATTTTCACTGATAATAGACCAAACCGAAGATCAGGTGATGATCACCGATACGAATGGGATAATTGAATATGTGAACTCAGCTTTCGAAGAAAACACCGGATATGATAAGGAATTTGTCATCGGCAAAAAACCGAGCATCCTTAAGTCCGGGAAACAATCCGATAACTTCTATTCTTCACTGTGGAAAACCATCAGTGCCGGGAAAAAATTCAGTGCCGTATTTATTAATAAAAAAAGAGACGGCACATTGTTTTACGACGAAAAAGTAATTTCCCCTCTCATTAATCGTCAGGGGGAAATCACCCATTTTGTTTCCATCGGGAAAGACATCACCGTCTGGGAAGAACGGGAAAAAGAAATCCTCCAATTATCGGCTTTCCCCGAAGAAAACCCGCACCCCGTTTTTCGAACCGACCTTAACGGAAATGTCAGCTATGCCAATCCGGCGGCTTTTAATATCCTGAAAGAAATGCACAGTAAAGACCGGGATGTTTCCTGGTTATTGCCTGATAATTGCAAACAAATAATTGATGACCTTATCAAAAATGATAAAGTGATTTGTACTACCGAGTATCAACGGAACGGGTACACGTTCCTGGGGGAAATCCATGTTCCGAAAGGGATGGATGTTGCGCATATATATTTAACGGATATTACCGATCGTGTTAAACAGGAAGAAACCAGTAGACGTCTTTACATCGCCGTAGAACAGGCCGCCGAGAGTATTGTTATCACCGATACCGAAGGATTGATCCAGTATGTAAATCCCGCTTTTGAAAAAATCACCGGTTACAACCGCCAGGAAGTTATCGGGCATAGAATGGATATCCTGAAAAGTGACACGACCAACGATACCGCTTATGAAGATATGTGGGAAGCTCTGAAACGGGAAGAGATATGGACTCATCGTATGACTAATAAGCGCAAAGACGGCACTTTATATGAGGAAGAAATGACCGTCTCGCCGGTTCGTGATCCACAAGGGGAAATTGTTAATTACGTTTCTGTTGGACGTGACGTGACTCAGGAGGTCATCTTAGAGGAACAACTTAGACAGGCAAAAAAATTAGAAGCCGTAGGACGATTGGCAGCCGGCATTTCTCACGATTTTAATAATATCCTGACCGGTATTATCGGTTATGCCGATTTGGCCCTGGCGTGTCTGCCGGAAGACCATAATTTACGCGAAAATTTCGTGGCGATTATTAAAAAAGCCGATGACGCCGCAATTTTGATCCGTCAACTCATGGCTTTCAGTCGCAAACAAATCCTTGAAATCAGGCAATTGGATGTCAACCATATCGTCCTGCAATCGGTCCAGTTCCTGAAACGTGTCCTTAGGGATGATATTGATCTGACTACGGAGCTGAACCAGACTCCCTGTATTATAAACGGGGACAGCACTGCATTACAACAGATTATTACCAACCTTTGTGTTAATGCCCAGGATGCGATGCCAAAAGGAGGACAAATTGCCATTCATCTGGGAATCGTCAATCTTGATGAGGACTTTTGTCATTCATTACCGGAATTGTCACCCGGTGAATATGTGAAACTATCCATCAGCGATACCGGTGTCGGTATGGAAACCGATGTACAGGAACATATATTTGAACCTTTCTTTACCACCAAAAAAGTCGGCGAAGGAACCGGGCTTGGGCTGTCAATCGTTTACGGTTTGGTAAAACAACATAAAGGCGCCATCAGATGCTCAACCCAACCGGATCTGGGGACAACCTTTGAAATCTATTTCCCGTCGACAACAATCGGAATATCGAAAGAAGAAGAACCTTCAACCAGGAAAATAATAAAGGGCAAAGAAACTATTCTGATTGTGGAAGATGATCTGGATGTATTGAATGTTCTTAAAAAAATTCTGGATCGGTCCGGCTATAAAACACTGATTGCTAAAGATGGTTTTGAAGGGTTCAAACTCCTGAAGGAAAAGAAAGACAAGATAGATCTGGTAATTACCGATATTTATATGCCCCGGATGTCGGGTACTGATTTATTCAATAAGGCCAATAGATTCATTGGGAAAACCAGGTTCCTGTTTATATCAGGCTATACCAAACAGGCCAACCTGGAAAGCAATCAAACCTATTTACAAAAACCTTTCACCTCAAATCAGCTTACTGAAAAAATTCGGGAACTTCTGGAAAAAGAAAATTGAAAATTAATTTATTATACATTGTCATATATTGACCCCGCCTGCCACCGGTGACTTCACCTGGCATCAGTCAAATGGTCCTTCGCTGATATTTTACAAATCAAAGACCTGTTATATTTCTACTTTAGTTGACCAGGCTTCAACAGTTTATCAACAACAACTTCTAATACATCTTCAGAATCATAACCGCCACCTTGAATCTTTTTCCGGATGTCGGCCAGTCGTTGGTCATCTAGACCGGTATTCCCAGCGTCTTCCTGAACTTTATCCGGTCCGGGTTCACGGAACATCGGCAACGATAACAGCGCATCCACAATTTTATCATTAATTTCCGGTTTGGAGTAAACCCCTTCTGCGATTTTTTCTCTTATAACCCCGGACGTTTTTTGATCTAGTAATGATAGCTGCTTTAGTTCATCGACATATCCGGATATTTCCTTATCACGCTGCAATAAATCTTTGCCGGTCTTCGAGATCTTAACATCATCACCCTGTTTTTTATCAACCGCTTTTTCACTCGCTTCCGCTTTCAGATCCTTCGCTGATGATACCCGTTTGAGATCATCCTTTTTTTGGATCTTTTTAAATTCCGGGGAAAGGCCGGCAGTAATATCATTAATCGCATTCATGATTTACTCCTGGATGATGTCCACTAATTGCGGCTTATTTCCCTGGTTGGAAGTCATTTGACCGACTTTTTGCTGTCTGTTAGCCATACCTGACATGGCATTAAGATACTGCGCTTTTACCGTTTGTAAAATATCCAATATTCTCGCATCAATGACAACCAGCATTTTTGCTAATTCGGTAATACTATCCTGAAGAGATTTAATATTAACGTCTCGCGGTATCACCCCGATATTTTTAAGTTCACTCTCCAACTGTTTGATAAAGTCAATCTTCCGCTGACGCATATTAAGCAAATCAATGATTGATTCTAAAGAGTATGTATCGAATTGCGACAGGTACGATTCCGTCTCAACCAATATCTCACTAAAACACTCCAATTCCTGTTTTAGCAAGTGTTTTATCTGATCTCTGGCTCTGATTCCGGTATCCATCATATTTTTCCGTTGAAGATAATCCCGTTAATTTCTTTCATCTTTGCAATCAGGTCCAACATTTCTTTGGGAGGAATCTGCCGAATTATCTTTCCTGTTTTATTTTCTGAAACAATAATTACCTGTTTCCCGGTTTTGGCATCAACTGAAAAGGTGACTTTCGTACTTATGGATTTCACGAAATCATCTACCTGGCGGACGAAACGCGACAAACTCTCCTTGCTCCTCATCGAAGCCGTCCTCATGGCTCCCTTCACTTTTTTCTGCTGATCGGACTCGGTCAATACCGGTTTTTGTACCAGATCGACTTGGGGAACAGGGATGGTTTGTTGAATATCTAAGTCTTCCATGGTTCACCTCATTTCGCGAACAACCCGAAAAAGGACTGCTGTTGAGAAAGCTTGGCCATCATCTCCTGTAATTTGGAAAATTCATCCCGAAGCTGCGCTTCCCTTTTATCCAACAACTCTTGGGTGAAAGAGATACGATCATCCAAGTTTATTAATTGGGAATCAATATTATTCTTGCTACTGTCGATTGTACCGCCGACTTTTACAAATGTCTCAATATAATTCTTGATATTTTCAGCGACTCCATCGGATGCATTAAACAAATCCGAAACATTGGTCGAATTAGCTTCGGTTGCTTCCGTGAACTTTTCCAGATCCTTAATCGACAGCATCCCTTCATCATCCGCCTCGATCCCGATATTATATAATTTCGTGTATGTCGAAGATGCCGCCCCGGATACCGTCGCAACCGTGTACCCCCGTAATGAATTCACGATATCCCGGTATACCAGCTCGTTTGTCAACATGCCGCTCTTTTCCGTGTCCGGATTGTAGCGCGCGTTTTCCCTTAAAAACTTTATCACTTCGTTATAGGAATCGATAAAATTATTTACTTCGCTTTTAACGGCATCCACATCGGCGTTAACGGTAATCGTCTCCGTGGTCGCAAATGTATCCAATAGTTGAATCGTGACACCGGAAATGGCATCTGCCACGTTATTCGAATCACGATAAAAGGTTAAGCCATCCAGTACAAACTTGGCGTTTAACTGGCTGTCACTTGCACTCGTGCCAACCGCCGTAATATACCCACCACTTGTTCCGGTAGACTGCACGGCGGCATTAACTTCCATAGCGTTTAACAAGGAATCCGCGCTGTCGGTAAAATCCATACGATAGGTATAACCTGATTGTGCACTCCTTAATATTATTCTCGATGTGCCGTCCACTTCCGTAACCACCGAGGCATTGACTATCTCGTCACTTTCAATCGTTTCCGCGGTTACGGCGTTAGACATGGCTGTATTAATGGCGTCGGCGATATCCTGTAAAACCTCGTCATCCGTCTTGGAAAATGTCGCGCTGCCCACGGTAACGGAGATGGAAACCCTATTTGAGGAATCACTACTGGTGGGATGAGCAACCTCAATGGAAAATGTCTGGTCGGTGGTAAATGCCGTAAAACTCGTGTTCGTATCCGTATATTGTTTGGAGACCCGGGTATCCGATACCGCTAACCGTTCCACCGTCATTGAATGATTACCCAATTCAGCGGAAGCCCCGGCCGATGCCGTGAACTTATCGGAATCACTGGTAGTCGCTTTTTTGGATGCAAAATAATCCGTGATCGGATCCGTCATACGTTCGACAATGCTCTTAAGGGATGACAACTTGGAATCCAGGTCGGAAAAAACAGTTTTCTTCTCCTCCAGTTCACTCTTTTTATCGAGCAACACATTCAACGGCCGTTGCTCCAAAATCATAAACTGGTCAATCAAACGGTCAATCGATGTCCGGGAGTCAAAAATACTGCTGATATCTACCGACATTTTCGTTCCCTAACTTACTTTCATCGCACTCGTCCAGGTTTTTTTCAAATCGTTTAGCAATTCGTATGCTTCATCGAAATTACCTTTTTGGATCGTGTTCAATATATACCGGTACATCTGGAAAAAATTGGTTGCCATTTCCCGATAATCGAAATTCAATGCATGTATCAGTTCCTGGACTGCCTTACATGCTTTTTCACGATCCTTCCGGGCACAGGAAGCAATACCAACATCAAATATATACGAAATTAACTGTTCCGGACTGGCTGTTAATATTTTTTGTGATAGGTATGGATCAACCTTACTACGCCCATCAGGCATATAGTATCCTTTCATAATAATGCGTCTCCCCTATTATGTACAATTTCTATGCCATTGACTGAAAATATCGATGTTAATTGTAAAATAATCATGTTTTTATTACGGATCATGTCGATCATTACTCACTTCCCGGTTCAACTTTTAATCCAATAAGTAAATAAGGGGCGGGAAGTTATTTCCCCCCCCTATTTACCTTTTTCCTAGTCTACTACCTAAAGAGTGAAAGAACCACTTGCGGCGCCGTATTTGCCTGAACCAGGGAGGCAATAGCGGTCTGTTGCAATATCTGCAACTTCATCACCTCCATCTGTTCTTTGGCAAAATCAGCGTCCTCGATTACACTTCTGGCCGACTCCGTATTCGTGATCGCAACAGAAAGATTCTGTTCTTTTGCGGAGAATCTCGATTTGTATTCACCAACATCCTGAATCCGACTGGCTAACGTATCAATCGCCGACGACACCGTGGAAATAGCCGCACTGGCGCTGGCCGCCGTGGAAACGTTCACACTATTAATACTCA
>Ga0256830_1001211_pt1 | contig 18535 bp, 22 predicted proteins | sample 128326metaG_FD_190537 | JGI IMG/M metagenome (GOLD analysis project Ga0256830, IMG submission 190537) | Hydrothermal vent microbial communities from Lau Basin, Pacific Ocean - 128-326 | ecosystem: Environmental > Aquatic > Marine > Hydrothermal vents | place: Pacific Ocean: Lau Basin | collected... | reverse complement strand
GCCGAGGAGGGAAGAACCCTGCTGGTGGTGACCCACAACAGCGAGGTGGCTGAGGCGGGGGACAGAACAGTGCGCATCCACCACGGAAGGCTTGAGGAGGCTCATCGGGGGGTGTAATTATTGTATTAAGCTAATTAAATGGGATATTTTCACCTTTTTATTTTATTTCTATAAATTTCAATATTTTATCAAAAAGTAAGACTAATCCACTCCATGTGAAAAATACCAATATCCATTTTGCCAGAGTACTCCAGATTTCAGGTTTAGCATATGTGGTGAGTTTACCACCAATTGGGATTGTTTTTGCAATAACACCTCGTTTGTGTACTTCACTTGGATTTACCTGAAATTTAAATTTAATTATCCAGCTGTACGAAAACGGCTTATTTAAAAGAACAGGAACACAAACTGTCTCACCATTTGGCACATATATTTCTTCTAAGTTAAATTCAACAAATATACTAATATTATCATCATTGACATTATTTTCAAAACAAACGTCGTAATATCGTAAATTAAAAGGTACATCAAGAATGTTCCTTAAAGATGTTTTTATACCTGGCTTGAAAACTTCATCGGGTGATACTTTTACTATTTCATCCACTGATGTATTCTCTCTTGTAAGATTGTACTTTTCATACGGGTTGAATAAGAAAATCCAGCTAAAAATGACAGGAACTATGATTATTGACAATTTAAGCCAGTTAATTTTTTTACTATGTTTCATAACGCTAATCTATATCTCACATAAAATTATACTTTTCCCTCCTCAAGACCTTCTCCAATAGGCGTTCAAAAATCCCGAATTGTGCAAAAGGTCATGGGAAACTGGCATAGATGATTGCTACTCCGGCAATACTGATAAAAACTTTAAGTTGTTAAATTATGGCGGTTTCCCGGGGGTGAAAAAATGAGCGAGTACATGAGGTCAAAAATTGTAGATGTACTGAGCACATTGGCAGGGGATAGAATAGACGTGTACGTAAGTGATACAGAAAAAACAGTTTATATAGAATGTAGAACAGAGAGATCACTTGATTTTAAATTTAAATGGCTAAACGATGATCATTTTACGGGATATTTCATAGATAATACAGGCACAGAAAGTCAGGCTGTCATCTCCATATGGAATGATAAGGAGGCGTATGAATTCGCCAGAGCGTATAAGACGCTTGTGGAGCTCAGAGCCTCACGTCAAGCACCTCGATGAATTTAATACCTTCACGTCCTCCCTCCAAGCACCTTCCCCCAGAGGCGTGCGAAAACCTCGCCGTGCTTTGATAGTATGTAGAGCAGCGCGAGGGTGAGCATCCCGGCGAGGAAGGTAACCGCGCCCGTGAGCATTACCTTTTCTGGCGAAAAGTCGTATATTACCAGCGGGTTCGTTCCCCGCAGGTAGTCGAAGTAGTCGTTTAAGGCGAGCCACGCAGCGGCTATAGAGAGCTCTTTCTTTGTAATCCTCACCTTGTGCAGAATTAGCGCCGGCTGAATCACCATGCCGAGGTGCAGCACAAACATGAGGTAGTAGTAGTCGCGGTGGTGGGGCGCGAGGAAGTAGTCGCTGAAGTAGAGGATGACAAACATGGTCCAGAAGCCGTACTTGATGCTCTGCGCCATGGCGATGAGGTAGAAGGCGTCGGCACGCTTTTCAAGGTAAATCAGCAAAAGCGAGAGGGCGAAGAAGAGCGTGGCGAGAGGCGAGTCCGGGATAAAAATCCACAGCTTAGCGGGAAACAGCTCAAACATCCCGCGGTAGTAGTAGAAGCCGAAGGCGGTGCCCGCGAGGTTCACAAGCGCAACTCCAAGCAAAAGCGCATCATAGCGCCTCATCGCCCTGCCTCCTGATACGGGCGGGCACGCCTGCGGCGAAGGCTCCGGGGGGTATGTCCCTGTTCACCAGGGAGTAGGCCGCCACCGTGGCGTTGTCGCCTATCTCAACGCCGGGCAAAATCAGGCTTCTCGCCCCTATCATCACATTCTTTCCAACCTTAACCCTGCCCCTGCGCCACTCCTTCACCAGAAACTCGTGCGCAAGTATGGCGGCGTTGTAGCCCACCACAGAGTTGTCCCCTATCTCAATCAGCTCCGGAAAAAAGATGTCGAAGGTCGCCCCCAGACCGATGGAGACCTTCCTTCCCACCTTCATCCCCGTCAGCCTCAGAAGCGCGCGCTTCAGAGCGAGAGAAGGCAAAAAGCGGCAGGTGTAAATAATTATAAAGTTGAAGACCACCCGCAGGGGATTCTTTATCCTGTACCACTTCTCCAGGGAGTTGCTCCCCTCGCTTGGAAAAACCTCAAGCCTGCGCATCAAGCACAACCTCCGCCCCTGCCACGAGGTACCTGACAAGAGGGCACCTCCTGTGGCAGGCTCCGCAGGAGGTGCAGCGCTCTGTAATCCTCGCCTTCTCCTCCACCACAATCGCATCACTGCGGCACTGGGCTATGCAGACGCCGCACGCGAGGCAGTGCTCCGCCCTCTCTATGACGCCCTGCATCCTGCGCACCCTTGCGACGAGCTCCCTCTCGCTCTCCGCCTCTGCCTCGGCCACGCCGCTGCGGTAGAACCTTATCCCCTCCCCCTCTACAAATCCGTTTCCCCGATTATTAATGCCTATCGCCCTTGCAAAGCCTTCCACTCTTTCAAAATCGGCGCTGAAGCGCGTCTTTGCGACAAGCCGCCCGCCCCTGCGCTCCACAGCATACCTGAACCTCTTCCTCCTCTCCTTCGCCTCAATCCCGAGCTTTCCTGCCACCTGCCTCTGAGCCTTTGGCAGGCGCCGCCACCGCCACAGCCCGTGCACCAGCTCCGCCTCGCCGAAGCCCTGCCCTGCAAGAACATCGCGCAGCCTCTTCCAGAGCCCGGGGTGGCTCTGCCTGAGCATGTCTATCTCCGCCATCTCGGCGCCGGGGCACAGCCAGCACCCCAGGCGGTAGTTGCCCGAGAGGTAGAGGGGGTTCACCTTCACACCCTCGCGAAGCAGGTAGAGCCACACATGCAGCGCCGTCCAGTGCTGTATCGGCGAGGCTGCCAGCTGGCTTCTCAGCCAGGGGTTGCGCCACACCCTGCGCGAGGCTGCTCTGGCAGAGCTCTCATAGCGGCGCTGCCCTATGAAGGTGAGGCATCCCTCCGGAAAGTGCTCCTTTATGACCTTCGCCGTTGGACCAAGCTTCACCACCTTGCAGCACCACCTGTAGTCCCTGCCCGGGAAGCCGAAGTACTCCACCCCCCGCCAGAACCTCTCGCCGGCCCTCGCCACGAGGAGCTCCGCACCAACCGCTCTCGCGGCCTCCTCGGCAAACCTCATGGTCTCCGGAAACTCCACGCCCGTGTCCACAACCAAAGCGGTGGCCTCGCCCAGCGCCTTCTTCACAAGCAGAAGCGTCGCCAGGCTGTCCTTGCCGCCGCTGAAGGCCACCACCACTGGCTTCTGCACCCTTGCGGAGAGCTCCCTTATGAACCCCACCGCCTCCCTCTCGTAGCTGTCGATGACCCGCTCGTTGGCGCTGACCGCCTCCTCCCAGCTGGCGCTGCCCTCTGCCACCTCCCGCGGCGTGCCACGTCTGCGAAGCTTGACGAACATCCCCTTCTCCCGCGAAACCGCCTCTTCCGCGCTGAGCCTGGCCCTGCCCACAGCTATGGCTCTTCCCCCGCAGGTCACAATCACCTCGTCCCCCCGCTCTATGGTCCTGTCGAAGCGCCTCACCCCTGGCAGGAGCACACTCGCACCTCTCGCAAGGTAATCCTCCACCTCAGGTGAGACCTCAACAAAGCGCTTCCCGCCCCTGACAAGCCTCTGCGCCCCCTCAAGAGATGGGAGCAGCACATATCCGCGCTCAAAATCGTAGCGCAGCGCTCCCAGCACCGCACCGTCGGCGACTATCTCATCCAGAACATCCTCGCCGGGGGCGCGGTTGAGCACCGCCACGCGGTCTTCATAGAGCAGGGGGGTGCCGAACTGTTTTTCAGCGGTACGGTTGATTACCTCCACATCCCTCGGGAAGGCAGGCCTCACATCCCCCGGCGGGGTAATGGGTACGCTCTCCCCCGAGCTGTTGCAGATGGCACACCTCCTGGTGAGAAGCGGAAGATTGCAGCGCCTGCACCAGCGCAGTCGTATCTTTCCCAAGTAGGGTGCCTTCATGTCTCCTTCTCCAGCGCGGTTTTGAGCTTGCTCAGCCCCTTCAGCGCCAGGTGGAGCTCCTCGGGCGACGGCTCATGGCGCGCATACTCCACGAGCTCGCAGAGCTCAGCCGACTCCCTGGCGAGGGAGCGCACCTCCTCAGGAAGCCTCTCGTCGCCCGAGAGCAGTGCCATGCCCTCCCGCAGAGTCATGCTCCTCCCCCTGCTGTACCTGCGCCTCAGGAGCTGTCTCAGCTCCGCGGAGACCAGCGCAAAGGCCTCCCTCTTTCTGCCTGCGTAGTATTGCTGCTTCGCCTCCTTCACCACGTCCCTCTCCGGAGGCTCAATCCTCTTCTCCTGGTAGAGCTTTGCAATCTCCTTCCCGCGTTTTCTGAAGTGCCTCACCACCAGGTAGGCGATGGGCAGGACGCCTATGATTCCAAGCAGGGAGAACTTGAGCGCCTGCTTCACAGTTAGGCCCTTCTTTGGCTCAGGGTAAAGCCTGGTCTCTGCGCTTTTGTTCGCCACATCTCCGGTGAAGTTCTGCCCCGACGTTGCGGGAGGAGCTGAGGTAACCCGTAGCACCACCTCGCCGGAGCGCAGGGTGACCCTTCTCCCCCCGGAGGTGAACTCCAGCTCGGCGCTCGGCAGGGTGTAGTTTCCCTCCTCAGGGGCGGGTATGGTGTAGGAGAAGCTGCGGCTCTCTCCGGGGGCGAGATAGCTCAGGTACTCCACATAGTTGTAGCTGAACCTAGGGAAGGAGACGCTGTCCCTGACGGTAAGGTCGGTTATGGCCTCGCTGCCATTGTTGGTTACTGTGAGCACCACCTTTACCGTCTCCCCCGGCGAGGCCACACTCCTGCTTAGTGCCTTCTCAAAGGTTACACCGCTCTGTGCGCTCGCGGAGCCGAGCACGAGAAGCAGAATCAGCAGAAGGCGCATGTTCTCATGGGGAAGGGTAACTACAGTAAAGATAGTTTCTTAACCTCCTGCACAACCGCCTCAGCGCTGCGGCAGACCCTGGGATAGCTCAGCTCTGGGCGGCGCAGCAGCACAACGGGTATGCCGAGCTCCATCGCAGCCCTCACCTTCTCGGCGGTTCCGCCCTCCCTGCCGCTCTCCTTCGCCACCAGCACCTCTGCTCTGTATGCGCGCAGCAGCGCAGCTTCCAGCTCAAAATTGAAGCGGGGGTACATTGCTATTATGTTCTGGGGGGCTACGCCAAGCTCCTCAACCCGCGCAATCGCTTCCCGGGTTGGCAGCACCCTGACCACTACGCGAGAGGTGCAGTGCCTCAGAAAGACTGGGAGATTTTTTATGCCAGCGGTGTAGAAGACCACCCTGCCCAGCTCCGAAGCCAGCCTCGCCGCCTCCTCGAAGCTATCAACGGGATGCACCCCATCGCCCGCCAGGCTGAGCCCCTCCCTCTCATATCTTATGTACCCCACCCCAGCCTGCTCTGCTGCCCGCATCGCATTCTCACTCGCCTCGGCGGCGAAGGGGTGGGTGGCGTCTATAACAGCGTCTACTCCCCTCTCCCCAATCAGGCGGAGCATCTCCTCATAGCCGAGCTGCCCCACCACAACCTCGCACGCGCCGGCACGCTTTGCGAGCTCCGCTCCGTGCCGCGTTGTGGCGCTGGCAACCACGGCGAAGCCCTCCTGCACCAGCCTCGAGATTATCTCGCAGGCGTCGCCTGTTCCAGCGAGCACCCAGAGCATGCTAATCCCTCAGGGAGTACCTGTTTTTATACCCGCGGGGGGTGATGATTCTGCCCGCGTAGATAAAGCTGCGGGAGCAGCCCACTATCACTGTGGTGAGCATGTCTGCACGCGAGGTGTCCATCTCTCCGAGGGTGGTAACCTCCACCTCGCAGCCCTCGCGGTACGCATTTCTCACCAGGCCTACGGGCGTGGCTCGCGAGCGGTACCCCAGCACCAGCTCCCTGGCCCTGTCAAGCTGCCAGCTCCGCTTTGAGCTTCTCGGGTTGTAGAGCACAATCACGAAGTCTGCGCTGGCAGCGTGCTCCAGGCGGCGCTCTATCTCGCTCCAGGGCACGAGGAGGTCGCTCAGGCTTATCACCGCGAAGTCGTTGCCCAGGGGGGAGCCCAGAAGCGCCGCCGCGGCGAGGGCGGAGGTTATGCCGGGTATAACCTCGACCTCAAGCTCAATTCTGTTCTCTGCGAGATACTCAAAGACGACACTTGCCATAGCATAGACACCCGGGTCGCCGCTGCTAACCAGCGCCACCCTCCTGCCCTGGAGCGCAAGTGCAACCGCCCGCCTTGCGCGCTCCACCTCGCGGCGCATCCCGGAGGCGAGCACCTGCTTGCCGGAGAGCAGGTCCTCCACCTGCTTCAGGTAGCTTCTGTAGCCCACGACCACGTCGCTCCGCTCAATCGCCTCAACCGCGCGGGGGGTGATGTGCTCCCTGCTCCCGGGGCCTATTCCCACGAGGTAGAGCTTTCCAGCCATGCCCCAACTTCAGAAGGCAAGTTTTTAATATTTTTCTGCAGAGGCTTAGGCATGCTCCCCCACAGGAGGCCCAGCGACAGAGCGAAGAGGGCGATGAGCAGAGCGGCTCTTAGAATAGATGTCCGCTCAAATTCCGGGCTGGTTGAGCGCGCAGAGGAGGCGGTGTGCAGGTTAACGGGACACAGGTATGCAGGAGTTGTTGCTACAGGAAGCAGCGCCGCCTTAGCGGCGCTGAGTGCCGTTGAAGGTAAGGTGATGTTACCGGACCAGGGGGGCTGGAGGGGCTTTGAGAGATATGCTCGCCTGCTCGGCAGGGAGGTGTGCAGTGTTGAAACCCACCTGGGTGTGATTCAGCCAGAGGCGCTTGAGTGCGCGCTGGAGAAGGAGGAGCCTGCCGCGCTGATTGTGACCTCCTTCGCCGGCTACATCGCGGAGCAGGAACTGCGCGAGATACATGAGCTTTGCAGGGGGCACGGGGTGCTCCTCATAGAGGATGCCTCATCAGCGGTGGGAGACAGGAGACTGGGTAAGGCGGAGAATGCTGACGTGGTGATATGCTCCACCGGCGACCCGAAGGTGGTTAACCTTTCCTCCGGTGGTTTTCTGGCGACGAGCGACACCGAATTTTTTGAGCGCGCCACGCCGGTGCTGAGGGCGTGCCGCCTGAGTGGTGTGGTTGCAGCTGCCATGGTGGAAGAACTCACGCTTGCTCCGGAAGTGGTGGAGCGCCTGCTCCGCTTCGCCTCCCTGGTTAAGGCCAGGCTTCCGGACGTGGTGCACCGCAAGAGGCGCGGCGTATGTGTGGGCGTGCTGCATCCTGAGCCGAGAAGGGTGGCTCTTCTTGCAAAGCAGCGCGGACTGAGAACAGATCTGGGCAGGAGTCTGCTTACCCTGTGCCCGAACAGAGACCGCTTCCTGAAGCACGGCTTCTGCGTGGAACTCAAGAAGCTTGATGTTCTCAGCATCACCCGGGAGCAGGTGCTGGAGTTCGCGGAGCAGCTTGCAGAATTGCTTAGCTAAGCTTTATATTGTGTGGTCGGGAACTCTAATTTAATGAGGCACGTCAGGGTAATTATCAAAAGCGCCGTCGAGATAGCCAGAAAGCTCGAGGCTTCTGCTCTTCTGGTGGTAACGGAGACAGGAGAGTGTTTTGAAGAGCTTAAGAGGATAAAGATTTCCCTGCCGGTGGTCCTGGCCACCGCCTCTGAGGAGCTGTTTCAGAGCATGCTGAAGGAGGCGACTGAGAGCACAATCGAGGTGGAGTTCGTGGACAGGGAGGTTAAAAGCAGGCTGGCGAATGTGCAGGTGCTCAAGCTGCTGAGCAGAAGGAGCTCGCCCTGGGAGATGGTGGAAGATGCGATTGTGCGTGGCGTGGAGAAGGGGATATTCCACGACAGGGATGTGGTCGTCGCTGTTGGCTCCACAATTACCGCGGAGGCGAGCTCCATCTTCTACTATGAGGTAAGGGAGGAGGCTCTGGACCTGGAGCTGTACCACTTTCTGCGCGACATCCGGGTGAAGCCAGAGGTCTTTGAGGCTGTGCTGAATATCGCCCTTGAGATAGGGAAGGAGGGACGGGAGGGCAGGATGATAGGCACCGCCTTCATCATCGGAGATTCGAAGGAGGTGCTCAGGTATTCGAGGCAGCTCATACTCAACCCCTTCGAGGGGCACATGGTGGGAGAGCGCTCCGTGCTCAACCCCGAGATTAAGGAAACCATAAAGGAGCTTGCGCAGCTTGACGGCGTGTTTGTGATAAGCAGCGACGGAATCATAGAGTCAGCGGGTGTATACCTGAATGTGGACACCAGCAGCGTGGATATACCCCGAGGCCTGGGCTCGAGGCATGCTGCGGTTGCGGCGACGACGGCGAAGACGAGAAGCATAGGGATTACCGTGAGCCAGAGCGGCGGAATAGTGCGCGTTTTCAAGGACGGCAGGGTGGTGCTCACCATTGAGCCACAGCGCAGGTTTTCCATGAGGTGAGTTTTTTGGAAATAGGGTTTGTCGAAAAAACAACTTTTCTGCCTTAAGCTCTAACTTTCCGCCTCACCTGGAAGTTACAAGACTTATAACTGGCGGAGCTACCGCTCGAGTATCTCTTCCTTCTCGTGCATAATAAACCTCATCCTGGCGGTTATTCAGAAGGAACAAAAGATTCATATTGAAGCTCGATTTATTATTAAGCTGGAGGATTGAATTGTGAGATGGCTGATACCCCTCCTTTTAGTACAGATGCTTTTATCCCCGACCTTCGCAGCAGAAGGTGTGAAGGGCTCGGGAGTTATAATGGGCATCGAAGTGGAGTACGACTTCAAGAGTCCGGAGCACAGCACTGTGACTGTAACCTATAAATTCACAAATCCCGGGAAGGAACCCGTTCCCCTCGACTACGCTTCCAGCTTCACCTTCTTCAGGGAGGGCTCCAGAATAATTCAGATTTCGGATGTACCCAAGGGCAGCGTCCAGTACAGCCTGAGCGAAGACCAGAGAAGTGTGGCTTTTTATTTCGCCCGCACCTTTGCTCCCGGAGAGGAGTATCTGGTGAGAATAGTGGTGGACTCACCAAGAACCACAGAAAAAGGTAACGGAGTCTGGAAGTTCAAAGATATAGAGGGGAACTTCTTCGAATGGCCCATCAATGGGATACGTGTGACCTTTCTGCTACCCGAAAGCATATTTAAAACCTACCGGATTGTGAGGCTTGACCCCGGAGGTGAGCTGATATACGAAGGCCAGAGGAAGGGTGCGGTATGGGAAAAGCGGCTGCTCAATCCGGGGGAAAGTTACCTCACCACTGCCGACTTCACCGTCGAGTGGAACACCCATGCGATTGTTCTGAGCGCTGCCTTCCTTGTGCTTCTGGGTGTGCTTGGATATTTCCTGTACTCAGGAGGGCGGAGGAAAATTGTAATCCGCAGGGGTTTTGTGAAAACTCTACCCGGACACAGGGGTGAGAGCGATATAATAAGCAAGGTTGAGGAATTTATAAGGAGCGCCCGGGAGGAGGTGGCCATCACATCCCCCTGGATATTCTATGTGGACTGGTTTACATCAAACATCAAGCAGCTGACCGACCGCGGTGTGAAGGTAAGGATAATAACCTGGCCCTGGTATGAGCGCAGGAAGGTCCGCGACAGATGGGAGTACATTGAGAACAGGAGACAGAGCTTCGCTCTGGAGAGGTTTCTGGACATGTTTCCGCCAGGCACAGTTAAGCTCAACGAAAACCTGCACTCCAAGCTGATTGTTGTGGACAGAAAAAAGGTGATAGCTTCCTCGGCAAATCTGACGCAGACAGGCTTCTGGGAGAACTTCGAAGCGGGGATATGGATAGAAGATGAAGAGGTTGCCAGGCAGGCCATGGAGTACTTTGAAAAAGTTTGGAACGCGGAGAACAGCGTAACCCTCACCCGGGAGTTTCTGAAAGAGGGAAGGCGCTGAGTCCCGCTTCAGGGCTGAAGTGTGCAGGCTGAGCTGGCGAGGACAGATAGGAGCAAGTATTTACTGCCAGTTCTTTTTTTGGCTGCTCGGCTGCCGGATATTGCTGAGACGCAAAGCTGTATCCCCTGTGGGGGGCGGGTCAGTTTCACCGCTTTTTTTTGCCAGGTACTCTCCAAGCGATGTGAAGCTCTTCTTCCAGTCGGATATACGCATAACTTCCTCCATGCTCATCTCCGCAAGGGTGCGACTCTCACCCTCCGGCACGAATATGTTGTCGTACCAGTACCTTGAGTTTCCCCTCTCCTCCTCTGCAATCACACCGCACATCTCACCGGTGAAGAACCTGATACCCCCTTCCCTCTCGCGCAGACCCACCACGGAGCGGAAACAGGCTTTTCTGTTCCTCTCACCCTCCAGCAGGTTAAGCAAATACCCTGCGGTAAGGGTTCGCTGCACATAGCCGGTTATTGTACCCGGAAATCCCCCCAGTGCCCGGATGAACAGCCCCGAGTCCTCTGCGATTGCGGGGAGCAGCACCGCATGCTCCAGCGCATCCGCCACCACCTCCTCAGCCCTCTCTGCCTGCACCTCCTTAAATTCCGGTTTCACCATCTTGAGCACAACACCATACTGGCCCAGCAGCCCTTCTGCGAACCTGTACTTAAACCTGTTCGCAGTATAGAAGTACAGGCGCATCACAGCACGCCCGCCTTCATGTACATCGCCACACCCGTCAGCACCGCCAGCACGTAGAACAGCACACCCAGGCTGCCCAGCACCATATGGGCTATTTCCCTTCCCCCTATTCTCTCCGTAAAAATTCTGCCCCTCATGGCCACGCCGTAGAGCAGTGTTGCCGTGAGAAAAACTGTTGAAAGAGTTATTGATATCACATGAGGCACGAGAAATCCGGTTTCGCGAAATACCTCTCTTCCTCCCGCCATTTCAAGGGCAAGGCTACGTTCAAATCCATAGTATAGCGCCAGAGCCAGAATGAAAAGAGCATAGGCAGTGTATACTATCATCCCGTGCCGCGATTTCTCACCGCCCGGCAGCGACTTTGCCCTCCTGTAACCCTCAGCGGCGCCCGCCAGGAATAGTATCATTCCAACTGCCAGAATATAGGGGTGGTAGAGCATATGCAGGTAGATTTGGTGGCGACATATAAATTTTTATCGCCCGTTGACCAGCTCCCGGGCCTCTCTGAGTATCATCTCAAGCCTCTCTTCCGGAAGTTCCGTCACCAGCTGCACATACGCACTATCAGCCTCCACCAGGTCTCTGGCGAGTATGAGCCTTGCCCCGGTGAACCGCCGCAGAACATCCGCATCCACCGAGGGCAGGACGGTAACCGGGTAAAGCTGCTTACTCTCCACAAGTTCGCGAAGACTCCAGCCCCGGGGGGAGTGCCAGGTTATAAGTCGCATCCCCCTGCACCTGGCAAACCTCAGTGCATCCCTTGATGCCTTTGTGTTGGTAACCAGCCACACCTCTTCCAGGCTGCTGCCCCCCTCCTTCAGGTCGAGAAACCTCATATACGTGTAGAGCGCCTCCTTCAGATTTGTATACACCCCGGGAGATGAGTGGTACTTGCACTCCACCATCACCCTCCTCCCCTCCACCTCGGCGATAATATCCACTTCATGGGTGGCGCACCTTCCTTCGAGCCTTCTGCCCACCACGGTGGCATACCCGTAGCTTTCCAGCACCTCTGCGAAGTAGCTCTCAAAGGCGAAGCCACCGCTTCCCAGGCGCATTATCGCACCCTTCAGTTCGTAGCGCATCCCTGTGCTGCGCTCTTCCCTCTGCAGAAGTTCTCTTACCAGCCTCAGGATCTGTGATGTGGTGATACCGTCGTACACCTGCTCCTCAATCCTGCTCAGAATCCTCCTTCTCACCTCCCGGGGCGCACCAGCCCGTCTAAGAGTGTGCTCTATTTTTCCCGGATTGAACCTCTCCCTCTCCCCCGACGCCTTGACCACCTGCACAGTACCACCTACTTCTCACATGTGCACGGCAGTGAGTTGCAGTAGCGGCATCTGCCGGGATACTTCCTCCTCAGCGCTTCCTCAACATCCACACCCGCCAGGTTGGCGTAGCTCACCACCCAGGCGATTACATCTGCAATTTCCTCCTCTATGCCATCACGTCTGCACCTGCGATGCGCCTCCAGGAGCTCTCCCACCTCCTCCACCAGCCACAGCAGAGTTGCCTCCGCCCCGCGCCTGCAATCCTTCTCCAGGTATAGCTCCCTTATTAACTGCTGAAACTCTGAAATCCGCATTGGAGGTAAGTTGTCTCCAGGCAGATTTAATCTTTTTGTTTCCTTTTATGAATCTGTCAAGACGTTAAAATATACAATTTTAGGCATGAAGTGTTCCTTCTGTTCCAACGAGGCCGCGGGACTGATAACAGAGTTCAAGCTCAACCTCTGCCCCAGGCACATGCGCCGCTTTCAGAAGTTTCTGGAGGTAAAGCGCGAGGCAGAGACGGAGCTGATCCAGGACATGCGGGTGATGGAGCGCCTCCTGAAACTCAATCCCCGGATGGTCACCTGCCCCGGGTGCGGCTCCTCCAGCATGGAAATACATCACTGGGAGAAGCGGGGCAGAAAGAACGTACCTGTTTTCAAATGCCGGAGCTGCGACTTTATGGGCTGAGATGCAGAGGGTAACAGATGCTTCTCAGAGAGGCTGTAGAAGCCAGGGCTGCTGATGTACCCTTTCTCAGGGAGATTGCAGCCCGCTGTCTTGCAACACGGCGCTGGAAAGGTAGCGTTGTCTGCATGCTGGTCGACGCTGCGATTACTTCCACGGGTGTGAACTACTTTACGGTGGTGGTGCCGCGCGTTGAAGAATTCAGACGAAGATTTGTTGAGACGGGTGAGGTGGTTTCCACATACGACCTGGCTTCAGCAGAACCTGCACGGCTTATGGAAATATGGAGAAACAGACGCAGCTGGAGAGTGGCACAGCAAATAGCCGGAATCTTCGCCGGCATTGGTGATGACCGCCGTGCGCTCAGAACATGGGCAGCAGGCACCACGCCTGAAAACTGGAGGAGCGATGCAGTGGGCAGAGTTAAAGGTGTTGGTATAAACACCTTCCAGTACCTGCGCATGATGGGTGGTGTTGATACCGCCATGCCGGACAGGATAGTCAGGCGCTTTATAAACCGGCTCCTCACCGAAGCAGGGGAGGCACCGGCAGAAGACGACCTTGAGCTCATCTCAAGAGCTGAGGAAGTCGCGAGAGCTGCCGGGCGGAGTGCGGTGGAGCTGTGCTTTCTGGCATGGCTGGCACAGTTTGATGACAGAGAAAAAATAAAAAAATATGCAGAGATTTTGAGAAGGATTTAAGCTCTGCGCGCTGCCAGCCTGCTGAGACGCTTAACACGCGCCACCATATTTGGATGTGTGCTGAACATCTCCATCAGCCGGTCCGCGAAGCTCAGGCGCACATTTTTGCTGCTCAGCGATAGAAGCTCATTGGCGTCTATGTTTCCATCCAGGTTGGTGTCCACCTGCCTGAGTTCGCGTATTTCGTGGTATGCTCGCGCCGGGTCATTGGCAAAGAAGGCCCTGTACCCCTGAAGCTGCCTCAGTGTTTCCCTGTCAGCACGGGCACTTCCGTACACCAGCTTGTAGAGCGCGCTTGCAAGCGCATGAGGCGGATTGCCCAGCTTCACACTGCCCTCGTCGGCGTAGTACTCCCGAATCCGGGAGCCGTAGAGCACAAGCAGGTTTGTTATAAAGTAGAGCAGGAACGCCACGATTCCCAGCACAATGGCGTTTCCCCTGTTCCTTCCACCACTCCACATGAAGCTCCAGGCCATGTACCAGAGTATCATTGGTATAACACTCAGCGCCGTTATCACCGCCACGTCCCTGTTCTTCAGGTGGGATATCTCGTGCCCCAGCACCGCCCTGAGCTCCTCTTCACTGAGCATGTTCAGCAGCTGTTCTGTGACGCATACTCTGCCGTCACCCCTGCCCCTGCCGAAGGCGAAGGCGTTGGGAATCGGCAGGCTGGAGATGCCCACCCTGGGCTTCGGTATGCCGGCTCGCTTCGCGAGGTCGGCGACCATGCTGTGCAGCCTGGGCGCCTCACTTTCACTGACGTAGCGAACTCCCATGCTCATCTCCACTATCTTGGGCGAGATGAGATACTGCACACCCAGAAGCACCACAGCAAGGAGAGCATAGAACAGAAAACTCTGAATGCCCGCGATGCTCGCTGCCACCACCACTATGGCGTACACTATTGCGAACATCACCGCCAGCAGCAGGTACATCCTTATCTGGAGCCACATCTCCAACACTTCCTCCTTTCCCCCTACAGTTCCCTCGCTAACATCTTCAATATTGAGTCAGGAGGTAGCCAGCCGGCAGCAAACCATGAGCCACACCCCTGCTCATGTGGGGTAGCTTCTCACCTCTCCGCATGACGCACCCGGTGTGGTGTGGGTTATACACATGCTGCCAGGCCATCTCCTCCGACAGGTATATGTAGCATGAAATGCAGAAATTAAAAAAAAAGGAGGGAGGTCTATGAGCTGGGAGGTTAAGAAGATTCTTGTTCCGACCGATGGCTCCCCAAAGGCTGAGCTTGCAGTAGCACCAGCGCTTGAGATAGCTCGCCTAAAGGGAGCTGAGATTGTTGTCCTTTCGGTGCTGGCGGCGCCCTTTGAGTCTTCCTGCTTTACCGGTACCGGGGCAGCTGAGGGTGCACAGGTGATAGAGGAGCTCAAGGTGGAGCTCGCCCAGCAGAGCGCCGACCGGATTGTGAAGCGTGCCTCCGAAGCAGGGTTGAGTGCGCGGGCTGTGATTCGCTCAGGCTCCCCGGCTGATGAAATACTCAAGGTGGCTGAGCAGGAGGATGTGGACCTTATTGTAATGGGCACCAAGGGCGCAACCGGTACACGTCGCCTTCTGGGCAGCGTCACCATGTCTGTGATATCCCACGCACCCTGCCCGGTGCTTGCAGTGCGGGAGAAGGAGTACACCCTCCCCCTGTACGAACGTGCTCGCAGAATGTAGCTAAAGTCCCAGCTGGCGCAGCTTCTCCTGCGCTGGCACGCCGTCGCTGCTCCAGCCGCGCAGGGAGTAGTACTCCTCAAGTATCTGAAGCTCTCCCCGCATACCCTCTGAGGGTCCGGCAGGAATCGGCTGGAGCAGCTTCCGGGGCAGGGCGTCGTCCTTCCTTGAGAAGCCCTCCCGCAGGTTGAAGAGCCTCTCCAGGTTAAAAATTCTCTCTCCAGCACGCAGCAGCTCCTCGGCTGTGAACTCGAGGCCTGTGGCATGGCTCAGAAGACGTGCATAGTCCTCTGCACCAAGCGCGCGGGCCGTGAACTTGCACAGTATCAGCGAATCTACCGCCGCATGCAGGTCCTGCAGGTGCTTCACCAGCTCTGCCTTGCCCTCCCTCTTCCGGCGGTCAACACTCTGGGTCAGAAGCTCCTCTATATAAACCGGCGCCCTGAGGTGACAGGCCCCCCGGTTGGATGTGGCATATGCCAGCGCAACACCGCGAGCGCCACGCGGGTCGTAGCCGGGCAGCTCCAGTCCCTTAATGCTCACCGAGTGCTCTGGAACCGCCCTGGCGCTGCCTTCTGCCAGCTCATTTCCATCGCCGCTGCGGTGTGCTATGTCCCGGAGCAGGGAGAGTATCCTCCTGCCGTCTCCCCATGCCTCGCATCCGGCGGCGGCAAGCTTCTCCAGGTATGCAGCCACAGTAGCGCCAGCGGAGATGGTGTCCATTCCCAGATCGTTGCACACCTCGTTGAACCTCACCAGCCACTCCAGCTCAGCTACGCCCACATTCGAGCCCAGGGCGTAGAGAGTCTCGTATTCCAGGCTGCAGGTGCTCACCTCCCCAATACTCACAACCTTCCCGCAGCGAATTGGACAGGCGTAACACCCGTAGGAGGAGACCACATGCTCCGCTATCGCCTCTCCCGAGATGCGCTCCGCGCCCTCAAAGACGCCAGCGCTAAAGTTGCGCGTGGGCAGCACTCCCAGGTAGTTTACCTTCGCCAGCACATTGGGCGTGCCGTATATTCTGAGCGTCTTTCCGGTGGTAGGATGCTTCGCAAGCCTGGAGTAGCATTCCCTGGCGAACTTCTTAAACCTGTGCGGCTCTGCCAGTGGAATCCTCCTATTGCCCCTTATCACAATTGCCTTGAGGTTCTTTGAGCCCATCACCGCCCCGAGGCCGCCCCTCCCGAAGGCGCGGTGCCCCTCGTGGATTATGCTTGCGAAGCGCACCAGGCGCTCGCCGGCAACGCCTATGCATGCCACGCTGGCGCGCTCCCAGCCCTGCCTCTGCCTCAGACGGCGCTCCGTTTCGCGCGTCCCCATACCCCACACTCTGGTGGCGCTTTCAAACTCCACTCCGCCGGGGGAAATCCTGAGGACGAGCTTATCAGCCGCCCTATCCGCTATAACAATCGCCATGTAACCTGCTCTCCGCAGCTGATAACCTATCCTGCCCCCGCAGTGGGACTCAAAAATCGTTCCTGTGAGTGGCGACTTTGAAGAAGCGCACGCGCGCCCCGAGGCAGGCGAAGGCGTGCCGGTTAGCGGCCCGGCGGCGAGGATAAGAAGGTTTGCCGGCGAAAGGGGGTCAACCCCCCGGGGGAGATGCGAGTAGAGGAGTCTGGCCGCGAGCCCCTTGCCTCCTATGAACTTCCCCGCCTCTTCAAACTCCTCCTCCCAGAACTCCTCCTCCGCAAGGTTTATCCAGAGCACCCTGTACATGCCATCACCCCATCAGGAAGTATATTCCCGCAATCTCCCAGGCAGCACCCAGCAGCAGGAGCAGCGCCACCACAGCGTAGCCCCTGGCGATTCTGTGCAGGGCACGCCGCACATCACCTCTGCGCACAAGCTCTATTCCCAGCGCCGTTCCCAGCGCCGCGGAGATGCTGTAAGCCCCGAACTCCAGAAGCACGGTGCCGGTGATAACCAGCAGATGCCCGGGGCTGGAGACGTTCCCGTAGAAGACGAGCCCCACGTAAAGGGCGCGGAAGGAGCTCACCAGCGCAGGGAGGAAGAGCAGCACCCCAGTAAGCGTTGTGCTCAGGAAGGCACCCCAGCTCAGGTTGTGGACGAAAGTTATCACCACCGCCTCAAGCAGGCTGCCCTCCCTGAGGTGTGCCGCCACGCTCTGCAGGGGCACATAACCCCGGAGGGAGTTCATAAACTCCTCCCTCATCACAATCGCCCACTCCAGTCTGAGAGAGGCCGCCGTATAGCCCAGGAGCAGGAAGAAGAGGTGCACCCCCAGCATCACCGCCGCTAACCAGCGAACATCATATACCGCCTCAACCGCATGCCTGAGCTTTCTCATCGCTTCACCAGCTGCTTCAGAAACTCCACCCTTTCGGCGGATATTCTGCCGCGCTCCCTGTCCCCGCCGCTGCATGCGGCGCCTCTTACGCCGACTATGTCTGCACCGGTCTCCCTGATCTTCTCCAGGTCCCCGGCAGCAAGACTTCCGGCAAGGGCACAGATTAGTCCGCAGGAGTGGGCCTTCTCAACGAAGTCTGTGAGCTCCTGCAGGCTCAGGTGAGCAAGCAGTCCGCCCCTGTGCTTAAGCGCTGTGTCTATCATAACCCCCTCTGCACCCGCGTGCACTCCCACCTCTATGAGCGAGAAAGGCGAGATTGCACCTATGAGCGGGTGGTCAGCATACCCGGCGAGAACCACCTTTGCATCGAAGCTCTCAGCCGCTCTCACCAGCGCTCTGGCCAGGGTTAGCGCCTGCTTCTCGCTCTTTATGCCGTAGAACCCTGCCTTTATGTAGTCCACGCCCAGCGAGGCAACGCCGTACGCAGCAAGGCTGGCGGTGCCGGGCTTGTAGGCGAGGTCGCCCAGTGTAGCGCTCGTCTCTATGCCTGCGGGCACAGCCTCGAGCACGCTGCGGATGACCCAGGGAAAGCTCGCCCCCAGGGAGCCCTCAGCGGGATTCTTGATGTCCACAATGTCGGCGCCGCCTTTGACAGCCTCAACAGCCTCCTGCACATCCACCGGGCTCACAAGGAGCTTCATCGCCCTTCTACTTCTCCTGAGCAAATAAAAAATTACCGGCGCAGGTGTTAAATTCGGCGGGGATAAAAGCTTAATTATGCGCTGTCCTGAATGCGGCGAGGATATTCTGGTGATGCGCTGGGGCCAGGAGTACGGCGTCGTGTGCCTGAGATGCAGGCTCAGGGCAAGGGTCAGCGCGGAGAGCGAGGAGGAGGCCTACCGGAAATTTATTGATGCCTACAGGAAGGGCGAGGCGGGCGTGCCCGCGGAGGTCATGCGGGAGATTGAGCGCGAGGGCGTCGCCTTTGAGGAGCTTCCCCCTGTGCTACAGCGCATTCTGAGGCTGCGCGGCAACAAGCTTGCCAGGTACAGGCTGCTCCGCGAGGAGGGGCTTGCGCACGGTAGGCGCATTGAGGAGCTGGACATAGCCCGGGAGCTGAAGGATTACCTCAGGTGGAGGGGGATAC
>Ga0256830_1001210_pt1 | contig 18553 bp, 15 predicted proteins | sample 128326metaG_FD_190537 | JGI IMG/M metagenome (GOLD analysis project Ga0256830, IMG submission 190537) | Hydrothermal vent microbial communities from Lau Basin, Pacific Ocean - 128-326 | ecosystem: Environmental > Aquatic > Marine > Hydrothermal vents | place: Pacific Ocean: Lau Basin | collected... | reverse complement strand
CCGGCCGGTGACGAGCTTGAAGTGCAAGACGAAATTGACGCCTGCGAGAAACATGAAAACGATGATCACCCAACGAATGAACGGAGAGCCGTAAGCGGCGATCGATTCATTCTTCGGAGAGAAGCCGCCTGTCGCAAGTGTCGTAAAGCTATGGTTGACCGCATCGAACAAGCTCATGCCGCCGATTCTCAGCAGAAGGATTTCCGCGACGGTCAAGCCGACGTAGATCATCCAAAGGTAGCGGGCGGTGACGGCGACGCGGGGTGCGACCTTGTCGGCTACGGGTCCGGGAACTTCCGCTTTGAAAAGCTGCATGCCGCCGACGCCGAGAAGAGGGAGAACCGCGATGGTAAAGACGATGATTCCCATTCCGCCGATCCACTGCGTCATCGAGCGCCACAGGAGAATGGAGTCGGGCAGGGATTCGATATCGGTGAAGATCGTCGAGCCGGTGGTCGTGATGCCGGAGACCGCCTCGAATATCGAGTCGATCGGAGTGGCGTAGCCGGAGACCCAATACGGCACGGCCGCAACGAACGATGCCGCAAGCCAGCCCATGGCGACGATGACGTAGCCGTCGCGTGTGCGCAGCGATTTGTCCGCGCCTTGACCTGCGAGATAGCCCGCCAAGACGAGAACCAGCGAGATCGCCATGGCCGACAGGAAGGGTCGCACCGGTTCCCCGAGTCCTGCGGCGACGAGCAGCGGCAAGCAGAGGAAAACGCCGACGAGACCAGCGAGCATGCCGACGATACGTGCGTCCAATCGGGCGTTCACAGCAGATCTCAGTCGTGCCGGTCGAGAAAGTTCACCAGCTTCTCGGCCTGTTTCGCCAGCGCAAAGAGCACGGCGCGCGAGCCGAAGGGGAGCGTATCCCTTCCCCCCGGCACGAAGACGCGCTCCGCGGAAGCGACGGCGGCGATCAGTACGCCGTCGGGAAGCCCCAGTTCGCCGACGGGGAGGCCTCCGAGCGGCGATCCTTTGTCGACTTCGACGACGGAGATCTCGACCAGCTCTTGCGGCAAGCTCGCGACTTCTTCGACATGCGAGCCGCGGACGTGTCGCAAGACGGCGCTGACGGTCGCGAGCCGCGGCGAAGCGACCGAATCCACTCCCATCGCATGAGCCAAGGTCAGATAGTTCGGGTTGTCCACGAGGGTAGTGACACGTTGTGCCCCGGCCTGCCTCGCAACGGCGGAAGCGACCAAGTTCGCCTCTTCGTCATTCGTCGAGGCGATGAAAGTTGCACCGTCTTCGATACCGGCTTCGATCAGCATCTCTCGCGAAGTCACGTCGCCGTGCAGAACGGTGGCTTTCGGGAGTTCGATGGCGAGGCGCTCGGCTTCGGCTCGATTGCGGCGCACGATGACGGTCTTGATTCCGCTCTTGATCGCGCTTTCAGCGATCATGCGGCCGATGTGTCCGCCTCCGCCGATGATGGCGCGGTGCTCGCGCTCGAGGGAGTACCCCATGGTCGTCACGAGCTGCGGCACGCGCTTCGGCTCGGTGGCACAGTAGGCTACGTCGCCGGCTTGAAGTTCGGTTTCGCCCGACGGAAGCAAGGCGTCGCCGTCGCGGTAGATCGCGGCGATCAAGAAGCGAACTCCGGGGAACTTTTTGGGCAGTTCGGCCATCGGAATGCCGATGAGAAAGTTGCGGGGCGTGATGCGAAAACCCGCCACCACGACTTTTCCACCGAGTAGTTTCGCCACGTCGACGGCATGCGGAACCTGCAGCAACGATAGGATGCGCTCGGCGGCGACGCGGTCCGGACTGATGCCTTCCGTGCGTCCCGGCCAGTTCTTCGAAAGTTCCGGCAAGCTTTCTAGTAGCTCGCTCGAGCGCAAGCGAACGATCTTCGTGTCGACGTTGAACGACGATCCCGCAATCAGCGCGGTGATCATGTTGACTTCGTCGGAGTCGGTGACGGCCAGCAGCAGGTCGGCTTGGTCGAGGTGGACTTCGCGTAGTATCTCCAGTGAACAGCCGTTCCCGCAGACGACATGAACATCGAGTTCATCCATGATCTCTCGGGTGACATTGCTGTCCTTCTCGATGACGACCACGTCGTGTCCGTCTTCGGAGAGCTTGCTTGCGATCGTCATACCGACGATCCCGGCGCCGACGATGACGATTTTTTTCGACATGGCATCTCTCCTCGCCGGATCTCGATGCGAAACGCAATCGTAAGTGTCCAGGTCGAGCGCGCTCTATCCTCGCAAGAAAAGCGGGGACAGGCTACCCCGTCCCCGCACCGTTGTCGCTTGTTACGCCAAAAGCGCGCTAGGACTCCTTGACCGCCGCGAGAAGGTCCAGGATCGCCTTCTTGCCGTCGCCGAAGTACATCAAAGCGTTATCCGCAGCAAAGAGCGGATTGGGAATGCCGGCAAAGCCGGGGCTGAGGCTCCTTTTGATGACGACTACGGTACGCGCCTTGTCGACATCGATGATCGGCATCCCGGCGATCGGCGAATTCGGGTCGGTCTTGGCTACGGGATTGACGACATCGTTGGCGCCGATCACGATGCACACGTCGACTTGGTCCATCGTCGGGTTGATCTCATCCATCTCGAGGAGTTTTTCGTAGGGAACGTCCGCCTCGGCCAAGAGCACGTTCATATGTCCGGGCATGCGCCCTGCGACGGGGTGTATGGCGAATTCGACGGTCGTTCCGCGAGACTCGAGAAGGTTCGCTAGGTCGCGTACGGTGTGCTGGGCTTGAGCCACGGCCATACCATAGCCGGGGACGATGACCACACGCTGAACGCCGTCGAGCAGCATGGCCAGTTCTTCCGCGCTGGTGGATTTGACCGTCTTGTAGACGTCGTCGGCATCCGGTGTGTCCGAAGACGGGCCCATGGCACCGAAGAGCACGTTGGCCAGCGAGCGATTCATCGCCTTGCACATGATCTGAGTGAGAATGATTCCCGAAGCGCCCACGAGAGAGCCGGCGATGATCAGTACCGTATTGTCGATCACGAAGCCGGTCGCCGCGGCGGCGAGGCCGGAGTAGGAATTGAGCAAGGCGATCACCACCGGCATGTCCGCACCGCCGATCGATAGCGTGATGGTCACTCCCAGCACACCGCTGACCGCGACGAGCGCCCAAAAGAGGTGCATGTTCTGCGGATCGAGCACCAAGAGCACGCCTAGGATCAGAGCGCCGGCAAAGGCGATGATCTTGAGCAGGTCCATTCCGGGGAATCGATCCTTCTTTAGCAAGAGCAGTCCGGCGATCAGAGCGCCCGAGACGATGGTGACGATAGTCAGAGAGTCGATTCCGGTCTCGACTCCGTAGGCAATCGTGCTCGCGAGCACGACGAGCGAAAAGCCATACTTCACGGCCCGCTGCCAGGGATAGAGCTTCCATTTGACGGCAAGGAACTCGGCGAGTTTGCCGAAGGCGACGTAGGACCCGAAGAAGGTGACGGATCCGATCAGGGCCGAAGCCGCCATGGCGATGAGTTCTTGGTGGGTTGCCGCGCCCCCGCCGTCGATCCTCTTGATCGTGACGACGAGCGCCGATCCGGCGACCAGAATCGAGGCTGCGCCGCCGAAGCCGTTGAATAAACCGACCATCTCAGGCATCGCCGTCATCTGCACTCGGAGAGCGGCGATCGCTCCGATCAAGGTGCCGACGAGCACACCGATGAGGATGAATTTCCAGTCCTGTTCTTGACTCAGCAGAGTGGCGGCGATGGCTAGCAGCATTCCGATGACGCCGGAAATATTGCCGCGCACCGCCGTGCGAGGGTGGGCCATCCACTTCAGATCCAGGATGAATAGGACGGCCGCTGCGAGGTAAGTGATGTTGACCGCGTTCTGATTCAGCATCGGAGGGCCTCGCTATCTTTTCTTGGACTTGAACATGGAGAGCATGCGGTGCGTGACCAGGAATCCGCCGACGACGTTGATCGTTGCGAACCCGACCGCCACGGTCGCTAGGATCTTCGAGAGCATCGGCGCGGCATCACCCATCGCACCGGCAAGCACCAAGGCTCCGATGACCGTGATGCCGGAGATGGCATTCGAGCCGGACATCAGCGGTGTATGTAGAGTCGGCGGTACCTTCGTGATGACCTCGAATCCGATGAAAATGGCCAGAACAAACACTGTGAACAGCATTACCAAGCCCGTCATCACGAAGCTCCTTTCGTTTCCATTAGCTCGAGTACTCTGGGGTGAACGACTTTTCCACCGTGCGTCACCAGTGTTCCCGCGGTGATTTCGTCTTCCATGTCGAGATTGATTTCCCCGTCCTTCGCTAGGTGCAGCAAGAAGGTCGTGACGTTTTTCCCGAACATTTGGCTGGCATGGTAGGGGATCGTCGAAGGGATATTCAAAGGCCCGAGTATGGTGACCCCTTTGTGAACGACGACTTCGCCCGCCTTCGTCAATTCGCAATTGCCGCCACGCTCCGCCGCGAGATCGACGATGACGGTGCCGGGCTGCATCGCTTCCACCATCGGGGTCGTTACGAGCACCGGCGATTTCTTGCCGGGAATCGCAGCGGTGGTGATGACGACATCGCTGCCGGCCACGACGCGCATCATCATTTCGCGTTGTTTCTCGTAGAACTCTTCGCCGAGTTCCTTGGCGTAGCCGCCGGCATCCTCCGCGGATCCGGTATCGAGTTCCATCTCGACGAACTTGGCCCCAAGACTGAGCACCTGTTCCTTGACCGCCGGTCGTACGTCATAGGCTTCAACGATCGCGCCGAGCTTGCGGGAAGAAGCGATGGCTTGAAGGCCGGCCACGCCCGCTCCGACGATGAAGACCCGGGCTGCCGCGATGGTCCCCGCCGCCGTCATCATCATCGGGAACATCCTCGGCAGCGTGTTGGCCGCGAGCAGCACGGCTTTGTAGCCGGCGATGGTGGCCATCGACGAGAGGATGTCCATCGACTGAGCCCGGGTGATGCGGGGCATCAGCTCCATGGAGAAAAGCGAGGCTCCGGAAGCGGCGAATTCTCTCGCAAGGCCCGCCTCGGCCAACGGCTCGCAGGTTCCGACGACGAATTGTCCCTCTCGGATCACTTCGAGATCGGCTCGGCCCGCCTCGGCGTTCGAGCCGAAGGTCCGTACCTGGGCGATCAGGTCCGAGGAGGAGAAGACCTCGGCCCGTGAGGGAAGAATTTTCGCGCCCTTTTCGCTATACGCGGCATCGATGAAGCCGGCTTTTTCGCCGGCTCCGGCTTCGATGACGACGCGCATACCTCCCTTCGCCAGCAGCGGGACGTGAGCGGGTGTCAGGGCAACCCGATTCTCGCCGGGAAAAGTCTCCTTGGGTACACCGACTGTCAGGCTCTTGGCCTGCGTCTCTTTCTGATCTGCCATGATGTGGCTCGGCCTCCCCGAAACCCCCGGGATGAAGGGGATCGGTCAATCCTCCCCATTCGCGGATGAGACCGGAATGCGGGAGGAGCGGTCGGGAATCATACAGGGGTCGGGCCCCTCATGGCGGCTTCGATTTGAGAAAAGTCAACATGGTTCGATGTCCGAGATTATTTCGCCGGCTAAGAGGGTTAGGTTTTTCCGTAAATGGCTGGACAAGGGGCGTTCGATAGACCATCGTCTGGGGGGTCGAGGGTGATCGTCGTGGCGCGCGGCAGTCAGACCGCTGCAAGCGCGCGTTCGGCTTGGATAGACAGGGGAACGGGTAGCGGAAAAGCTTGGTCGGGTGCTCCGGCTTACTTCACCGGCAGGAAGGGTCTTGACTTCCTCTCGGATGGTGATAGCTTCCCGGCCCATGAATCAGCAAGATCCTAAAGACCTCTTCGTTTTCCCGGAATGGACCAATTGGATTCGACCGCTCGCGGCCATCGGCGGGATCGGTGGGGCGGTCTATGCGGTGGTTTTCATCTGGTTCGGTCTTTCGCCGAAGACCCTCAACGTAGGGTACCAGCCGGAGCAACCGGTTCCCTACTCGCACGAATTGCACGCAGGTCAGCTCGGGATCGACTGTCGCTACTGCCATACGACGGTGGACAAGGCGGCCTATGCGGCGATTCCTCCGACCGAGACTTGCATGAACTGCCATGCATCCATACGTGCCGACAGCGAAAAGCTCGAGCTCGTCCGCGAGAGCGCCAAGACGGGTGAGCCGATCCCTTGGGTCAAGGTGCACGATCTGCCCGACTATGTGTTCTTCGACCACAGTGCGCACGTCACTCGAGGCGTCGGCTGCGTCGAATGCCACGGGCGTGTGGATACGATGGAGGTCGTGCGTCAGACGGAGCCTTTGAGCATGAGCTGGTGTCTCGATTGCCATCGTGATCCGGCGACTCGCATTCGGCCGCCGGATCAGGTCGTGAACATGGATTGGTCTCCCGACGGCGATCGGGAAGCCTTCGGGCAACGTCTCATGGAGGAGAGAAACCTCCATCCCTCTCAGGATTGCTGGACATGCCATCGATAGACCAAGAAAAGCGAGACGGTGCACCGAGGGGCGGTACCTACTGGCGCAGTCTCGACGAATTGCGGGATACGCCTGAATTCCGTCAACTCGTGGAAAACGAGTTTCCGCAGGCCGCCGAGGCACTCGTTGGGCCGGCTACGCGCCGTACCTTCCTCAAATTGATGGGAGCTTCCTTCGCCCTGGCGGGGATGACGGCTTGTCGCTGGCCGAAGGAAGAGATCCTTCCCTTCGCGAGTCGCCCCGAAGGGCGTATACCCGGCGTGCCGGAAAGCTACGCCACGGCCATGGAGGTTGCCGGCGTCGGTGTCGGGCTGCTCGTGACGTCCATGGACGGTCGGCCGATCAAGGTGGAAGGAAACCCAGATCATCCGGCCGGTCGGGGCGCGAGCAGTGCTTGGGCTCAGGCCGCGATCTTGGAAATGTACGATCCCGATCGCTCGAGTCGCGTGGTCAAGCGTGACGGCGGCGAACCCTCGCCTTCGAACTGGGCCGAGTTCGAAGCTTTCATCGCCTCGCAGAGCTTGGCTTCGGGTGCAGGTCTGCGCGTGCTTTCCGGAAGCATCGCTTCACCGGCCGTGCGTCACGCAGCGTCGCGCATGGCAGCCAAGTACCCAAACGCGGTCTGGCACGAATACGACGCCATCAGCCGCGAGAACGAGTTGCGCGGATCGGAGATCGCCTTTGGTTCGCGCAAGAGAGTCCACGTCGATCTGAGTGGCGCTCGTGCCATCGTTTCGCTCGGCAGCGACTTCCTAGCGACCCATCCGGATTGGGTTCGTCTCGCGGGAGCGTTTGCGGATCATCGCAGCGCGGATCAAGGCGAGATGAGCCGGTTGCATGTCTTCGAAAGCGGCTATTCCCTCACGGGCGCAATGGCCGATGCTCGCCATGCTGCGCCTCCGTCGAAGATCGGCGCAATGGCCGCAGATCTTGCGGCACTCTTGTTCGGGAAAATGGGCCTCGCGCTTCCTTCCGGTGCGGCCGAGATCGCGGACCGTCTCGGCGATGCCGGGGCCGTGCCCGCGGCAAGCCAAGCCGTCGAGCGCGCCGCCGAAGATTTGATGAAGCATCGCGGAGCTTCCGTCGTCATGGTCGGTGCCGAGCAGCCGTCGGCGGTGCACGCTCTCGCGCATGTGATCAATGAAGCTTTGGGCAACGCCGGGCGCACGGTGAGCTATACCCCGGAACCGGCGCCCATCGCGGGAGGCGAAGGAACTTCGCTCTCCGAGCTCACCGCAGCGATGGAGGCCGGTGAGGTCGACACGCTGCTGATTCTCGGCGGAAATCCCGTTTTCGATGCGCCGGCGGACCTGAATTTCGGCGACAAGTTGTCCAAGGTCGCAACGACGATTCGTTTGGGGCTCTACGAGGACGAGACCTCGCAGCTTTGCGATTGGCATCTCCCCGAGGCCCATTTCCTCGAGGCATGGGGTGATACGCGAAGCTGGGATGGAACCTACAGCGTGGTCCAACCGTTGATTCAGCCGCTTCTCGGCGGCAAGTCGACGGTCGAGGTGCTGGCCATGCTGCTCGGGGAAGACGCCGATGGGTACACACTGACCAAGGCTTCGTTCGCAGAGACGACGGGCGCGGGGAATTGGCGCAAGAGCTTGCACGACGGTCTCGTCGAGGGTTCGTCTTGGCGGCAAAGCGCCGGTCGAGTTTCAGTGGACGGCCTAGGCGCGGCACTCGACGCGCTGCATGCGGCGGCCTCGTCGTCGTCGGGCATCGAGTTGCTCTTCGCTCAGGATGCCTCGGTCTACGATGGGCGATTCGCCAACAATGGGTGGCTGCAGGAAATGCCGGATCCCATGACCAAGATCGCCTGGGACAACGTCGCGACACTTTCGCCGGCCACCGCGGCCGAGGTGGGTGTTCGCGACGAGTCGCTGGTCAAGATCGACTATGAAGGCCGTTCGATCGTGATGCCGGTGTACGTGCTTCCGGGGATGGCGGACGGGACCGTGGTCGTCGGGTTGGGCTACGGGCGAACTCATGCCGGTCGCGTCGGTGACGGTGTCGGCGTCGATACCTACGTTCTGCGCGGCGCATCTTCGCCTTGGGGCGGTCCGGGTGCAAAACTCGAAGCCACGGGTGCGACCTACCCTCTGGCCTGCACACAAGACTTTCACGCGATCGACACCGGTGGTTTCAATGAACGCGAGCGCCGCGTGCAAACCTTGGTACGAGAGGCTTCTCTGGATCACTACAAGGAACATCCCGATTTTGCCCAGCACATGGGCTTGCATGTTCCCGATGTGGATCTCTGGGAGCCGCTCGAGTACTCCGGAAACCGCTGGGGCATGACCATCGATTTGGCGCGGTGCATTGGTTGCAGCGCGTGTGTCGTGGCTTGCAACGCGGAAAACAACATTCCGGTGGTCGGCAAAGACGAAGTGCGAAAGAGCCGCGAGATGCACTGGATCCGTATCGACCGTTACTTCTCCGGAGCAGCGGAGGCTCCCGAAGTCGTCTTCCAGCCGGTGGCGTGCCACCACTGCGAGACAGCGCCGTGCGAGCAGGTTTGCCCAGTGGCCGCGACGGTTCATGGAGAAGACGGCCTGAATCAGATGGTCTACAACCGCTGCATCGGTACGCGCTACTGTTCGAACAACTGCCCATTCAAGGTGAGGCGCTTCAACTTCTGGAACAATCACAAAGACATCACCGAACTCGAAAAACTTCACTTCAATCCCGATGTCACGGTTCGAAGCCGCGGCGTGATGGAGAAGTGCACCTACTGTATCCAGCGCATCCAGCGCGTCAAGATTCATGCAAAGAACGAGCAGCGCCCGATTCGCGACGGCGAGGTCGCGACGGCTTGCGAACAGGTCTGCCCGACCCGCGCGATCGTTTTCGGCGACCTTCGGGACGAGAGCAGCCGGGTTCATGCGACCAACGCTCAACCCCGAGCCTATACGATTCTCGAAGAGCTGAAACTGCAGCCTCGCACCATGTATCTTGCCCGCATCAGAAACCCCGTTCCCGGATCTTCCGGCGAACGGGAAGGACACGGCGACGGCCAATCCACGGACGGAAAGCATGCCTCCCAGGAGCACGCATAGATGAGCACAGCGGCTCTCGACCAACTGCCTGAGGACCCCTCGCGGCGCCCGGTTCTGGTGACCGGAGACAACGATTTCACCTCCGTAACGGAGAAGGTCTGTCGCGTCGTCGAGAAAAAGCGCCCTTCCATCGGCTGGATCGTCGGCTTCATGATCTCGACGGCGCTGCTCGGTGTTCTCGGCGCGATGATCGCCTACCTGGTTTTCGTCGGTGTCGGGGTTTGGGGCGTCAACCAGCCAGTCGGCTGGGGATTCGCGATCATCAACTTCGTTTTCTGGGTTGGAATCGGCCATGCCGGAACTCTGATTTCTGCCATTCTCTTCCTCTTTCGGCAGAAGTGGCGGACAGGGATCAATCGGGCCGCCGAGGCCATGACGATTTTCGCGGTGATCTGTGCCGGAACTTTCCCGGGCATTCACGTCGGAAGAGTCTGGTTCGCGTATTGGATGTTCCCCCTGCCCAATCAAATGGCGATGTGGCCGAACTTTCGGTCGCCGCTTCTTTGGGACGTTTTTGCCGTCAGCACCTACTTCACCGTGTCATTGCTCTTCTGGTACATGGGGATGGTTCCCGATCTGGCGACATTGAGGGATCGAGCAACCACCAGAATTCGCCAGGTCGCTTACGGAATCTTCTCTCTAGGATGGCGAGGATCATCCCGCGCGTGGCATCGCTACGAAGTGACCTACATGATTCTGGCTGCGCTTGCCGCGCCGCTGGTGCTCTCCGTGCACTCCGTGGTGAGTTTCGATTTTGCGGTCTCGCAGCTCCCGGGCTGGCATACGACGATCCTGCCGCCTTACTTCGTTGCGGGAGCGATCTTCTCCGGTTTTGCCATGGTGGTGACCCTCCTCGTGCTCGCTCGTCGCTTCTTCGGGCTCGAGGAACTCATCACGATTCACCACCTCGAGAATATGAACAAGATCATTCTCGCGACGGGAATGATGGTTGGGTACGCCTATGCGATGGAATTCTTCATCGCATGGTACAGCGGCAACTTGACCGAGCAGTTCGCCTTCGTCAATCGCGCGTTCGGACCGTATGCGTGGTCATACTGGATCATGGTGAGTTGCAACGTCATCTCTCCCCAATTCTTCTGGTTCCGCAAAATTCGCCGAAGCATGCTGGCGATGTGGATCATCTGCATCTTCGTCAATATCGGCATGTGGTTCGAGCGCTTTGTGATCGTCATCACCTCGTTGCATCGGGACTTTCTACCTTCGTCTTGGGGCATGTATGTTCCGACCTGGGTTGATGTTCTGACGCTGATCGGCAGCTTCGGATTGTTCTTCCACCTCTTCCTTCTCTTCTGCCGCTTCGCGCCTTTCATCGCTGCGGCGGAGGTCAAGAGTGTGATGCCACAGGCCCACGCGGGGCATGGCCGTCACCACGGAGAACATTGATGATTAAGGGCTCGCGAAGAAGCAATGCCTCCATTGGGATCCCCGGCGCATCCCGGTCGGCTGCGGCGTTCCTTGCTCGGGTACGGCCAGACGCGTCGCGCTCATCGCGCCTTGCCGGTCCAGTATCTCGGCATCGGTGCCCCAATACGGGGACCTATTTCTGCGCGAACCCCAAGGGTGGTGACCGATGAGCACCGCAGCGCAGTTCTTGTCGCAAGACTCGGCAACGACTGATGAACTTGCCGGAATCGTGGCCGAGTACGAGAACGTCGATGACTTGCTTTCGGCAAGCAAGCTCGTTCGTGACGAAGGGTATCGCAAATGGGATACCTTTACGCCGTTCCCCGTGCATGGGATCGAACGATCGATGGGCATCCGCCGCACCATCTTGCCGTTCATCGTCTTTGGAGGCGGTCTTACCGGCGTCCTCGGCGGAATCCTCATGCAGTGGTGGATGAACGCAAGCGATTATGCCTTGCTGATTTCGGGCAAGCCGTTGTGGTCTTTGCCGGCGAATATCCCCGTTGCATTCGAGTGCACGATCTTGCTTTCCGCACTGTCGGCATTCTTCGGAATGTTGGCGTTGAACAATCTCCCGACCTTTTTTCACCCGCTCGATCGTGTACCTCGTTTTCGTCGGGTTACAACCGATCGCTTCTTCGTCTACATTGAAGCGAAGGATCCGAGGTTCGATGCCGAGCGCACGCGGAAGCTCCTCGAAGGTACCGGCAGCCGGTACGTTGAAGACGTGAGGAAGTGACGAGATGCCCAAATGGCTGATCAATCTCGGGATCATCACGGTCGTACTTTCCTGGATCCCGCTCGCAATCATCGCGAAGAATCGGTACGCGACCAGCGGACAACCGCGGTGGCACGTATGGGTCGACATGGATGACCAGGAAAGTTACAAGGCCCAAAAGCGCAGCCCGTTGTTCGATGATCGGATGACCAGTAGGCTTCCGGTTCCGGGGACCGTCGCGCGCGGTGCCGCCATCGGCGACTCCAGCTACACCGAAGGGAAAATCGGCGACGACTTCATCGACGCACTGCCGCAGGAAGTGACTCTATCGCGCGAACTGCTCGTACGCGGCGAGTTGCAATACCAGATTCACTGCTTTCCCTGTCATGGCATGAGCGGCTACGGCGACGGCCCCGTGGCCCAGCGGGCCATGAGCTTGGCCGAGGGCACCTGGACGCTCCCGTCGTCGTTTCATGATCAGCCGGTACGCAGCAAACCCGTAGGCAGTATTTACAACACCATTGCCAACGGGATTCGCAACATGCCCGCATACGGCCATCAGATTCCGCTTGATGACCGATGGGCCATAGCAGCTTATGTGAAGGTCCTGCAAAGAAGTCAGGATGCAGGGCTCGACGATGTGCCCGCCGAAGAAAGGGGGCGACTCGAGTAGAGTACAGCCAGCGATTTCTTGGCGACCGGCGAAGTGTCAGCCGGTCCGGTCGGTGGAAGCGAGGTTCTCGAGCGCGCGTCGAATAGGAGCGAGGAGCGAATAAAGTGAACATGCAGGAGATCATCAGCCAAGAACGCCGAACCCTCGCCGAGGGCGGCGCAAAAGGCTTTCGCGCCGCCGCCGTGCTGGGGGTGATCGGGATTGCGGCAAGTCTCGCTTTTGCCGCAGCGAGCGAGCATGGCTGGGACCGGTTTTTTCAGGCGTATCTCGTCGGCTACGCCTTCTTGTTGAGCTTGAGCCTCGGTGCACTGTTCTTCGTGATGATTCAGCACGTGACAAAAGCCGGCTGGAGCGTTGTCGTACGTCGCTTGGGCGAAGTCCTTTCGATGAATATCCCACTGTTGGCGGTTCTCTTCTTGCCGATTCTTCTGGGCATTCACCTGGACTGGCACCATCTCTATCACTGGGTTCATCCCGATCCGGAAGATGCGGTTCTCGCACACAAAGCTCCTTATCTCAATACGACTTTCTTTACCATACGTTGGGTGGTTTATTTTCTCGTTTGGGGGTTTTACGCCCGATATTTCTATCGTAACTCCGTAGCGCAGGACAGTTCCTCAGATCCCAGCCTTTCGCTGAAAATGCATCGGATGTCGACTCATGGGTTGATCGCTTACGCGCTGACGCAGTCCTTCGCCGCTTTCGATCTGTTGATGTCGCTCGACCCGCATTGGTTCAGCACGATGTTCGGCGTGTACTTTTTCTCCGGCAGCGTCGTGATCATCTATGCGGTCCTGGCGATTGCCATGCACCGGCTCCAGGCCAACGGTTACGTTACGAGAGTCGTTACGGTCGAGCACTATCACGACGTAGGAAAGATGCTCTTCGGTTTCGTCGTGTTTTGGGCATACATTACATTTTCTCAATACATGCTGATTTGGTACGCGAACTTGCCCGAGGAAACCGGATGGATCCACCGTCGCCAGTCCGGAGATTGGACGACGTGGGCTTTGATCGTTCTTTTTGGGCACTTCGTCATTCCATTCTTCGCGCTCATTTCACGTCACGCCAAGCGGAACAAGAACTTCTTGGCCTTCATGGCTGCGTGGATGGTGGTCATGCACTGGGTTGATATCTATTGGATCGCGATGCCTGAGTTCAACGAAGGGGCGTTCTCGCTGCATCCCATCGATTTTGCGCTGCCGATCGGGATGATCGGAGTGTTTGCCGCGGTCGCCATCAAGCGGCTCGGCTCGACCTCGATGGTGCCGGAAAAGGATCCGCGCCTCGACGAATCGATGGCTTTCGAGAACGTGTGATGCGGGGAAGAACAGAGGGTCCGTGCTCTTGGTTCCGTCGGCGCCCGCGCGTCAAGGCACGGTCATGCAGGAAAGGAAGCCCGGTATGAAGGGACTCGAAAACAAGGGACAGGGAGACCCGGATGGATCGTCCTTGCTGCTGATGCTCGTGGCGGGAAGTTTGCTCGTCGTCGTGGTGATTTTCGCGGTCGAGGCTTTCTACTTGGCCCACAAGCGGGCCTTCGAAGAGCAGGCGAGCGTCGGCGCATACTCGGAGCTCCAGCGATCGGTGGAGGAACAGAAAAAGCATCTTGGTTCCTACTCATGGAAGGATCGCGAGCAAGGGCGCGTTACGATCCCCGTCGATCGAGCGATGGACCTGGTGATCGAAGAAGGGTTATCGAGCCGCTAGTCGGCGTGTGTCGCGGGCGTGACTCGGGGTCGATCGCCGGGGCGCGGCCGGTGCAAAGAATGGAATGCGATGATCGTTAGAAGCGCACAGCAGATCGGGCATGAGTTCGGCGCAGCGAGGACTTCGCAGCGCGTTGCCGTTGTACTGCTCTGCCTTGCTGCGGTACTGCCTTGCTTGGCGCAGGAAATCCGCCCGCGCGCCGAGGAACTCGAAAACGTTCGAGTCGATCAAAAACTCGGCGAGACCATTCCCCTCGAGCTGGAGTTTATCGACGATGCAGGCCGAGCGGTTTCGCTGAGCGAGTACTTCGAGGCAGATCGTCCGGTGATCCTGAACCTCGTTTATTTTGAATGTCCGATGCTTTGCAATCTCACGTTGAACGCACTCGTCGGAAACCTTCAGGAGATCGCGTACACGCCCGGCGATGAATTCGAAATCGTTACCGTCAGCATCAACCCCGACGAAACGTTCGACCTAGCATCCAAGAAGAAAAAGCACTATCTCGACGAGTACGGAAAGTCCGGGGCGGATAGTGGGTGGCACTTTCTGACGGGCGAAGAGTCCAACATCAAGGCGCTGGCGGACGCCGTCGGTTTTCGATACACCTATGTCGAGGATCGCGACGAATACGCTCATTCCTCCGTGCAGATCATCATTTCACCGGATGGCTTGATCACGCGTTACCTTCCCGGTTTGGATCACCAGCCGGATGTCATGCGCTTGTCCCTGATCGAGGCATCGAACGGAAGCGTTGGCTCCTTGAGCGATCGCATTTTCCTTTCCTGTTTCTACTACGACGAGTCGATCGGCAAGTACACGGCGACTGCCTTCGGAATGATGCGGCTATTCGCAACGATAACCGTAGTCATCCTGGCTTTCGTTCTCCTCATCCTCTGGCGGCGGGATTCAGCGCGGCGTCGCGCACTCGCCGGAGCGGAGCTCGCACGATGAATTCCATTGCCAGTTTTTCCGCCTCCTTGGTTGATCTCGCGTTCTTGCTTGGGCGCGCAGTGTCTTCGGTGGTGTCCGATGTCCCGGAACTTCCTGAGCGTCTCACGACGTGGCTGCCCCAGCAGGCAGCCGACAGTGCTCCGATGGTGGATTGGTTGTTCAATTTCATCTTCGGGGTCTGTCTTTTTTTCTTCGTGCTCATCGTCGTACTGACGACCTATTTTACTTTTCGCTATCGGGAACGGCCGGGACAGCGTGAGGCTCCCGAGAGCCCGAGCCACAACGTGAAGTTGGAGGTGTTCTGGACCGTCATCCCGACGATTCTCGTGATGTTCATCTTCTACTGGGGCTTTACCGGGTACATGACGCTCGAGACCGTGCCGAAAAACTCGCTGGAAGTTCGTGTTGATGCTCAGAAGTGGAGTTGGACCTTCACCTATCCGAACGGGGCGGTCACCGATCAGCTCTATGTACCGGTCGACACCAACGTCAAGCTGCTGATGACGGCCAGCGACGTCATTCACTCGTTCTTCGTGCCGGCGTTTCGAGTCAAGAAAGACGTCGTTCCCGGGCGTTATCACAGCCTTTGGTTTAGGGCGAACAAGCTTGGGGATTTTCGAGTCTACTGTACCGAGTACTGCGGCACGCAGCACTCTGATATGACGAGTTGGGTGCGCGTGCTCTCGAGCGCGGATTATGAGGCGAAGTTGGCGGATCTGAATGCGCCGGCTAGTCCGGTAGAAGCCGGTGCCCGTCTCTTCAAGATCATGGGCTGCGGCGCCTGCCACACGACGGATGGTTCCAAGGGCACGGGAATCGGTCCGACCCTTCTCGGTGTGATGGGGCACGAGCAGGCCCTTGCCGACGGTACCAAGATCACCGTGGATGAAGCCTATATCCGCGAGTCGCTACTCTACCCGATGGCGAAGATCGTGCAGGGCTATGCACCGGCTATGCCGTCCTTTGACGGCAAACTCAGTGATGACGATATCGCGAACATCATCGCGTTCCTCAAGACCCTCGAGGACGGGAAGTGATGTGCCGAGCAGCGGATCGACAGGGAATGCAGCAGGGAAGAGACCACCGAGAAGGTTCCCTTCGGGTGACGCGGGAACGATCGGAAACGAAGCACGGGAGATGGATCCATGAGTAGTGCTGATACCCACGTGCATGATGATCACGAGGGAAGAAATTATCTGAATTACCCCCGGGGATTCCTTTCCTGGGCATTCACCCTCGATCACAAGCGCATCGGGATCATGTACTTGGTTGCGGTCCTGGTGGCATTTTTTCTCGGCGGCATGTTCGCAATGCTGGTTCGCGCGGAACTTCTCACGCCGGGAAAGACCATCATGGACGCCGATCAATACAACATTGCGTTCACGATGCACGGCGCGATCATGATTTTCCTGTTCATGATTCCGGCGATTCCCGCCGCGCTGGGAAATTTCGTGCTACCCCTGATGTTGGGAGCAAAAGATGTCGCGTTTCCGCGATTGAATCTGCTTTCGTTCTGGGTGTACGTTGCAGGAACGCTGTTGGCGCTCTATTCACTTGCGGTGGGCGGGGTGGATACGGGTTGGACCTTCTACACGCCGTATTCGACCACGACCAACACCGCAGTGATTTCAGTTACCATGGCCGCGTTCATCCTCGGTTTTTCTTCGATCTTTACCGGGATCAACTTCATCGTTACGATCCACAAGCTACGCCCGAAAGAGATGTCCTGGTTCGATATGCCGCTCTTTCTCTGGAGTACCTATGCGACCAGCATCATTCAGATTCTTGGAACTCCGGTCGTTGCGATCACACTGCTCCTTTTGGCCGTCGAGAAAGGCCTGAAGATAGGAATCTTCGACCCGGCTTTGGGCGGCGATCCGGTTCTCTTTCAGCACTTCTTCTGGTTCTACTCCCATCCGGCGGTCTATCTGATGATTTTGCCGGCGATGGGAATCATGAGCGAGCTGATCACCTGTTTCGGCAGGAAACGCATCTTCGGGTACAAAGCCATCGCCTTTTCGTCCGTGGCGATCGCCGTCATCGGTTTTCTGATCTGGGGTCACCACATGTACACCTCAGGTCAGTCGGCGCTGGTCGGAACGATTTTCTCGTTCTTGACTTCGATTGTTGCAATTCCCTCGGCGATCAAGGCCTTCAACTGGATGGCGACGCTCTACAAGGCATCCGTTCGATTTGAAACGCCGATGCTCTATGCGTTCTCGTTTCTCTGGCTTTTTCTCATCGGCGGGTTGACGGGGCTCTTCTTGGCAACCATGGCTACCGATGTGCATCTCCACGATACCTACTTCATCGTGGCCCATTTCCACTACATCATGGTCGGCGGCGCACTCTTCGGCTTCCTCGGCGGCTTGCACTATTGGTGGCCGAAAATGTTCGGCAAGATGTACAACCAGCGAGCTGCGTTGGTCGGTTGGTTGCTCAGTTTCTCAGGATTCAATCTGACGTTCTTCGTTCAGTTTTGGATCGGTCAGAACGGCATGCCGCGCCGCTACTACAATTACGACCCCGAGTTCCAGCTTGGGAATCAGATTTCGTCGATCGGCGCATTCCTATCCGCGATCGGTTTTTTCTTCATAGCGGCCTACCTGATCCACTCGTTGGTGAAGGGCAAAAAGGCGTCGGCGAATCCGTGGGGTGCCGCCAGTCTCGAATGGCAGACGGCGTCACCGCCCATTCCGCACAATTTCTCAGAGGAACCGAAGGTCATGTTCGCCTATGACTTCCAGCAGTGGGAACTGAAGTCGGAGGAAGAAGGCTACGTGCTCCGCGACAGTCGCCCGCCCGACGACGGCTCAGGCGAAGGGAGAGGCTGATCCCATGTCCGATTCGTATACCGTGCCCAAAGACGCTCACGGACATCCGATGAACCTGCAGCACCACTTCGATACCCCGCTGCAGCAATTCGAATCCGGTAAGATGGGGATGTGGATCTTCCTGATGACGGAGATCCTCTTCTTCGGGGGGATCTTCTGCGCCTATAGCATCTTTCGCGCGATGCACCCGGAGATCTTTCACTACGCATCCCAGTTACTCGACTGGAAGATGGGGGCGATCAATACGGTGGTGCTGATTTGCTCTTCGCTGACGATGGCGTGGTCCGTCCGCTGCGCACAGCTCGGACAAAAGCAGCTGCTGATCATCATGCTCTCACTGACGATCGCGCTTGCCGGAGTGTTCATGGCCGTCAAGTACGTCGAGTATTCGGACAAGTTCGCGCACGGTTACCTTTGGGGAACGCACTACACATCGCCGTCGGCCCACGACTCGAAGGAAGGGCATGCAGCAGGTCAGGAAGGAGAGCACGCCGCCGCTTCCTCGGCCGTGTCTCTTCCGGATTCTCCTGAGCCCAAGAACGTGCATCTCTTCTTCGGCATCTACTTCTTCATGACCGGGCTTCATGGGGTTCACGTTCTCGGTGGAATGATCGCTATCGGATGGCTGCTTTTGCGGGCGGTGAAGGGACACTTCGGCCCGGGCTATGCCACGCCGGTCGATGCCGTTGGCCTTTATTGGCATTTGGTCGACCTGATTTGGATCTTCCTGTTCCCGTTGTTGTATTTGATCGCTTAGGTT
>Ga0256830_1001209_pt1 | contig 18561 bp, 13 predicted proteins | sample 128326metaG_FD_190537 | JGI IMG/M metagenome (GOLD analysis project Ga0256830, IMG submission 190537) | Hydrothermal vent microbial communities from Lau Basin, Pacific Ocean - 128-326 | ecosystem: Environmental > Aquatic > Marine > Hydrothermal vents | place: Pacific Ocean: Lau Basin | collected... | reverse complement strand
ACCATTTGAAGAGAGTGATTCAGGTAATCCTTTGTGTAATTTTTCAGAAGTAGCATAATTTTTTGTTTGATTTTCCGGTGGAGTTTTAAGATAAATTCCTACTGGATGATTAGTGCCATTTATTGGCTTTTGTGTATTCCGCACGTCATCGAGCTTTGATTCATGGCATTGCTGGCACAGGTCACCATCGTTATTCAGTACCCGAAGCCATGGGTTTTTATGTTGGCTGTAAAGTGTATCGGCTTTATCAATATCCTTTGTGTGAGGTGTATGACAGGAGCCACAGGAGAGATGCCTCTTTTTACCGCGCAGTGTCGTAAGACTTTCCAGTAGTGGGAATGCTTTTGGGATTTTCTCTTTTTTCACCGAAGCCGGTTTTTTGTTTTTGACTTCCTTGCGTTGATGATGAATGTCAGGGTGTTGCTCACCCCGGCCAATAGCTTGCCGGGAGTCCAGCACTGCACCGTGGTGGCAGCTGTAACACATACGTTCTGTAGCAACGGGGGGCACACCATCCTGTTCTCCTTCACCGGTGCTGTAATCCGGTGCCCAGGCGAGATGACAGATAGCACAGTTTTTCTGTGATAAATCTGCGCGGGTGTTATTTATCACGGATAAGGGGTCGGTTTCATATTTGTGTAGGCGAAAGACTTCAATACGGTTGTTAAGTGCATCCACCACATAGAGGTGATCTTTCCATATTGTCAACCCTGTTGGCGCGGAAAACCGTAATGGTTTCTTTTCAGTATCGAGCAACAATCCAATGCTACGATTATTCTGAAAAACTGACACTGTGCCGCGATAGGCATCGCTGACCAACAAATAATCATCATTATATAAAGCCAGACCATTGGGGCGATAAAGTTCGCCCACCTCCAGCCCAAAACGTCCTATCTGACTGAAATGACGCCCTTGATGGTTAAAAACCTGTACCCGACCATTGAGTACATCCACTACATGCAGATAATCATCACGGTCGAATTTCAGTTGAAATGGAAACTGGAAATCACCTTTGGATTCGCCACGCTTTCCCCAGCAGGTCAGGGTTTTTCCTGTGTCAACAGCGGTACGGCAAATTCTATGATTGCGACGATCACTCCAGGTTACGACACCTTCTGTTACAGCAAGTGCGACGGGTTCTGGTGGAAACTCACCCGTCAGTGCCAGCGATTTCAGGAATTTCCCTTGCAGATTAAACACCGCAATCCTGTGAAGTCCACTATCAGCGATATAAACTTTTTCATCTGCAATAGTAATACCCATCGGTTTTTTAAAACTGTTTTTATCACCATCAAAGATAAAGTCTTTTTTACCCCTTGGGTGATAAACCACGACACGGTTGTTAACACCATCCAGCACATAAGCCCGCCCATCGTTATCTACAGAAATATCGGATGGTTGATCAAGATCGCTTTCAAATTGCATTGTTTTTTCAGCCAACAATCCTGCATAAATATTGATGGGAAGAATGACTAAAATAACTAACAGTAAAAAATAGTGTTTCATTGCAGTAACTTGTTAATACGGATGCGATCATCATTTTTTTTGAAGCGTTCAAAAAAACGGACAATGGTATTGTTTTGTATTTTTTTGAGTTGCGCTGGTGTTGCTCCTAGTGTTTCAAGGTCCAGTAGCGTTTTATTTTTACCATGGCATTTATTACAGGCTGGTCCTTTCTTTTTTAGTGGTGCATGAAGTCTTGCCTTGATATCGGCACGTTGATTTTCGCTGGCATCTTTCCATTCCATTTTTATCTTTTGTGCAAAGGGGGTTTCTTTAAACAACAATACTGGAATATTTTCATAAAAAGGAGAGATGCGTGCGCCAGGTTGTGGTGCCAATGGTACTTGTTTTTTGAATTGTGCTTTATGTTTTTGTTCTGTCTCGGGAGGTTTTTCAACTATATTTTCTAATGCTCGACGGGGTGAAAGTACATTTCCTGCATCAATACCATCATAAGCCAGCCAGCGATACGTCATTGCTACTGTTTCGGGGCGGAAATGGCAGGTTTCACAGGCAATATAACGACTGTGCATATTCATAAAGGTGCGACTGCGTTCATCATTGCGGTGTGGTAATGCCAAATGACAAGTCAGACAAAAGGGTTGTTTTTGGGTTGTTTGTTGTGTTGTCCGTTTATGGAAGGGGGGCACAGGGAGATTATCAATAATCTTGATTTTTTTATGCTTTTTTACCTGTTTCAATGATTTTTTTAAATCCTGATCACTGATTTCTGCTTGCTCTACATGTAATTGATAAAGTGGTTTTGCCATAGCGGAGTAGGGCATAAATATTAACAGTAAAATTATCATGAATACTGGGTGTATTTTATATTGCTTATTCATCTTCAGCCTCTTTTCGGGTTAAAGTGGCTATGGGTTTTTTCTTTTGATGTACTTTCTTTTTAACTTTGCTTTTTGGTTTACGGCCAATCATCTTTTCCTGAAAAGCATCACCGCCGAGTATGGAAAAGGTAACGCTTTTTTTCTTGCCGCCAAATAACCACCATAACAGGCTGCCACCTCCTAATATCACTATAATGGGTGACAACGCGATCAATGCTTTGACCCAGCCTGACTCCAGTCGAGATTGATCCCGTGGCACAATGCTGTTGTTCACCGGTATCATGTCGATGTCATGAAGATCGGTTTTGACAAAGCGATGATTTAAGGGGTGGGTGGCATAAGCATGGCAGCCACTTTGTGCGCAGGTTTCAGCCAGATTGTCGGTATGTGTGGAGGCATCATTCTTTTCATCACGCAATACACCGTGACGAAATCTCTTGGGGGCATGACAGTCAATACAGGAAGCTCCCTGCATTACATTGGTTTCCAGTAAGCGCCCGTGCAATGTGGTTGCATAACTGTCACTGGCCAGTATAAAACGCGGTCCGGTTTTTTCTTTTTCTCCCGTTTTTTCATTTTTTTGCTCAACCTTGGCCATCCGTTCATGATCTGCGTGACAACCATTACACATTTTATTGTGATCATTTTTATTCCAGCGGGAGCCAATAAAACGACGCAGGATATGGCCGCCAAACTGGCCGAGCCATATTTCACCCTGATGGCAGCTTCCGCATTCACTGTCCAGGTGATCAAATGCTTCTTTGAATTTCGGTAATTCTGCTTCGCGGATATATAATTCATTGGCATGACAGAAGCGACAAGAGGCAACCGGTGCTTCTTTTGCTTCTCTGAAGCGATTGCCGCCAGTCAATCCTTTATACCACCCATTACCATGCACTGAATCCTTGTATTCTTTAACAACAGCCTTGTGGGTATATGGCTCGCCTTCTGAAGGTTCTTCTACATGGCATGAATTAGCACAGTCCACTTCGCCGTTTTCCACTTTATGGGGATAGTCCCGAATCCTGCGATGGCAATCCTTGCAGGGTACACTGCCATGCAGAGCACTGTAATAGTGTTGTTTATCAATAGAGGCGCTGCGCAATACACCGTTTTTGTCGATATAGTCAAGACCCTCTAATGCATGACATGAAAAACAACCATCAGGGTCCGGGTGACGCTGTGCGGCATTGACCGTTTGAATGAAGCTGATAAACAGTACAATCATGAATAAAAACCGTTTCAATGGCATATTATTTATTTTTCGATAACGGTGAGGAAACATAAACTGCTTGCCATTGTGGTTGAGGATGAAAATCAACACCTTTCTTTTTACGTTTTGGGTCTTCATCCAGCGGTGCTGCACGCCAGTCGATTGCTCCCCAGTCACAAACATCGACACACTCATGACACGACATACAGGAGAGTTGATCTACCACTGCGATACGGTCTACCATTTTAATAGAACCGGTCATACAGTTGCGGGCGCAAATGTTACAGCCGGTACAGCGGTTGCGTTCAACACGAATACGGCGGGTGAAACGCAGCTTGGCTCCCAGTCGGTTGACCAGACCATCAAGTGCGCCAACCGGGCAGAGAAACTGACAATAGGCACGTCCTTTCGTGGCGAAAAAGCCGAGCAGGAACAATAATGCCAGATTAACCAGACCCACCGCTGAGAGAGCAAAAGCCAGCCCTTTGGGATTACCACTAAAGGCGTCAAAAATACGTGGAATAGTGATGAAATTACACAAGGTGCAGGCGCTGATGCCCAGCATTGGCATTAACGCCAAGTAGACAGAAAAATAACCATACCGAATCGGTACCTGCGGCAGGGCACGGTATTCGATTTTCCATTTGTCACTGAAAGTGCGACTGACCAGTTCCGGTAACCCACCCACTGGGCAGATATAGCCACACCACATGCGCCCAAAGAAAAAAGTGGTAATCAGTATAAGTGAGAGTATATAGACGCCAATTGCTGCTACCTGCATTTTACCACTGACATCCGCTGGGCTCATGCCAGGAAAAAAGAGATAAAATCGACGTATGCATACTTTGCCACAAAGGTCCGGGTTATCCACTAGCCCGGGCAGAAACAGGAAAGGTGAAAAAAATAATGTGCAGGAAGCCATTATTACTGCATAGCGATATTTTTGTGGGTTGGGAATTGCTTTTATTGCCTCTATTGCTTTTATCATTTATCGCTCCTTTGTTCTTTCGGGCTTATTTTTCAAAGGTATGACAGGCCTGACACAAGGCACCGTCCTTGGCGGGAAGACGCAACAATACTTCGGTTTTAATGCGCTCATAACCCAGGGAATAAACTGCACCACTTTCCTGCGACAGTTTTTCCAGTCGTGCTTTTTTATCGGACTGGAATACACGGTTCCAGGAATGTTTGACATAACTCACTCCCTCATCAAGGTCGGTGTCAGAAACCTGTTTTCCTGCCGGTTTTTTTTTGTCAATAACGCCGGGCTGATGAGGTGCGTGGCAGGTGGCGCACATCACTTTTCCTTCCTTGTCCAATGGTAAAATGATCCCTAGTTTTTTCTCTGCTTCGCGCATACGTTTGCGCATTTTTTTATCAGGTTTTACCTGGTGGTTAAGGGCATTAAGATGCGGTGTTTTCAGATGGCAGCCAAAACAGATTTTTTGCGGTGGAAGGCGGAATTCCAGGTTTTCACGTTTGATTTCTTTTTTAAGGTCAGGCGCTTCTTTGTGGCAATATTCGCAATCTTTTTTATCAAATTCACCTTTTTCATCAAGTAGCTTGTGGATGTTGGGGCGTTTGTAGTCTTTCTTGTTATGGCAATTGGCACAAAATTCAGTTAACTGCTTATAAGGACCGCCACGATGAAAGTTATCCGCTTTTTTGTTGACCTTGTTGACGGGGGTTTTTTCGATATTCTTGATACCGTGACAGGTTTTGCAATCTATTTGACCCTCATCATTGAGGGGGAACTCCTTCGGTAATTTCATGTCTTCAGGTGGCTTTACTTTGACCACATGGTGTAGTGGTGGCATTTCGATTTTTTGTTCTTCCTTTCCGTTAACGACAAGAGGGATCAAAAAAACGATGAATAATGAAATATATTTCATAGTCCTGCCTGTACTGCTTCACCGTGGGTATGACAAGTACGGCAATCACTGCCCACTTCATGAACACCTGATAAACCGTTGCCGGTTTCCAGGTCACCATCATCCAGTATTACTGTCATTTGATGGCAAAGCACACAAAGTTGTGAATAGTCCCCGTTCTTTATGATGACACGATGTGGGGTCTCACGAATGGATTGATCCAGCTGGGTGACACCTTTGAGTGAGTTGTCGATAATCAACCGGGTGTTATCAGTACCATGCATGGCATGGCAATCTGTACACGCTACCACGGTGCGATATTCATAACCTGGGCGTAGACCGGCATAGGTGCGTAAACCGGTGCCATCCACTGCTCCATGTTGGTCGATAAAATAAAAAGCATCTTCCACGGCAATCAAGGGATCATCAAAACGATCACCGATAATTTCAAACCCTGTTTGTTGATGATCCCGGTTGTGGCAGCGTAGACAAAAGTCAGAAATGGAGCTGTAGTCCGATATTGTTTGTGTTTTATCGGCATAACCAGTGAGGTCACGATTCAATTCAAACAGGCCATCCATATTCGAAGCAACATGGCAATCTACACATTGAGCATCATTTAATAATGTTGCTTCTCCCGCTGTAAATGTATGAGCATGTTTTCCTTGTAGCCTGGGGGTGTGGGGAAGGTCATTATTGTTGTGGCATATAACACATTGTCGTGGCTCACTTTCGTTGCTGCCATTACGTCCGTGACATCCGGTACAAGTGGTATATCCTTTTTCACGAACAATATGGCGAATCTGTCCGGCTTTTGCATGAATTGCCGTTATGGCATGGCAAGCGGCACAGTGGGGTAGACGCCATGCTGCACCTTTTCCACCATGTGATGCGGTTAAAATCAGATTACCGCTTTCCACTGACACCTCACCATTTTCGCCATCATTAACACCGCAGGCCGACAATAACGTGATTATGATTAACACTGGGATCATCATATTATTTTTCATCGACGGCGCTCCCGATGACAATCACTACAATAATGTGCATTGTGGCAACGGCTACAGGACGCGGTGTTCATTCGCGCATCAATGCCATGCGCTGTACGATAACCTAAAGTGTGGACGCGGCGCTGTATCGGGTCGCGGCGAAAGTGGCAGTCGCTGCAAAAAGAGATATCAATATGGCACTGGCGACATTTACCTTCATCTTGGCGTGCATCTTCACCATGGTGAGTGAGATAATTAAAATTATGATCATTAGGCCAGATAGTGTCAGGGCTGGAATGACAAAGCTCACAACGCCATGGCGCAGTCAGTTTTACAACATGGCATTCATGACATATTGCTTCCAATGGCTCATTGGCGATGACCGTGAGTTTTTTGAGTTGTTCAAGATCAGTGATTTTATTAGCGGTAAACGGGTGGCACAGCAAACAACTGTCACCTTCTTTTTCCATCACATCCATGTGTACATTGTGAGGGTAATAGAGGTCAGGGCGTTTGTTTCTTTTTTCCCACCAGGTTTCTTTTTTCTCTTGAGAGATTGGTTTCTCTGTTTCTTCAAAAACAGGGGAATCAGTCTTATCCTTGGCAAAAGAAAAGGGTGCAATAAGAATAAGCAGCCATAGAAACCATTTCAGCGAGATTGACATTAGAAGAGTGCCTGTGTTCGATCATCAAAACGGTAACTCAGGCGTAAAGCAATGCGATATTCATTGGCTAATCGACTGTTTCGGATCGTGCTGGCCTGGGCGGAAAGCCAGAGTGGTGACGGTAATATTTTGGATTTGATACGGGACTCTAGTTGAACTTCGATACCCATACTGTGAGCATTACCCATTAATCGGCTTTTTTGCTGTTGTAATACCGCGCTCAGAGTGCCTCGTATTCTGGATGAAAGCGATTTTTTAACCTCTGTATAAATACGGTTAATATGCTCGTTGGACAATGCTAACTGATCAAATTGTGTTGTTAGTAACCATCCCCGATGACTGTGATAGTCCATTGTTGCTACAGCAGCATAACCATTCCCACCAAACTCACGAGCAATACGTCGTCCACTCAAAGACCAAGTATTTCGGTGTCCTTGTTTAAATTGATATCCGACCTTGAATTGTGATTGACGACCACGAGTATAGAGAGAATAAAAACGGTCTTTGAAGGTGAGTTTATCTTTTCCTGGTTCAAAGGTTTCGTAGTCTACTCTTAATCGTTCTGACTGTGTGCTTTTTTTGAAATCTTTGTAGGCACTGAGTTGAATATTTTCCCAAATTTTTTCATTAACAAGATAATGGCCTGTTAATGAAAATGAGGAAGGTGAAAACAATGCGGGTGTTTGCTGATGTACGCCTCGCCAACCAATATTCAGACGATCACTGGTGTTCTGTTGTTTAAGGCGCTGCCAACCGATTCGACCATTTAATGCATAATGTGTAAATTGAGGAATGAATATTTGCAGATCAAAGCCATAAAGAGCCTTTCCTTCAATAGAGTAAAAATCATCAGTACGATTTGGTATGCCGCCGTAAAATGTTAAAATTGTTCTCTCGGCAACTCGTTTGAATAACAGGCCATCGAGAGTATAGAAGCCTAATGCATCACTACGTTGCAAGCGACCCAGGCTCAGTAAGCCACCCTTATTATTTAGTTTTTTCTCCAGATAAAACTGACTGAGTGTTTCCTCCCGTTTACCTTGATGTTGGGAGAGAGCCAATGCCAGACCACTCCGTAGCCCGGATGTTGGATTGTCATAAGCCAGGTCCAGTCGTTCTTCGATACGACTGTTCTTCTGAAAATTCCGATTATCCTGCTCAACACGCATTTCAACACGCCCTGATATTCCAGCATAAACAGAGCTTGCTGTTAATATCATTGCTCCCATTTGCAGGATTGGTATCGGCCATCGGTACGTCACAAATACAGCATCCAGGTTTTATATTAGCGAGTTCAGCATTTCAGTGGCATTTACCACAAGCTATGCTTAGGAATAGAACACAATAACTCATACAATTGGTACCTCTGCTTCAGCCCGTCTTCGCCCGTTTTTCAATCACAAAAGCTCGGAATAGAACGACTATTCCTGCACTTTTGTTCAATCAGAACGAACGAATACGAACTAAATCAGAGCGCCACTTATATAAGTTATTGTGTTCCATTCCTTACAGGTATCTGAATCCGCTGGTATAACTCCGGTTGTCACGGTTTCCGCAAGAGCTTATTTCTCATGCGGACTTTAGAGTTGCGGTAAAGAAAAATTTATTAGAAGAGTATTTACAATCATTTTGACAGTCCTGTTGGCCTTCTTTTATCCATCAAGGCGACACGAGTGTAGTGTGGTTGTTCCATATGAGCGAGCTATAACGCTGAGGGATGAGAAATGAGTACTGGCTCTTTCAGTATGCACCTGAAAAATACCAGACTGCGTTGTTCGTCGCTCATTTGGAATGGCCACATTCCTCTCCTTTCGCTTTACCTGGCGTTTTCCAGGCACAACAGAACTGTCAGAATGATTGTTTAATACCCATCTAACTTTGCGTATTTTTTTCGTAAAATGCAGTACCTTCTCTTTTATCCTCTCTTTTTTTATAGATAGCCCAGCTCACGATAGCAGCCAGTGCCACTACGCATCCACCACAGGTAGAACAACGTCCTTCTTTAGGCAGCGTGCAACTGGAGGCAATCACAAGATGGCTGACTGCAAAACCAGCCCCGGCTACCCAGGGCAGTAGTTTTTCATGGCGCTTTTGCCACGGTATTTGTTTCATATTTTCGGTACCTTTGACCTGAATGTGGGTTTATTTTTTGTAAACCATGCGATGCACACACATACCAGCCCGAGTAGCAATAACAATATGTAGCTTGTACTGCCACCGCCACCAGAACCGGAATTAGCATCGGGAGTTCCGTTGTTTTGCGATGGCGGAGTTATGCTGGGGGTGTTGTTGACAATTGCATAATGACTGAAATGGTCCGTCAGGAAGGCAACATAACCTTCACTTTCGACACCCTCTTCATCAGAGTGTGGTTGTACAATAACGATGTCGTCGTTATTAATCGCTTGCCAGGTAGTGCTTCCCGTATTGGAAAAAATGACTTTAATTTCATTAATATTGGTTGCAGTACCTTCATAAGGAAGCTTCACCATCACTCGGCTGCCAGAGAAGCGGGTAACTTCATGACTGTTTTTATCGATAGCTTCCAATGAGAAAACTCGGGAAGACAATTCCCCTAATTCAGCATTTTCCGCTGCCGAAGCAACATCATTGTCTGCAAGGGCAACCTGCATTCGATAACTGGGAAATACCAGTTCAGTTTGACCATTGACCTCGGGAATCAATGCTACGGCACGTACGGCGCTGTTACCGTAGTTGGCTTTGTAAAGATAGACTTCGTCACTAGTGAAGTGTGTTGTCACATTATCGTTGCTGCTGTCCAGACCTGCTGCGTCAAGCCCATCTGCCAGGGACATCCGTTTTAATACTCCCGCTGCAACCGGTGCCGTTGCTGATCGCAATGCGGTCATCGAAGGGTCTATTTTTGTGACATAAAGAATATCGGCCACACTTTCGGTTACTTTGCCGGTTTCATCCATCTGCATATAAGGTAAATCAAATACTATGATGCCTTCATCCACCAGACGGCGGTCGGGCAGTTGGACAACGGTCTTGGTATTATTTTCACCGAATAAACCATTCGTTGATACCAGAGAACTGAATGCACCACTTTGCTTGCGATTATGGCACTCTCCACACTGTAGCGATGAAGGAGAAGGGCGGGCATTGTGCGAAATGATGTATGCATTGGATTCGGTCCGCACCAGTACCGCATCAGGATTACTGACCCCTCTGTCCATGAACAGGCTGTCATAGGCATTTTTCAGTGCAACAAAACCCTCATACCCCTCAGGGTCACCAAAGCGTACGCTACCATGCGACATGCGTACACTCACCCGGGTCAATTCATTGCCGTCAGAATCCACCACCGCACCGTATTGTTCACCATTTTCTTCTTTTAGCTCGAAAACACTGTTACGTTCGGTTTTGTTCAGTACCCGGCCACTGTTGCGATCTTTCCAGTAATAACGCAGTCGTGGGTTATAAGGGACGATTTTAAGTTCACCACCTGCTTCAGCACGGTAGCGGTACAGAATTTGAATAGCGTTTCCGCGGCGGTCTTTTTTATTGGTAATGTGGCATGTCTGACAGGCGATCACATTCAGATGGGTTTGCGTGATTTTAGTCAGTGTATTGATGGGATAACCGGCCATATCACCATTGGATTTCCAGATCTCACGATGGGCACTGAGCATATCTTCATGCCCCGAAGGAATTGCCAGTTCTGCGGGGGCAGGGGCGTCGTTATGGCAGTATTCACAGGTTTTGGCATTGGCGTTATAATCGAGATCGTTACGCACATCCATATCAGAATTGCCTTTGAGAAAATTATGGTCTGCGTTCAGGTCCACATTTTCAAAGGATTTTTTGAAATAATTTCGCGAATGGCAGGCATTGCAGTTTTCAATTGCCCGGGTTTCTCCGTTAGGTTCGGTCCAGGTTTTACCTTTATGAACATCATCCTTGTAGTCTTCTTCCAGTGGGCCGTCATCACCGTCTTCATAAGTTGCTGAAGCGACTTCACCGAAACCGTAAAAGCCTCGACGGGAATTACTGGTACGGTGGCATAACATGCAATTGTCATTTGCAGGGAAACGCAACATCGGGATGAGTACCTTGCCATCGCTGTCAAAGGCATCAGCATTCCAGTTGATGACAGGTAACTCATCATTCCCTAATGTCAGGGTATAGTCAGGACCACCGCTACTGCCATGCCCGTTGGCCGGTTTGATCTCACGCTCAAAAATCAATAGTGATTTTTCTTCCTGACTGCCGTCAGGATGTTTGAGATTGAGGAATTCCAGAATTGCCGTAGCAGCATAACGAAAATAGCCACCTTCTTTAACGAGATAGTCGTTACGCAAGTCACGAAAGTGGTTATACGCTGAGTCCGTATTGTCACTGCCATCGTTGGCACCCAGTTGCGGATCAAATTTCTTCATTGCACTGAAGTCGGTGTGACACATCATGCAGTCGGCTTCCACCACACCACTTTTGTTCCAGTTCCATTGTGATACGACACTGACATCAGTGTCTTGATTGTTTTCATCGGTGCCGCGATTAAAATAATCACCATCGAATTCAGTCACGCTGGCTGGATCGGTATTATAATATTGGCGGCCATTGCGGTCCTTTTCCATCCAGCCACCACCGGTGTGACAGCCGATACAGCGTTTAATTAACCCCGCGCTGCCTTTATCAGCAAAGTCATCGGCACTGGCATTGTGTTTTTTGGCTAACACCTCTGGGTTATTTCCACCCATACAGGTATAACCGCCAAAGTACCCAGGAGAGACGAGATGTGGCAGGCCACGTTTGCTGCCAAAGTCATCGCGCGCTTCATCGCGCCCCATTTCGAAATGATAAGCATGAGTGATCGCATCGTAATCGTGACAACTGGAACTGCCACAAGTTACCTTCGGACTATAGGGCTTACCACTGTCACGCACATGGCTTCCTTCCTCATCCAAAAGAGGAATAGCTGGATGCAATAATGGCTCATCTACTGTGTTGGCCATTGCTATTTGGAGCACGCCAAACGAAAAGATGAAAAGCAGTAGCGTTATTGCTCTGCTCAATTTTTGGTTTAATGTTTGCATTACGGTTTATCCCTATTCTCTCAACATCCGAAATTACGCGGCTTCTTCAGAGAGGCGTTTAAATTTAGCAAATAATTGATCCTGCCCTTCTTTGTGGTAAGGATTATCCACAATGCAATCCACTGGACAGACTTTGGTGCATTGTGTTACGTCGTAGGCTCCCACGCATTCGGTACATAACATTGAATCAATGATACAAATTTCATCACCCATCGAAATTGCTTCGTTGGGGCATTCCGGTTCACATACATCACAATTGATGCATTCTTCGGTAATCATTAATGCCATCATGGACCTCCTGTCATCATATTTGGTTAAGCCAGAATGTCGGTACAATTTGGTTCCAAATTCCTGTGACGGATGTTAATGGAGAAAAAAAAAGGCGGGAAGTGGCAAAATGTCACGCGACATTTTGTCGCACTTTTTTGTCGGGTTTTTTCGATATACTTCAAGATAGGTAGATATAAATAGACAGAATTTTAGGAATACTGAATATTTTAAGGGCTTTAAAGAAGAAGTGTAATTACAGATAATATAATTTAGCAGAACATATTGTACGTTTATTGTTCTATTAATAGTGGGTAAAGAGAAAGTTATTATTTTTTTAAAAATATAAAATCGCTATTTTAAGTGATTTTAAAGTGTAAGTTTACAATTTTAGTATCAATGGTGAGGGAGTGTTTCCTGCGAATTATTTAATATTAAATTAAGGCTATTGTTGTACCTTGATATATTGTTAAAAGTGAGCTAGTTTTCTGCGGAAATTAATTGGGAAGTTTAAAATTATTCCCATATGTCCAGGGATATAACTTTTGATTTAATCGTTATTAATTCACAAGTTATTGCAAATTGTCATCAATAAATTAACTTGAAATAAGGGAAATATTATGATTTGTAAGGTTAATAAATGTATCACCGTATGTCTTTTCACTCTTTTTGTGGTTTGTTTTTCAAATGCTCAGGCAGGGCTGACGCAGCAGCAGTCGCTTGGAAAAAAGCTTTATTTTGATGAGGGTTTATCAGAGCCTGATGGCCAGTCCTGTGCCAGCTGTCATCATGAGAATGCAGGTTTTGCTGACCCGGATACTCATCTTCCGGTGTCGGAAGGTGTTATTCCCGGACGATTCGGCAACAGAAATTCTCCCAGTGCAGCCTATGCTATGTTTTTTCCGGAGTTTAGTTATAACAACAATGTTGCCATTGGCGGGCAATTCTGGGATGGCCGCGCAGCCAACCTTGCTGAACAGGCGAAAGGCCCGTTTCTAAACCCTCTTGAAATGAATAATCCTGACAAGGCTACCGTTATCTCGGATATACAAGCCTCAGATTACATCAACCTCTTTGAGAATGTATGTGGTCCCATTGGCAATATTGATGCAGCCTATGACTGCATGGCGGAGGCTATTGCAGCCTTTGAAAGATCTGATGAACTTAATAAATTTAGCTCAAAGTTTGACCAGGTTATAGCAGGGCAGGCCAGCTTTACCTTTCAGGAGCGACGTGGCTTTATGCTGTTCAATAGTAAAGGCCGGTGTGCTCAATGTCACTCAAGCGGTGGAATGATGATGGGTATGGGCGGCATGCATGGTATGGGTGGCATGGGTGGTATGGGTGGCATGGGTGGTATGGGTGGTATGGGTGGTATGGGCGGGGGTGGATCATCGAGTCCGGTCCTGTTCACCGATTTCCGTTACCACAATCTGGGCTTACCGAAAAATACCGAATACCCCCTCAATCAACAGCCTTCCAATGTGATCGACCTGGGGCTTGGTGGCGTGCTGAACATAACTGCAGAAAACGGGAAATTCAAAACGCCTCATTTACGCAATATTGCCCTGACTCCGCCTTATATGCATAACGGCTTGTTAAAGACACTAAAAGAAGTTGTACAGTTTTATAACACGCGGGATATTCCTGGGTTATGGAATGCACCGGAAGTGCCGGAAAATGTTGAAACCGTATTATTGGGTAATCTTGGGCTTACAAATAGTGAGGAAGATGCCATCGTCGCGTTTATGCTGACATTTACTGACGGTTATTAATCCACGGATAACGACCACGGCAGCAATGCCGTGGTCGTTGTGCCATCGAATTTTGTTATTGGAATTCCGCACAGCAGATCACCGGCTTCGTCAGTCTGCACCGCTATGTTGCACATATTACCGATGCTGTCGATTTTTGCTTTACTTGCAATAAACTCTTGTTATCATATTGTTTATTAAGGTGTTTGTTGCCGGTGATGGCGTTGAAAAAGAGCAGGTAGTGCACTTGTTTTTCTCTCTTTCCTGTCAAAAGTGAAGAGAAAGTAGGTTGGCAGAATGCGGGCCAGAGAAATGATGCGGGTGTTACGCGACAATTTGTCACTCCGCGCAAGGCGTCAACGGACTGTATACTACCGCAATGAATAACTTTCAGGCGATTCACGATCCAACCGCTGCACTCAATCTACAGCGTCTCTTTGTATTAAGAAATATCGCCATCATTTGTGCGCTGGCCGCGGTTACCATTGCCTCTCAGGTGCTGGCAATGGAACTACCACTACTGCCATTGCTGCTCATCATTGCTATGCATGGTGTGATTAATATTCTGACCCTGTTACGAATGAGAAAGCCGCGCCCGGTATCATCGTGGGAGTTTTTTGTGCAGTTGGTGCTGGATACGCTGATTCTGTCTGCGTTGCTTTATTTCGCTGGCGGCTCTACCAACCCCTTTGTTTCACTTTTTCTGTTGCCGTTGGTTATCGTCGCATCCATTTTGCCTCAGCGTTTTACCTGGGCGATGGCTGTGTTGACCGTCGGTTGTTATAGCTTGCTCATTTACTTTTTTCAGCCATTGCCCCATGCAAATATTAAACACGGTGTTGATTTCGATTTGCATGTAACGGGTATGTGGTTCAGTTTTTTACTGAGTGCAGGGCTGATTGTCTTTTTCGTGGTCCGCATGGCTAACAGTTTACGGGAACGGGATCGCATTCTGACTGAAACGCGGGAACAAGCTATGCGTGATCAACATCTTGTGACGCTGGGCACCTTGGCCACTGGCGCTGCTCATGAGCTGGGCACACCGCTGGCAACAATGGCAGTACTGGTGGGTGAATTGCGGCACGAGCATGCAAATGACCCCGATGTGTTGGAGAAAACAAAAATGCTGCGTAGTCAACTGGATCGCTGTAAAAGCATCCTGTCCAGCATCACCGCCAGTGCCGGACAAGTACGGCCTGAAGGCGGACGCAGTTTTGCGATTGATGATTATCTGGAAGTTGTGGTCGGGTTACTGCGATCCTCGCGTCCGGCCGCAAAGGTTTCCTGCCAATTGGAGGGGTCACACCCGACACCACAGATTCTGGCAGATACAACCCTTACCCAAGCGTTACTCAATATACTCAATAATGCCGCTGATGCTTCCATTGACAGTATCGAAGTAAAAGGACGTTGGAACAGCGAGCATCTCACTCTGAGTGTTTGTGATCGGGGTGAGGGATTAAACCCCTCAGAACTTGCCGCTGCTGGTACGCCATTTTTTACCACCAAACCGGATGGGCAGGGGCTGGGACTTTATCTGGCTCGCGCGGTGATGGAGCGTTTCGGTGGAAAAGTACAGCTGCTTAATCAAAATGGCGGCGGCACGCAGGCAGTGATTGAATTGCCACTTGTCCCTATAAGAGTACCGGCATGATGGATCAACAAACTGAGCCATCCAGTGATCTTCCTACGCTATTACTGGTAGAAGATGACCGCTTATTTTGTCAGGTGATGGGGGAGGCGTTGAGTAAGCGCGGTTTCAATGTACAAGTAGCCAATAATGTTGATGAGGGTATCGCACTCAGTGAGAAGACATCCCCCGAGTTTGCTGTAGTGGATCTTAATATGCCAGGGCGCTCCGGTCTGGTATTAGTCAAACACCTTATTGATATAGACTCACACACACGGGTTGTTATGCTCACTGGCTTTGCCAGTATTGCCACCGCAGTTGAAGCGATTAAGCTGGGCGCTATTCACTATCTTGCTAAACCTGTGGATGCTGATGAAGTCATTGCTGCATTTTATCGTGAGGAGGGTGATACCGGTGTGGATATCACGACACAGCCACTCTCCGTCAACCGTATAGAGTGGGAGCATATTCAAAAGGTATTAAGCGACCATAAAGGTAATATTACGGCCACTGCGCGTGCTCTTGGTATGCACCGCCGAACGTTACAGCGAAAATTGCAAAAGCGTCCGCAATTGAGATGAAATATCATTTGTCCCGAAATTATTTTCTTTAATTTCTCTGGAACCGACTTTCCGCAGCCTGCTACGCAGGGTTTTTGTTGAAGCGCCTAAGTGTTAATACCCCGATTTCGCGCAGTGAGAAAGCTTACTGCGGGGTTGTTATTCTATTTTTTACTCTTGTCAATATTCCCTAAATTTTTGTGGAAAATATCATATAGAATTTTTTATGATGGTTGCATGATAAACATGTGGTATAGGCAATTTTTTATGTTTATCTCACGATTTCATATAAGAGCATTACTTTTCTAACGGTTGAACCGCTGTTTTTTGTTTTTGTGGTTTTTCGCTTGGACAAAAAACTCTCATCAATTTAGAGGATAGAGTCATGTCAAATACCAAGCATAGCAAACATAGTAAGCTTACATACACAAAAGAACGCTCTCAATTTCGTGCATTGTTGTTGAAAAATCCCAACTATTTCGGCAACCTTGATAAATGTTGCCCAGTTAAATCAGTGCTTAATATTCAAGGTAATACCCTTTACGAAGAATTGGGTTGTGTTGGCTTTCAACCACAATTTAATCGTCTGGAGGCCGTTGTTTATATTAAACAATCTGCTGGCTATAGTGGTGATGTTTGTTCCAATGGCTCACCAGAGTTTGTGCGTTTTTACCTTTCCTATGATGATGGTGCGACCTGGGTGGATCAGGGGTTAACCAGCTTCACATCCTATGATATTCCGGAAGGGACCAAAGGTAGCAAACGACTTGAGTATGCTGCGTCATTAACGGTAAATCCACCTAAAAAATTTTGTGTTACCGAGAATATCATTTTGGCACGCGCTATCCTTTCCTGGAATAACGCACCGCCTGAAGATACGCCAGATTTTATTCCTGTGTGGGGAGATATAAATGATACCCACATCCAGGTAGACCCTAAAACTTTTTTCCTGGTTGGTGATTTTCTTCAGGCACTGGAAGTAAAAGTTAAACCAGAATTGTTGTCGGCCATTGATGTAAATGCAAGCATTGCCTCGACAAAAAAAATGGCGATGACTGTGCCGGAGTTGCAGAAAATTTATAAAGGAAAAGATGTGCCGGTACACCGTTTTGCACTGACCGAACTGAATAAGTTAATGAGTCAACCTGTTCTGTCAGCCTCGCTCACATCACCGGCTAGTACAGGGCTGCTGGCGGATCTTGATCTTGATATCGACATCAATGATCTGGTGGCGGTACTAAACCCGGGCGATGGTAATACACGCTATGAAGAGATGGAATGTATCGGTTATGACCCGAAAACGCAGACAATGGTTGCTACAATCCGGATCAAGTTATCGTCCGGCTACTCTGGAAGTTTATGTACACAAGGCAGTCGTGAGTATGTGACTTTCTGGGCGGATTTTGATGACAATGGCAGTTTTGAAACCTGTCTGGGGACAACTTCCGTCAACGTTCATGATATCAACAAAGTGCCAGATGACGGTTTGGAGTATGCGGTTTTCCTTCCTGTTAATTTTGACCAATACCGTCAACCCTGTGGGCAGGGGCCGAGGCTGGTTCCTGTACGGGCGATCATGTCCTGGAATGTGGCACCGCCATGTAACAACCCCAACTATGTGCCGGTGTGGGGTAATCGTGAGGAAACCGTGATACACATCAAACCCGGTTATGCTTATCCCCCTGGTACACATATGCCTATCATCCAGACGGTCGCGAGTATGGATACGGATGAGATTAATCAGGTAACTGGTTTGGCGAGTGGTACTGCTGCTTTGGCTGGTTTTACTGCGACGGAAAGTCCGTTTGGTGGTGAAGTTATTATTACCGGACATATTGCCAATACAACAGACATTAGTGCTGGAGTGACTAACCTGAAATACATGGTCGAAGTCAGAGAAAATGGGGGTGGGTGGCAACCGCTTTCCAACAGTTTTGAGTTAGGTCGTGATCAGTTATTAAACGGTGTCTGGAGTGATATGCCGAAGGCGGATCAGTCGGTTGATGAAATGAATTGGTATGAATACCAGGAAGATTTGATTGGTGGCCCTGGCAATGCGCAAATATTTCCGGTGGGTAACGTATTGGCGCGCTGGCAGACGGCAGGCAAGACCGGCCTGTGGGATATTCGTATCAAGGCAAAAAACCCGGTAGTGCCTGGTCCCGTCTGGTATGGTGCCATGGTGAGAGTAATGCTGGATAATGATG